>ERZ779895.2863-NODE-2863-length-14598-cov-9.775975_pt1 | contig 14598 bp, 14 predicted proteins | sample MGYA00511093_ERZ779895 | MGnify/ENA primary metagenome ERZ779895 (study PRJEB29588, sample SAMEA2142970) | human gut metagenome | biome: human gut; feature: human-associated habitat; material: faeces | place: Denmark | collected 2008/2010 ... | reverse complement strand
ATTCGAGTAAGGTCAAAAATGATTTTTCAAGGATTTCTTTACTGGGGCATGGAACAAGGGAACGTTTGAGTCAGAGTAAAGGAGAGATATACCGGGACGTGTGTGTAAGAATTTTAAATATATATTCGGGAGATTATAAATTTAAATTTTATGCGCCCAAAAATGAAGAATAAAATTATCAAAGGAGTAATAACAGAAATAGATTGGCGTTATATAAAAAAACAACGAGTGATAGGTGGTAAAAAATATATAATATCATCAATAACATGTTTGTTCAGATATAATGGCAATAGGAAAAATATATATTTACCGAAAAGGCCATTTGTTTTGTATTATCTCTATGAAAAGGAAGGAAAATGTGATAAAATACAGTATAGGCTTAAAGGTATTTTTAATATTTTCATATAACACCAAAATGAAGATTTAGGGTAACAAGATATTGTATTAGAGTGAAGAAAGGAATTTGAATATGGAAAATTTTGATGAATTACTGATTAGAATATCAACGGAGACGGCAGTATTATTTTTAGGTCAGATGTTTGATCAGAATGTATTATTTGAGAATATAGAAGATAAATATAGACAAGTTGTCTTTGGAGGGGAAAAAGAAGTTTCATATTCAGAAGCAGTAACTAATCTGATAAAGTATTGTGATGAAAAACCAGAAGAAAAAAATGCCATTATATCAAGTATTATAGCTTCACAGTCAACTATAAATGATGAACGTTTTGAAAAATTGGCTTCATTAAACTGGAATGGTGTTGTAACTTCATTAATGCATGCCATACCTGGTTTTGATTTATTGCATTCAGTAGTTTGTCCTATGGATATTAAAACGGATTATTTTAGCAAGAAAAATTTAAAACTTACTTATTTATTTGGTCGAGCGGGAAATGAACAGGGAAATATACCGCTTTCTTATGAAGAGCAAATGAAATCTGAAACTTCCAAAGACCAAATGTGGGGAGAGATAGTGAATAGAATCTTGCTGAGAGGTATACTGATTATAGATAGTTGGGATCCAAAATATGACTGGTTAAAGGAGCGCGATTTTAATGCATTTATTTCATGTCAAAAACATACGATTTATTTCTTTAATCTTTCTGATGAAGCAAAAAGGAAACCACAAATTCGAAAATTAATTTCAAAAGAAATAGCAGTCGTCATAGAGGGGAGCCTTTATGATTGGATACAAGAGAAATATATAGAAACGGAACAATATTGTATTGAAGAAAATGATGAAGATTCTGTTGAAATTACGATAGATTCACAATGGGATGAGGCTGAATATTCGGTAAAAAGATTAAAATTTAGTATATTAAATCAATTGGATAGGTCTATTGTAGTACTTGATGATTCTATTTTGGATAATCCTAATTATTTGGATCGAAAAGAGTACTTTATGAGATTTTTGTCTACGGCAAATTTAGAGCCTCTTTGGGGAGGATATTCATCAGGTTTTTATTTTAAAAGAGATATTGATGAGGAGTTACTAGAAAAAGTAGAGTATCAATTAAAAAATAACGATCCAGCCAAAAGTAAAGTGGTTTTGGTTGAAGGAAGAAATGCTTCGGGGAAATCCGCATGCTTGGGAAATTTGGCATTTCAGTTACGTAGAAAAAAAACGTATCCTGTGATTTATATTACGTCAGAAATGAAGGACAAGAAACATTTTGAACAAATATTTAATCTTATAAGAAATCATATCAATGAAAAACTTGGTGCACGGAAAACAGTTGTGATATGGGATAGGAATACTTATGATAATGATGACACATATGATGAACTGCGAAAGTTTTTGGATGAATGCAACGTAGTTGTTGTTGGAAGTAAATATATTGTTGGGGATGCACAAGAGAAAAAGAATAGAAATATTGATGTTGTGATGTTGAACGATGAGTTGAGTGATGCTGAAATAGTTAATTTGAAAGATGCACTACAAGCTGTGGATTCAACATATGCAAGTCACTTTAAGGAAATCATAAAAACTATTGAGGGCGCTTCAAGTAATCTGTTGGAGTCAAATGGAAGAACAACGGCGAAAACCTATGCGGATAGGGGCAACTGGTTTTTGATGATTATGTATCGGTTATTTGAAGATCTTCATGAAATACAACAACATTCAGTAAAGATGGAAACGCAATCAGCAGAAGATGCGTTTATTGATTGGTTAGAACAATATTCAAATGATAAATTTTATAGTTTGCCTTTTGCAAAACTATATGAAGATTTTGGATTTGTACAGCCGGACAGGTTAGATGAGTATAAAAAATTTGTTTCAGAAATGTATAATATGATAGCGGTTGCTGGAAAATATGGTTTAGAGTTGCCGGCTATGGTTGTTTATAGAGCCTATTCTGAAGATTATGCAGAAGATTGGGGGGAGTTTTCGACTCGTATAGGTCGTAGCAGTGTTATAGAAATGACGCAATATGAAGATGGTACGCTAACATTTCGATTCAGACGTGCGCTTATGGCATCGTTATTTTTGGAGGAGCAAGTTAAAAATTGCACTGAAACAGCAGATAAGGAACTTATGGATATTGAAATTCATAGTCTAGTAAAAATTATCCGTAATACTAATTTTAACGATACTTGTGATAGTGAAGATCCATTTAGCGAGTCAATTCAAGTAGTAAACTTGATTCGAAAATTTGGTCCTAATGGTCCAGAATCATCTAAATATAAGAACTATTTTCTGGAGATTGCAGACGCAATTAATGATGCAAATAAGGATATGAATGACGAAGCAATTCTAGTTGCTAGTCATCTGGTGAGAGAAGCTTTTGTTGGTGATCCTGATGATGCTGAACAGAATAAACCTCTTTTAACTGCACGGGCTAAGTTACATAAAGCTATTAATCGTTATGCACGGTATAATAAATCACAGCAGTTGAGTAGGTTAAAAGTAGAACTTTGCTCCAATATGTTAAAGAGTATTCATTCAGAGGGACAGTTGACACCGAGAGAATTGGATATTTTTAATCAAATTAACGAGTATATAGATGATGCCATGGCAATTGATTTAAATCGATTTTCGGCAGGCGTTTTTCTTGATGCAAACCTTAAGGTGTACCCATTAATAGAAAAACAAAAGCAAAAGGACAAGATATTAAGCAGAATGTTACAGATTGTGGACGATGTGAAAGATGCACCATACAATGATTTTGGCGGTAACATTTATGAAAAAATGTTGGATGTTCTAGATTTTGCTAAAAAATATAAAGAAATTGCGGCTGAGAATGAGTACCTGATTAAAGAAGGTTCGGATGTTGGAATTTATAGGCAAGCAATGTTGGGGCTTCAAGGATATTTTTTTGATGAAAAGCCAGATGAAAAGAAAATGACTAATATTCAGGAAACAATAAGAGGATTAGAAAAACATCTTCAAATTGTATACAAGAATCCCCGCACATTATACTTGTATATACGCCTTTTATGGGTATCTATGACTGGAAGAATACCATTTACGGAAAAACAATGTGTTAATTTGTCTAATGATAAGTGGAAGAAGATTGCAGATTTGTGTAGAAGGTATGTTAGGACGGAAACGGCTCAGAAGAAAGCATTTCCGTATTTTGTGAATATGATTAATGCTTTTTGGGAAGGAAATGCACATGAGTATAAAGCTATGATTGATATTACACGTAAATTTAGAAAAAAGATGCCTGCGCATATTACTTTTGTTGTTCTTTGCAATGAAGATGGTTCGCCTGTAATGGAGGATATAAAGGTTGTAAGTGGCACCAATCGAAATGAGGTTTATAGTGCTGAATTTCAAAATCCTTCTTATAGGGGAATCAAGGCATATTTTAAGAAGTCTAATTTTAAAGATGAATTGGACATACATGATGGTAAGCCAATTAAGGATGCCTTGATTGGTTTTAATATGTATGGTGTTGTTGTATATGGCAAAAGTGATCTTAAATTACAGATAGGAGGGAAAAATTAGTGAGGGCTCCAATATATTCGAATAATCCACCTTTGCATGACAACGATTGTAAGTTACAGAATCGCTTTATTGCATTGCTCTCTGATTCGATTGTGGATCAGATTAATAAAAGTTTAACTTTCGTTGAACATGGAATATTTTTGTTTATACAGTATAAAGAGGATGCATATATTGTTAATAGTTTTCCTGAAGAGGTCTTTTGGAATATGATTAATGGTTTGTATAAATTAATACATGACTGTAGCAATGAAATATTAGATATGTTTTTGCAGGTTGTCATAAAAGATGGATTGCAGGAAATAAAGCCATTTCAATTGACGGAAGAAGCTAAAGTACAAAAGTTTGAAAATGCTAAGGAATTCATTAAGGATATTGAAAATATGCGTATTGCTCATTATCATAATATGAAACCAGTGAGTGAAGCGGATAAAGCTAGAGTACGAAAAGTAGAAAAAAAGTTTCAGGAAATATTAAAAAATGAGACAGGACCAAAAAGTGATGCTGACTGGGAAAGATGTATTACTTGGATTTATAAGAATTGTAAATATATACAAGAGTTATTAGACGAACGTATTAATTTTCTTCAAACGGAGGCAACAGATGTCCAAAAAAATTTGTTATGTGGAAGCTATTATCGTTGTATTCGAAAGTATTTTAGAAGAATTATGTATGAAATTATTAAGGATGTTTTGAAGAAAAAGAGGGAAGATTATAGCAATAAGGCATTGATTGGGGCATTAGTAAATGCAAATCAAAAAGAAATACTTGATAAAATGGAAAAGTTAATTAAAAATTCTAATTGTAGAGCGGACCCGTATCATGCAGCTTTACAGGCAGTAGATATAATTCTTACAAATAAAAAACAAATAAAATGAATAAATTGTTTTACATAAGAGTTATAAATAAGACTCCAACTTAAGGTATTTCTCTTTTGGCAAATGTTGGATTGTATTTCATCATGCTTATTTTTATGTAAAAATAAGCATGATGAAATACAGAGTTGTTGATTAAGTCCTTTTTAGTAATTCGTATATTTAGTGATTCGGTATTGGATTTTTTATTCATAGCATGTTGATTACGAACTATTCCCTAATTATGTGAGGAGTTTTTACAACTATGCATTCTGAATGAAAAAGTTAGTCTGACGAGACATGTTGATTAGATTTAAATTTAAGGGAACTGGGGATCGAAAAAAGAAGTGAAAAGAAAAGATATAATACACTATAATGAAATATTTTTTATAATAATAAACTTTATTATCAGTTGAAAGACACAATACAGAAGGCAAAAAGAAATTAAGTGTACGCAATAAGTAAGATATTGCAAATATGTCCCCTCATTCTGCAAATATTGACATATATATTGAACTTTAAATGGCGGTCTTTTAAAATAGAGAACAAGAAAAAATATAAGGTACTATAAAAGGAGAGGATGCATGATGGGAAAATCAACATATTTGAGTTTTTTACTTCCAGGATTTTCATTTGAAAATATTCGCGGGGTGCTTAAAAATGATAAAGTTGGCATAAAACTTGGTAGTAATGATGAGATAACTAAAGCATTGTTTAATAATTTTAAGAATGATTTGGAAAAATTTTTTCATTTACAAATTGACATTATGATATGGGAAAGAGCAAGAGATACTTTTATGAAAACATTTGATACAAATCCTTTGAAGATTAATATGGCTTATTCTCAAAGTTATTGTATAGGAGATTTAGAAAACGATGGTTGTAGAATTATAAAAAAGGATTCTAACAGCGAAAAACTTGCTATGGAAGTCTGTAAATGAAATAAAGTTTTTATTTTGGAGAAAAAAGATTCCAAAGGTAGAAAACTTTATTATAAAAAGCTTGAGGATAGAGTAAGTGCTTTAGTAGAAATAACGTTTGAAAATTTATTGGTTAAGATGCAGTAGTTATTCATATATAAGATAAAGGAGTTGGTGTTCATGATAAACAAAAGTTGTAAAAATGGTTTGATTAAATTTCATGCGAAAGGCAAAGGTAGTATTAATAGGAAACAAAATAGAAATTTGATGGCTTTGATGTGGTGTATTGGGGTTAAATATGGATATATTATAGTGCAAGAAAAAAAGCCTGAGATTCCACTTAAATTAACTCATAATGTTAAGAAAATTAGAGAAGAGATATGTTATAAAGCATGGCGTGATTTTAAAGTGCCAATATCCTTTAAGCAAATAAATTGTTTGCTTTATTTAAAGGGAGATAGGATGCCTTTTACAGCGATAATAATATTAATGACTATTTACAACCTTTTGAAAGAAAACGGTGGCATTGATAAAAATGTGAAAAATGCATTACGGAAATATTTAGCAGAAACTTGTACTGAAGATACAAAGTATGAAGAGTTTGTTTGTAGAGATTATTTACAATTGTTATGTGAAAGAAGAAATCATTTTATGAATACAAAGTATAGAGAGATTTATAGTATATTAATACATACACGAGAAAAGACATACGATGTATTTCAAAATTTGATAATGCTAGAGTTGGTTAAAAATAACTTTCAAAGCAGATTGTTTACAAAAGAGGATATTCCAGATTCATGTTATCAATATTGTGGTGAAAGGAGATATGTAAAAACATCATGGAACATTTAAGGCGAAATACCAATAATGCCAAACTTATTTACACTATTGAAAAGATTAGAACTAATAATCAGCAGCTTTTGGAGAAGAAGGCGGATCGTTTAATAGATTTGGTGATGTCATCTTTTGCAGGAATATTGTCATCGGTAATCTCCGCGTGTATTGTACAAATAGTAATAAAAAATGAAGATATAGTGTGGAAATTAGTTGCTTTAAAAGTCGTTGCCTTTTTGGGGCTATGGATAATTTTGTGGATTGTTTGTGCCAAAGTTCTATTGCCTAAAACAGTGGAACTGCTAAAAGAGAAAAAGGTAGACGTCTCATCGAAAACAGCAAATGAGTATGTAGAAATATTTAATACTGACATTATGCAAAAGACAGCGGAGATAAATGAGATTATAACGGTCATTAAAGAAACTAGTATGGAAGAATGTAAAAAAATGAATTTTATTATTTTTCTAAATAAGTATAAGGAGATAGTGGATTTTTTTTATGAAGTTTTTCTTACTGATAAAGTGAGTATAAGGGGAAATTATGAGAATGGTCCGTCGGGTATAATGGAATATTCATTTAATGTATATAGCATAAAGGCCGTGATAGATGTATTAGACAAGGTGACGTGGGAAGGTGCCTATCTGTTAGAAAACGACGAAGCAATTATAGCACTAAATATTAATTGTCTCATAGAGACAGATTTTAAATATGTTCAAGACAGATTAAGTGATGTTATTATTTTTTTAAAAGAAAAATGTGTTAAATCAAAAAAACAGAAGAAGAGTTATTGTGGAGATTGAATGTGAAAGGCTGCATTGTTATATTATACACTTAGATGGTGATTAAAGTTTGAATCTTATAAAGATAAAAAAGCGATTATTAGTCGAAAGAATGTAATAATCGCTTTTCTAAATGAAAAATAGATTTCTCCTTGATATATTTTATAATAAGACCGAGAGCAAGAAGCGATAGTTATAGTATGATAAAACATAGTATATAATGCGAAAGATATATGTTGAAAGATTGTTCTTATAAAAGGTATACTTATTATAGGTAGTTACATAATGCATAAGAATAAGGGGGAGAGACCTATTACCGGTATAGTTAGAAAAAAATTGATGGCTTACTTAGAGAAGAATGAAATATCCGTGTATCGATTTGCAAAGGATAGTGGAATTCCGCAAAGTACTATATGGAGCATTATTAAAAAGGAAGATTATGAGGTTCGGGAGAAAAATATACATAAAATTTGTTCGGGAATGGGGATTTCGGTAAGTGAGATTATGGAACCTGAAGAAGAGAAAAGAATATTTTTAAGAACAAATGAAATTCCAATTGTAATAAAATATCGAAAATTGGATGAACAGGAGCAGTCCCGAGTTCAAGGATATATGGATGCATTGCTTGAGAAAAAGGATTGCTCAATGGAGTAATGCAATGTTTTAGGTTTTGTGTACTGTTTTACGAAAATTTTCTGATTAGTGCGATAAATCATACTAATTACTATGATATATAGAAGGGGGAATGGATTGTTAATGATTGTCACGGAAAGATATCAAAAAAATAAATTATTCACACGATAAATCGTACGTTATACTGCGAAACATATAATCTAGTCAAATTAAAAATTCCAATTTATACTTATATTGTGTCCACAATATAGTGGATGCTGAAAACTGAATACGATGATTTCGTCGGACGTCCAAAGCAGCTACGCATTGCGCCGAAACGCAGATACGCCATGACCGGTTTATGCCGTGAGCGAGAACATCCATGCAAAATAGGAACTGTGGTGGTTCCGGGTTGCGACTGCTTTATAATAATGATACTCCCCGTATGGGTCCAATGATAGAGGGTGCAAGTCCCGAGTGCACTGCTAACCACAGTGACCGATGATTTCAACTGGAGAAAAGTGTAACCCTGTCAATGAGAGCGTATCCGGAGGGTATGCTGTTATTGGCAGAGATGCCAAGTGAAATTCTTTGGAAGAACTCTGAACTTTCTGATTCTGAAAATATGCATCTGAAGTGTGTGACAATTTTGGATGCATACATTTCAGAAAGTAAAAGAGTACTGAGACAAGAAAGGAAAAACTACAATAATGAAAAAAGATGGGCAAAAGAAGTTTGTCAGATATAAAGAAGGAGCTGAAATGTATAGTATGAGTATGCGTAAATTTCAGGATATGGCAAAGGATGCTGGAGCTATTTATAAAGTTGGGAAAATGGCACTTGTAAATTGCGAACTGTTTGAAACGTACTTGGAGACATTTAGAATTTAGAAAACATACATGAGATTTTGTTTGACGAAAAGTCTTGACAAATTGTTTAACAAAAAGTATACTGAAGATAGTAAACAATGTGAGGTGAGCAGATGGCGAAGATGGGACGTCCTAAGCAGAAAATAACGAAAAAGAAATCAATCGGTGTTCGTTTGTCTGATCAGGAATATGAAATCTTAATGCAATATGCAACTTCGCATAAGCTATCCATTACAAAAGTTGTACAGTGTGCTCTTGAACAATTTTTCAAGGGAAATTAGTACAGGTACAAAATCTCTTTTCTAGATAATGGAAAGGAGAATGTATGGCAAAAGCAAGAAAAGATAATAAAGGCAGAGCACTACGCAAAGGAGAAGTCCAGCGGTCGCAAGATGGACGATACGTGTATACATACACAAATCCAGTTGGCAAGCGATGTTACATTTATGCAAACACATTGATGGAACTTCGTGAAAAGGAAGATGAATTGAAACGAGACCAGTTGGATGGTATTGATTCTTATGTGGCAGGAAAAGCAGATTTGGATTTTTTGGTTGACCGGTATATGGCGACTAAGAATAATCTTGCCTCCTCGACTTACGCAAATTATCGTTACACATATGATCATTTTTGTAGTGATGGTTTCGGAAAAAGAAAAGTTACGGAACTTCGATATTCGGATGTACTAAACTTTTATCTTTCTCTAATTGATAAAGGTATAAAGGTTAAAAGTGTCGAAAGTTTGCACTGTGTGTTGCATCCCGCATTTGATATGGCGGTACGTGATGACATTATCAGAAAAAATCCTAGTGATGGGGTTCTTTCAGAAGTAAGAAAGAGGCAGGGACGTAAGATGAAGGTGCAGCGCGCACTGACACTTGAGCAACAGCGAGAACTCTTGGATTATGTGACTGGACATCCGCTATATGATTATTGGCGTCCTCTTTTTACTGTTTTGCTTGGAACCGGGTGCCGCATAGGTGAAATTTGCGGGCTTCGGTGGCAAGATGTTGATATGGAAAATCATGTGATTGATATCAATCATAGTATGACATATTTCCGGAGAGGAAAGAAAGCACCATATACATTAGAGTTTAAAGCAGGTCCACCAAAGACGAAAGCTGGGATACGAAAAATTCCAATGTTGGATGCTGTGTATGAAGTGCTGAAGGAGTTGTACGATGAACGGAAAAAGAATGGAATTAGTCCATTAGTGGTAGATGGCATGACGGATTTCATCTTTATCAATAAAGTAGGTTCTTTATATAAACATTCAGCGATTGACCATTCGATTCGACGCATTGTTAATAATCATAATGCTGAAGAAGAGATTAGGGCGAAAAAGGAGCATAGAGAACCGATTATGTTACCGTTTTTCTCATGTCACACCTTTAGACATACTTTTTGTACCAGATTTTGTGAAAACGAAACAAACGTTAAAGTGATTCAAACTGTCATGGGGCATGCGGATATAAATACTACGATGGATATTTATGCCGAAGTGACAGAGACGAAGAAAAAAGAAGCAATGGAAAATCTATCAAAAAACTTAAGGATTTTCTAGGAAAGAGTCCCAAGAAATGGACTCACATATATTTGCAACAAATTTGTACTTTTGCAACAGATTTGCAACAAAAACGAACTTTGGGGAGAAGAATCGGTGAGATACGAAGAAATGTAATAAGGGATCTGTTGCAGGCAGAGGCTCTGGAAGAGGCAATAAAGTCAATCATCCGACCGGAGATAGAGGAAGGACAGGTAATGCAGAGAAAGAGGATGTGGCTGGAGATGGAGGGAAAGTTAAAGCACAATATTCAGGCTTATTGTTAGATAAATATAACATGTGTGCAATATAGACCGATAAAATAAGTAGAATGTAAATCGTTCTCCCAAATATGCGAAAAGAGAGAATAAACGGGGTAAGGTGTGAGGCGTTAAATCATTGTTTGGTTTATTTTTGGAATTTTGCTATTATTGACATTACTACAGAACAAAATATACCAGACAAAATGGGTGGATACCAGTTTTTTGTGTCAACAAAGATGCAAGGACCATAGTATTTATTAAAAAAGTATTGATCAGTAATAGAAATCGTTCTCGGCGCAGTTTTTTGTGTGTCATTGGATGATTTTCATGAATTACCGCTTTTGTAAAAAGGATATAAGCATCACAGAAGAAAAGAATCAAAATGGAGTAACCACTTATTGAATTCCAAATCCAGTTAAAAAAAATACTACTAATACCAACAAATGTACTGATTACCAAACACAACCAGTGATAGGGAGCATGATAACCACCTAGATGAATGCGGATGGACAAAAAAGAAATGAGCCATATGAATACGGGCCATCCCTGATGTAGTGGTATCGCAATGCCAAATAATAAAAAATTGCCTATGGTTTCATTAATGAAACATTCGGTCCCATAAATGTTTACGTCGCGTTTTTTTTTGAGCTGAACCGTATTTTGATAAGGAATCCACTATTTTTATGGCGATATTATGTATCATAGTTTATATATCAAGTAGCGTTGAAAAGACTTCACGAACATGCTCCAAATAGCTTTCCGACACAGGATAAATAGAATTGTCGGAAAGAGTGATGTCTTTATTGGTTAATCGCATAACTTTATTCATGTTGACAATAACTGTTCGATGGCAACGGACAAATTCTTTAGGTAGTTGATTTTGTAGATTTTTTAATGTGATTTTTTGACGAAAAAAAGCCTGATTATCATTTGGTTGGGTTATTATATCTACATAGTGCCGAAAAGAGGTAAATGCCAATATTTTGTTGTATGGTATTTTTACTGTTTCAGTTTTTGTTTTGTACACGTGATAAGACCCCTGCATGTTTCTTAAAATGGGTTTCATACATTGTTCAAGTTTGCTCTGGCTAATTGGCTTTAACAAATAATCGAAAGCCTGAACATGATACCCGTCAAAGACATATTCGGAAAAAGCAGTCAAGAAAATGATATTACCGCAAAACCCATCCTTTCGTAATTGTTTTGCAATGTCCATTCCATTTGCCGATCCTAATTCAATGTCAATAAAAAAAAGTTCGTCTTCGTCATATTCTTTTTCTGAAAAATCCTTGTCATTAAAATAGTGACGTATAGATGTCGAAATATTATTTTGTTTACCCCACTTTTCCAGCAATTGTTTTAATTGCGCAGCATGAGTTGCTTCATCTTCTAAAATTGTTACATTTAATTTCATAATGATTTACCCCTCTCCGTAAGTAATGGAATATATACATCAACAGTAAAAGAATCTTTTTTGGCTGTTATATTGCAAAAGCCAGAATTTCTTTCGGCAATTTCTCTAACATTTGTCAAACCTTTACCATGATTTTTCTGATCTGTTTTTGTGCTGTCCAGTTGACCATTAAGCTTGTATCGATAGTTTCCAGAGGAACTATTCTCTACATGAATATGATACATGCTCCGCTGTGGTTTAAGAAAAACATTGATTTGAGGATGGGTATCCGTCTTTCGTTCTATCTTGGTACAGGCCTCTATTGAATTGTCGAGAAGATTACCTAAAATCCCCGTGATTTCAATATCATTGATAGGAAAATGTTCAGGGAGAATAACAGAATACATAAACGATATACCCTCTGACTGTGCAATCGCATACTTGTCAGTTAAAATTGCATCAATGACAGGATGACCTGTACTTACAATGGGGAAAGATTGTGGGAGGGACTCGCGTTGCTTGGATACATATTGACTGAGTTGGTGATAGGACTTTGCTTTAATTAGTTCATGAATCACTGCTAAATGGTTCGAGTAGTCGTGTTTCCATTTTTGCAGACTCTTTGCGGATTGGAGAATAGTTTTGTTTCGTTCCTTATTTTTTTCATACATATGTATTTGTTCTGCCAATTTAATGTTTTCTTGATATGATTTACTGATAATTTGGATTAGAGATAACATAGCGAGGAAAACGAAAAGAATAAAAATGCTGATGCTGTTAAGTTGTATCCGGTATTTCATAGGTAATTTGTCAGTATCAAGTTCAACGATTATATTCAGGAAAAACGTGGACACAAATAAGGCAATAACAGTAGTTATTACCACAAAAACATCAAATTTTTTTGGTAAAGAAGAAATGTCATTCAGGATATGCAAGAAAGCAATCATGAAAAGGAATATAAATAACAAAAATAGCAAGGTTGATACGATACGATTATCACCTAAAAAGTCAAAAGAAGAAAGGTTACTGGCAGAAACGATAAGTGCAATTGTATATGTAATCTGATCTGCGAATATACTCATAAAACTCGGAAGGCAGCAGGTAAAAGTTTTTTCAGAGAATGTATTTCTAAAACATAGAAATATAAATATCATTCGAAAAAGAAAAAGGGCGAGCAGAGTTGCAGTAGTGTTGATTTGATAAAAATTGCAATAAGAAACTAAGATGCTTGAAAAAAGCACAAAACTAGTAAACAGCGCTATATAATACTTAGAATTTCTTAATGTAAGACGATGAAACAGTAAATAAGCAACGATCGTATTTTCTATGATGTTTACAAATATTTCCCAAAGATAAATTAACAACATAAGGCCTCCCAATATAATGTCGCTAAAAATAAATTGAATATTATCCTATCATAATAATCACAAAATGTCAAATTAAGTATATCGAGAGTTTGTGTCAAGTAATCATTGGCACTTTTTTCAGGTTCCGTGTTTCATGGGAAAAAGTTTACTCGCATGGGCGTTTGCACTACATAAGCACGCAGCGGTATGGGCGCCTATAATACAGGCACCTCATACCGGCGCACTTATAACCCATGCTTTGTGATTCTTTTTCCCATGAAACACTGGAAGACTGAAAGGATTGTAAGGATTACTTGACACAAACAAAGCCAGCCAAACTCAGTTTTTCCTTATCTTATAAATGCGTCTCGGAATACTTTCCTGGATGCACTTGTTGCCGCATCTAATAGCGATACATGACCTCTAATTACGTCTACATACGGATTTCCCTTTCCATCTTTTTTTGGTGCTTTTGCTGCACTTAATGTTTCTATCACCTCGTTCATTCGGGCATGAAAGATTAAACCATCTGTGTATCGTTCTATTGTACTGCAAAGTTCTTTATTCTCTTTACAGCATAATACTTTCGCCAGATTATTTGCTCCTTTCGCAGACCATCTCATCCGGCGGTGTTTCATCCTCATGGTAATGACCGTGCAGTTTTGAGATTCCTGCACACCCATATTTTTGTATACGATTCCTTCTCTTGGTTCTGGTATCTTCCGTCCCTGCTTTTGATACGGTAACAGTCCGTCTTTGTTGTTATTGAGATAGTGATACAATTCTCTTGCCTTTTGACTTCTTTTGTCTTTTTCATCGGTCGTTTCCACACTGTCCGCATACACCAAAATAAACTCCAAAAATTCTGTTATCTTTTCTTCCTCAAATAGTTTTCGGGCTTCTCTTTGCGCATCACGGTCGCTTATTTTCCGCAATATCTCCTGATAGATATGATAGCGGTCTAACTGAAAGATGGCATCCGGATCATACGTTTCTCTTATCCAGCTCCCTCCATCTCCGTTTAGAATCCTCTGCTGGATTTCATCCGCATTATATTTTTTCTCTATCAATGCCTCTCTTTTCTCATGAAATATCTGGCTGGATTCCATGCCGGCAAGCATTGTTTTTTCTACAAGACTGCTTCGCTTTTTTTGCTCTTTGTCCCAGCCTTCGTACATGGTAAACACTTTCATTTCCTGTTTTTTCATTTTTCGATGATTGCTATTCTGCATATGC
>ERZ779895.2853-NODE-2853-length-14657-cov-3.341255_pt1 | contig 14657 bp, 8 predicted proteins | sample MGYA00511093_ERZ779895 | MGnify/ENA primary metagenome ERZ779895 (study PRJEB29588, sample SAMEA2142970) | human gut metagenome | biome: human gut; feature: human-associated habitat; material: faeces | place: Denmark | collected 2008/2010 ... | reverse complement strand
TTCCGACTATAACGGCCGCGGCATCGGCATGACTTTTGAAACCCGCCTGGTCGTCGATTCCTTAAACCGGGCGCTGGGTGTCAACGGTATCGGGTCCGCCTATGTCAACGGAGAAGAAAAGAAATTTCTGTCGCCGTTCGGTTATGTTTATAATGCGGACGGCGGCATCGACGGCAATCTGCTGCCGCTGGGCGGAATCTATAATTTGAGCGGCAGGACGGTCGCCTTTGTGCATCCGAACGGAGAAATGGTCAATAACAACGCGGTAATCGGCGGCCGGCTGACGCAATACGGCTACGGCGTGGATGAAAAAAACCTGATTCTTGGCAAAAACATCGACGTCGGTTATGCCGTTGACGACCGGGGCAACAGTTTGGGCATTCTGGCGGACGGCAACATGCTGCTCGACAAGTCGTTAAAGACCGTCGGCAAAATTTTGCCCGATGACGAAGTCGTTTCCGACCTGAATAACCCGAACGCCATGATGCCGGTTGTCGGCAAAGCACGTGCCCGCAGCCTGGCGCTTGGTTTTCAGGGACGTTTTATCGGTTATGTCGACAGCAGCGGAACGGTTCGCGACACGGGCGCTTCCGTCGTCGGCAAAGCCGGTGCGGGCGATGTTGTTTTTGACAACGGCGGCATTGTTGTCGGCGGCGCCGTTTCTTATATGCCGGTGATTGATGAGCGGTGCGAGTTTGTCGGAGTGACGGCGGCGCAGGGCGAAGTCCGCAACTATCGCGAAGTCAACATGGGACGTCTTTTGCCCAACGGACAGGTGTTTTCCGTCAACAATACGATTATCGGTCATGCGGTAACACCGGGTGCGGTAATTGACTTTAACGGCAATACGGTAGGCACCGTTGCCGCCAACGGCAAGGTGCTGAATTACGCCAACCAGAATCTCGGCTGCATCAATCGCCGCGGTCAGCTTTTGGACGGCAAAGGCGCATTGACGGGCAAACGGGTGGAAGTGGCGCCGGTGATGAATTTCAACAATGTGATTACCGGCCGGTCAACGCTCGACGGTACCGTAATTAATGCGCAAAACAGCGTCATCGGCTATATTCGTCCGGACGATTCGGTCAGCTCCAAAACCGGGCTGCCGACCGGAATTTTGTTCAAATACCGTTTTGCTTTCGGCAATGACAACAAGTTGATCGGTACCGTCAACGACAAGGCGGAAGTGATCAACGGCCGCGGCGAAAAGAGCGGCATGGTCGATTTCGACGGCAATGTCATCATCGGCGGCGAAAAGGCGGGATATGCCCTTTACGACATGTATATTTACGACAACAATGATCTGGTCAGCGGCTATATTACCGCCGACGGACAGGTGCTGTCGCTGGGCAATCAGAACCTTGGCGCCCTGACCAGAGGTTTTCTGGTCAACAAGGAAGGCAAAGCGGTCGGCCGCGGCAACCGTGATTTCCATATCCGTGACAATTTAAACGCCATTCTCGGTGAACTGAGGCTCGACGGCCGGGTTCTGAATGCGGAAAACGAGCTGGTCGGCACTCTGGGTTCCTCTGGCGACATCATTTCCGCCGCCGGCGAAGTGATTGCCCGCGCCCGGCCGCTGCAGTTTTACGAAGCGGTGAAAAGACAGCCCATTTATGACAAGGACGGCAACATTATCGGTTATGTTTCGCCCCGGTTGCAGGCGGTGGACGCCAAGGGCAGGGTGATCGGCCGCGTCAGCGCCGACGAGCAGCAGCTTGCCGTTGCTGCCGACGGCAGGGTTCTGGGGCATATTGACGTCAACGGTAACGTACTTGACAAGGACGGAAAAGTTATCGGCAAATTGCAGGCCGACGGTTCCGTCGTTGACGGCGAAGGCAATGTAATCGGCATGGCCGGAGAAAAGCGCAAACTGGTTTATGACAAAAACAACAAAGTTATCGGTTATGTCGACGCCAAAGGAAAAGTGCTTGATTTTAACGGCAACGTTCTCGGTGAAGCGGTTGAAGGCGGGGAAATCGTTGACGCCCGCGGCAATGTCATCGGTCAGCTGAACAAAGACGGTTCGGCCATCAGTCTGGACGGTTCGGTAATCGGCAATACCAAATTGAACTGGTATGAGAAGCCGCAGCCCGCTCAGCCGGCGGAGTTGCCGGAAGTCGGCGCGCGAGAGGTTGCCGACGTCGGTCAGTTCAAACGTTCACTGAACATTGCGTTGACGCCGGACGGCGAATATCTGGGCGATATTCTGGAAGACGGCAATGTCGTTGACAAAAAGGGAACGGTTATCGGCAAATTGCTGCCGGACGGTTTGATCGTGGACGGCGAAGGTTCGCTGATCGGTATTGAAGAAGCGGCCAAAAAAGCCGATACCGGCGAAATGTTCGTTCCGGCCGGAACTTTCGGCCAGGGTGGCGCGTACGGCACCGGTACCGGCGGCGGCAACCTCGGTCCCGGCGGCGGTTTTGGTCCGGGCGAGCGTTATGATCCGCAGCGGGCGGCGGCTTTGCAGACGGCGCAAAACGAGCGCCGGCAGGGAATGTACGTCGGCAAAATCAGTTCCAGCATCCGCAAGGAGGCGTTTGACGGCTACCAGAAAGATTGGCAGGAACAGGGTATTGACAAGGTTATTTCTTCCTGGCGGGTGGACATGAGCGAAATGATTTTGGCCGACAAGCCGATTCCGGCTGTTATTGCCCGTTCCATCGATACGCAGAATCCGGTGCCGATTACGGCGTTTGTTGAGCGCAATGTCTATGCCGAAGACGGCAGGAACATCGTCATTCCGGCCGGCAGCCGGCTGATGGGCGAACTCGGCGGCACTGCCGGCGGCGGTGGTACCGAAACCGCGTCGGAATCCGCGCGCATTACCATTGTCTGGCAGCGGTTGATCCGTCCCGACGGCGTATTGTTTACCTTCCAGGGCGAAACCGGCGACGCGCAGGGACGCGGCGGCGCGCTGGGTTATGTTGACCAGCAGCTTGGCAAGAAATACGGCATGCCGCTGATTACCACGCTTTTAACCAGCGCAACCAGCTATATGATGGCGACCGATGAAGAAGAAAGCACCATGGATTCGGAAACGTCCCGTCAACAGGCGGCCAATGACGCGCGTCAGAATTTCATTGACCAGATGAACCAGATTTTTGAAATGATCCTGTCCGACAAGACCAACATCCGTGCGCTGACTTATGTTCCGGCCGGTACCCGTATCATCGTCTATCCGAAAGTCGACCTGTGGCTGAGAACGCTGGAGCGTGATGCCGACGCCTCGACCAACATGAAGAAGAAAGACGTGCTGATCGACGATAAGGAAGCGCAGGACCGTATTGCCACGCAGGCGGCCGAACGTCGGATCAAACAGGCCGGCGGCGGTGGCGGCTCGGCTTCCTCTCAGGTCGTTTACGAATCTGAGAAAGCTGAAGTTCAGCCGGTTCTGCTGGAGGACAGCAGCGCCAAACAGTCCGGCCGCGCGCCGGCTTCGACGGTCGGAGCAACGCCTCCGCCTCCGCCGAGTATGGGCGGCGGTTCGTCTTCTTCGTCGTCTTCGTCTTCATCAAGCAGCGGCGTACCGCAGTTGTTTTAAGGAGGTTACATGAGCTTTGAAGTATTGGAATCTGTTCTGCGACCGCTTTCATACTGGTACAATCAGGACAATATCGAAGAAGTGGCAATCAACCGCGCCGGCCAGGTCTGGCTGCGCCTGCGCGGTAAACGCGCCTACCCCTGGGTGATGTACAAGGATGAAAAGCTGACGAAGGAATATCTGACCGATTTGCTTTATATTGTCGCCAACACCTATGAAATTCCGTTTGATCCGGTTGCCGGCAGTCCGGTGGTTTATGCCAGCATTCCCGGCGAACACCGTTTTTCTGCCATTTGCGGCAAAAACGTGATGTATGACGAAGAAGATCTGACCGGCGGCATTGCGCTTACCATCCGCGTGCACAGCGACGACGTGGCTTTCGGCTTGGGCGACTACGGTTTGAAGCAGGGGGAAAAGCTTCATCAGATCAATCCGCTGAAAACGATCAAGGATCCGGAAGATCCTTATGAACGGCTGTTGCTCAGCATCAAGCGCGGCGATCATATTCTGGTCAGCGGTGCGACTTCTACCGGTAAAACGACGTTTTTGAACAACCTGCTGAAGATTTTGGATATTCATAAACGGATCATCACCATTGAAGATACGCGCGAACTGCTGGTTCCGCATCCTAACCGCACCCATATCGTGATGTCGCGTACCGAACAGACAAACCAGTTCGACTATGCCAAAATCATCGACTTGGTGGTACGTTTTACGCCCGACGCGATCATCGGCGGCGAAATTTCCACCAGTAACGCCGGCGCGCTTTGGGAACTGATGGGATCCGGCCACGACAACTGTCTGGCCACCATCCACGCGGAAAGTTCGACCGCCGCTTACGAGGCTTTTGTCGATCGTATTCTGCATACTTATCCGACCATGGATCGCAAGAAAACGATTGAGGAAATGCATCATAAACTGCGAGTCGTGCAAATCAACCGTGACGGCAACCTGCGCGCGGTAACGGAAGTTACTTAGAGCGGGGATTTCCATGTTTTTTATCAAAGCCGAAACCTTGGGTTTCGGCTTTTTTGTAACGGGAAAACCCTGCGCCGGGGGCATGGTTGAGGAGAACTTACGGCTTTTTTCCATTTCGCTCTTTGCGCTTCCTTTTCTTCTTTTTCCCGCTCTTTTCCTCTTTCCCACTTTGCTCTCCCTCTTTTTTTCGTTTCTCTTTCCCTTCTTTCTGTCCTTCTTTTTCCCGTCCTTTCCATCTTTTCCGCTTTGCTCTTTGCGTATAAAATTCCTTTGCTATTGTAAGAAATACGGGCCGGCAGCAGTCTTAATGAACACACAATATGGAACCCGAAAATACCATCGTCCCGAAATATCGCAGAAAGGCGTTTTAGGGCGGAAATAAGAGCTATACTTAGGGAACGATGCCGATGGAAAGGAGCAGGAATTGTTGAAACCGAAGTTTGTCCGGACCATATTCATATGTTACGGGAGATACCACCTAAGTTTTCGGTAAGCTCAATAATGGGATATCTCAAAGGTAAAAGCAGTCTTATGATATACGAAAGATGGGGAAATGCGAAATTTCGATATAGAAACCGAGAGTTTTGGTGTAAAGGGCACTGTGTCAATACCGGTGGAAAGAATACCCAAAAGATAGCCGAGTATATCCGAAATCAACTTAAAGAAAACGCGGAGAAAAGTCAGTTGACTATGGATTTTGATCCGTTTACGGCAAGCTGGTAATAATCGCCTTATCAGTCCCTCTTATGCCCTTAAGACATTGTCGGCACCGTGAGGATTATATCCGCATACGAAAAACCGCGTGTTTTACGCGGGAACCTTTTGCCGCGCATGATGCGAATGGATCGGCGCTGGCGTAATTATGTTCGACGGCCGGCAAACGATGGTGCAATTTTTCGTTTTTTTCTCATTTTAGCTGCTTTTCGGTCAAAAGACAAAACGGTTTTTCCTGCCGGGTAAGGCATGCGCTTAAAAACTTTTATAGCAGTCTGCTTGTTTTGTGCGCAAAACCGGTTTTTTCTGCGGGCAGGAAGAAAACGTGCCGAAAAGCTTATTTTAAAATTGAAGGTTAGATGTTGCCGTTTTTAAAATAAAAGTTGTTATATTTATCAAGTTCCGTTTTTACTTTAATTTAAAGAAAGCGGTATATATCCTTGGTCGCAGGGGTGAGAGAAGAAATGCCGGGTACATGTATCCCTGCATGTCGGGATTTTTGCCGTTCTTCAAATAGTTGTTGCTTTTGGCAGAATTATTGTTTAACTTGAAAAACAGGCAGCAATGTTGCTGCTCAGCATCCGAGAGGATGCGGAGTCGTAGAAAGCTCTCGCATAACCGGTATTAGCGGATATCATACCGTGAAACTGTCGGCCGCATTGTCCGTACAGTTTGTATATCCCCTGCCAAGCCAAGGCCGGGGAGCTTTAAGCAATGTCCAGAAACCCTCAGGTTTTCAAGGCTTAAGGGATCATAGTTATGCATGATTTTTCTACCTCTCCGACCACCTTCTGGTGGTTTTTGTTTTATTTGCGAACGAAAAACGGAAAGGTGGTCAGATTTTTGGTAAAAAATTTGAGGAACAGACTATGACTAACCCTGTTAAAAACTATCGTGCCCGCACGCCAAACAACCAGCCTAATCCGATAGACGTTTTTATCGGCGGCCGGATACGCTATTTCCGCAAGCTTCGGCATGTAAGCCAGGTCGAACTGGCCGGCTCGGTAGGAACAACCTTTCAGCAGGTACAAAAATATGAAAACGGCAACAATCGCGTGTCCGGCAGCCGTCTGTGGATGATCAGCCAGGTGCTGCAGGTTCCGGTCAGCCTGTTTTTTGAAGGCATAAACGTCAAGACCGGACGTTCTTCGGTCAAAATCATTTCCGGCAAAGAAGAAGCCGTATATTGTCCGCCGGATAAGTTTATGCCGTTGCAGGTACAAAGAAAGAAACCGTAACCGCCCAAAAAAGGCGTTTGCGGCGTGGTGTTCCGGCAGATGCTGAAATATGTCTTTGTTTTTCTTTGCAAAACCATCGAAGGCACAGCCCAAAGAAGAGGACGGTTATCGCTGCTTCCGACGGATTGTTCTAGGTGTGTAAAAATCTTCCGTAAAAGGAGAGACGAAAAAAAGCTGCTGGCGCAATAAAAAGGGCCTCACATAAAGCGCGGGGTTCTTCGTAAGCGGGTGTAACCCTTACGGTGCCGGCCAACACCTTAAGGGCATGACACCCTGACAAAACGATGGCTGCCCGGCTCGTCGTAAACGGGGCAAAGTCCGGTGTGAGCAGACTTTGCCCGGCGTCTTTTTACGAATGCTCTTGACTATCCTTTGAGTGTTCTTAGAGATCAACGTAATTCCCTTGGCGCCAAAATTCCCGGTTGCAATCGAGAAACCTTGCATTTCCCCAACACTTATATATCGACAAACTGCTCTTGCCTTTGAAACAGCCTGCAATTGAATTGACGGAATATTCGGGCGGCATCCCCGGTAACATATGAATATTACGGATCGGAACATCTCCGGCCTCCGTAATACCTAAACCTTTCCGCCGGCTGATTTTCCGGGCATTTCTCCGTTTTCAAGCGTTTTTCTCCGTAAAAGAGCGGTCTTCAATATTTCGGTACGAAGAAACAAAGTATTTTCGGGGTCCGCATCATATGTGTAAACGGTACACACACTCAAAAAAACGCCTTTGCTCTTTGTCAGGCAATTTCCGACCGTTTTTGCTACAACGGCAAAAGAGTCTTATATACGCAAAGAGCAAAGCGGGAAAGGTGGAAAGGGCGGAAAAAAAGAACGGAAAGAAGGAAAAGGAAAGCAGAAAAGAGGGAAAAAGGAAGAACAGGGAAAGAAACGAAAAAGAGGAAAAAGGGGGAAAGAGCAAAACGGGAAAGATGAAAAGAGCGAAAAAAAGAAGAACGGAAAAAAGCAGGGAGAGCAAGAAAAGACGGAGGAAGGAAAAGAGGAAACGAAAAAAGCTGTAAGCTCTCTTTAACCACATGCCTGCCGCGGGGTGCGGTATAAAAAAATCCCTCCCGTCAAGGAGAGGATGAAAGAAAACGGCCGGAATATTAAGCTGCGCAATTTCGCCACCACACGCCTGTCGCGGAGCGGTATAAAAAAATCCCTCCCGTCAAGGGGAGGGATGAAGGAAAACGACTTATTGCAAAGGCGGAATGTTAAGTTGCGCAATTTCGCCCGGTTTGATTTTAATACTGGAATAGCGCATGTTTCCGGTTTCGATCATAAACCGCTGGCGCCCGGTCAACTGGGCGGCCAAATCGTAAAAATCGCGGCCGTTTAAGTCCTGACGCTGCGGATTCATAATGTACAAAACGCAGCCCTGTGTTTTTTCGGCCACGCCGCAGCGGGCTCGTCCCCGCGGTACCTCCGAGTTGATGACAACGCCTTGCAAACCGTTTTGAACGGTGGTCGGACCGCTTAAGAATATTTTGGCAAACATGATACCGAACAAAAGGAAAACGGCGGCGGTGACGAAAACGGCAAAGCCGGTGTACAAATCGCCGACGACCATTCTGTCTTTCCAGCTGGGCGGCATCGGATTGATGTCCTCGTCGCGGATAAAGCCGCGTTCAAAATTGTTCTGCTGTAATCTCGTATCTTGTTGAATAGCCGGCAGATTGTCGCCGTCAAGAAAGGCGTCCAGGCTGAAAGCGTCCATTTTTTCCGGCACGGGCGCCTGATGTTCCTCCGCCGCGGCGGAGGAAGTCATGGCCGGAGCAATACTTTGATCCGGACGCGGAGCGGCAAATTCCGTGGTTTTAGGCGGGACGGAAAGTGTTTCCGGCGTGCTGACGGGGCGTTTGATCGGTCTTTTTACCTTTTTCAGCTTATGCCGGACGGGGGTTCCGCCGGGAGCTTTGTTGATGTTGTCCATTTTCCCTAATCTCCTTTAATTGCGATAATTATTAATTTGCCGTCGGTACCTGTTTTTTTAAGGTACGGATGATTCTCGGTACCATAAACACGATCGTTTCCGATTTCGGGCTGCTGATGCCGAAAATTTCGTTGGGGATGCCGATGATCAGGAAATTTTCTCCCAGTTTGCTGCGAATGTTGAACTGGGTGATCTGTCCTTCGGTGCCTTCCAGCGTAATGTCCGAAAAAATCCGGTTTTGCGGCATCAGGGAGGATTTTGCCAAGAGCGAAACCTGAGCCTCCGGCGACTTCCGGGCGGCGCATTTGCCGATGTCGAAACGAGCCAGCCACAGGTTGGGAACCACGAATTTTCCCTCTGCCGCCTTAACCACTCTGGCCTGGCCGGAAAGGAACCGCTGCAGGGTTTTGAAATTCAGATCGTCCGAAGTGGTCAGCACCCGTCCGATAACGCCGGTTTTGGCGGTTTTGATGGTGCCGAAATCAAAGATGTTCAGCAGTTTTTGCCACTCGATGTCATTTTGCGCATTATACGGATAAATGGTAAATACGCTGACGTCATATGCGATCAACACCGGATTTTCCTCAAAATAGTCGAGAAGATCCTGAATTTTGGTTCTCAGTTCAAAATCGGCATCGAAGGTGATTGAGTAATCGGACCAGTCGGTCGTGATGTTGGTGATGCCCGACCCGCGCAGAACGTCGAGCAGTGCCAGAATGATCGGCCGCGATTTCGGCACATAGAGCGTAAAGTTGTTTTTGCGGCTGATGGTCAGCGTTTTGGTTTCGGCGTTGTAGTTATAGTAAATTTCGGCCGCATCAGTAATCATTTTGACCACTTCCGACAGTTCGCCGCGCAAATTTTCCGCCGAAATGCTGGTGTAAGGCGCATCTTTGGCCACCAGCCGGATATCCGCTTCTTTAAGCAGTTTCAGGAGCGCTTTTTCCGCCGGCATGGTTTTGAAGGAAAAACCGGTTACCTCAAAGCGCGGCAACGGATTGTTGATGCCGTTGCGGGTGAGGTTGAAGGCTTTCATGTTGTAAGGCAGGGCGGTGATCATTTCCTGCGTTTTCCAGTTGACGTTGCAACGCAGCGGCGTTTCCAGATCAAGCGAACTGGCGCCTTTCGGCGTGCGGATCATGTTGGGATCCTGCAGGTTGATGAGGGAGGCGGCGGAAAGCGGATCCGCTTCGACCGGCTCCGGTTCCGGCGCCGGCGTTTTGCAGCCGGCCAGCATGCCCGCCCACAGAAGACAAACGGTAATTTTTTTGAAATTATGACAGATTTTAAACATTAGTCGGTTACTTTCCGTTTTAATAAGGTTGACTGTTAAAATTATTTTTTATCGTCTTCGGCCGGGAAGTTGGGCTTGATGTTGTTTTCCTGCATCAGCTTTTCCATCAGTTGTTCCATTCCCATGCCGGCGCCCACGGTCGGGTCTGCCGATTTGTCGACGTCGCCCAGCGCCTGCTTCATTTTTTCCACTTCCCGCGCGTCTTCCTTGATCATGTCGGGAGTGGAATTGCTTTTCAGTTCGTTCTGATATTCAATCAGCGTTTTTTTCAGCCCGTTCAGCCCGCCGGCGATTTTGCGTTCGACATACGGGTACAGTTCCCGGTGCTGCAATATGTATTCGCCGGTTTCGCTGATTTCTTCCAGAACGTCAAGTATGTATCCGAAAAAGGGGTAGTCTTCGATCGCAATGTTGCCTTTGCGGACGCAGCGGGCGGCAATCCGGGAAATCGTGCGGTCGTAATAGTCTTTCAGCAGGATGTAGTTGTCAACGTACCACAAGTCGGCTGTTCCGGCGGCTTTGTTTGGTTCCATTATGCGTCACTCCCTTCGCGGTAATTCTGGTTGTCGTTTGTTTCAGGCAAATTGTTTTCCTTTCAATTTACCCGATATTGTCACTGTTTTCAATATAAGGATCGCGGAATTTTTCGTCCTCCAGTCCGAGCAGCACGAATTGCGGCAGGCTGTCGACGACGATTTCCGAAGTCTGAGCAAATTCATCCGGACTGAGGCTGCTGTCTTCCGCCGCCGCTTCTTCATAGACCTCATCTTCCGTTTCAGCCGCGGCTGCCGGGGTATTCTCGTATTCCCATTCCCAGTCCCCGTTTTCTTCACCGGCCGTTTCGGCGTCGGCGGGCACCTCTTCGTATTCCCACTCCCAGTCTTCGCCTTCTTCTCCGCTCATCTCGGCGTCGGCGGGCACTTCTTCGTATTCCCACTCCCAGTCTTCGCCGTCGCCGGCGTCGGCAGTTGCGGCTGCGGAATAGCCGTCGTCGTCGGTTTCAAAGCCATAGCCGTCGCTTCCGCCGGCCGCATTGTCCGTCTTTTGGCTGTCGCTTCCGCCGAAACCCCAGCCCCAGTCGTCGCCCGGATCACTGTCTTTAATGTCCTGCACGTCGGCAAAGGCGGTCGAAATCGTCATCAGTTTACGCAGCATCGGCGAAATCTTTTCCTTCCTCCGCGGCAGCAGCAGGTTCGGGCTTTGAGGTTGCCGTTTTGTCCGCTTTGGGAGCGCTTTCTGCCGGTTTTGCCTTTTCTTCTGCCGGTTGGGCTTTCTCTTCCGTCGTTTTTTCTGCCGCCGCTTCCCGGGCGGCGTTTTGATTTTCTTTTTCCGTTTTGTCCGTCGGTGCTTTCCCGGCGGCAGGTTTGCCTGCTTCTGCCGCTTTGGGAGTTTCATCGGCCGCCGGCGCGGAAACTTTGCTTTCTGCCGGCGCCTTTTCCTTTTCGGCTCCGCCTGCCGTCGGAATTTCCGTTTTTGTTTCCTGTCGCGTTTTTTCTTCCCCGGCCGGCATTTCGTCCGATTCGTCATCGACGGTTCCTGTCGTGCCGTTTTCGGCTTCCCGGTTTTTCTTCTTTTTCTTCTTCTTTTTCTTTTTCGGCGTTTCCTCAATTACCGTCGCGTTTGCTTTCTCTTCCGTTTCTTCCTCTTCGTCAATGCCGTCCAGATACTTGTCGATCATCGGGGTGGACGCGGTCGGTTCGGGCATTTGCGGCGCCGCCGGCCGCTCATGAACCGCGGGCTGCAAGGCGGCGGGAATTTCTCTGTTGACGGCAGGCATCGGTACCGGTACCGCCACCGTCTGCACCGGTGCCGTTTGCAGCTGACTGAGTGCGGCAATGATTGCTTCCGTCGACTGACGCTGGCTTTCTTTCAGCGCCGAGGATATCAAGGCCGAAAACTCCTGATTTTGCGCACGGGCAATGTCACGGAACAGGTTGGCCTGCATCCGCATGATTTCTTCAACCTTGAGATTGTTTTGTCCGCCGGCCGAAACGGTCGAATCTTTTTTCAGCGTTTCCAGGGTTTCGATAATCGTCTGCGCGGAATTTTTCTGACTTTCTTTCAATGCCATGGAGATGATGGAAGAAAACTCTTTTCCCTGCGCTTTCAGCGCCTGTTCGACCGATTCCATTGCCGGCTGGCCCTTCGGGGACGAGGCGGCGTAAGTGATCGGCGTCGGAATTTTTTCTTCGCTGATTTTCTTAAAAGATTCAATCAGCGCCTGGGTGGAAACTTTCTGACTTTCCTTGATGGCGGTGGAGATGATGGAAGAAAGCTCTTCTTTCTGGCTTTTCGTGGTTTCTTTTAAAAAGGCGGACTGGGCTTTGACCAGATCGTCGACCAGCCCTTTCATCTGAATGGGAGCCGCCGCCGTTTTGCCGTCGCCGCCGGAAATAAATTTAAGCTGACTGCTCTGTTCGATCAGTTTGGTCAGGTTTTCCTGCAGCTCCGTAAACGAACGGGCAATCATTTTGTTGTCTTCCAGCCGTTTCTTTTCTGAGTTTTCGATTGCTTCGGCCAATGCTTTGGAGATGATGTTGGTAAAGGATTCGTCGGCAACCAGTTTCATCGGGCCGTCAAAGCCGCCGCCCGTTCCGCTTCCGCCCTCAATGCCGGCTGCCGCCGGGCGGGTGTTTTGCAGTTCGCGGATAATTTCGGCGTTTGACTGGGCCAGACTGCTGGCCAGAATCCGCGCGAAATTGTCGCCGTTGATGATTCCCTCGCCGCCGGTCGTTCCCCCCGTGCTTCTGTTTTCGGACAGGGCTTCCTGCAAAATATTGCTGTTTTTCTGGTGGCTGTGGTGTGCGACCGGCTCAAGCCCTTTGCTTTTTTGCTCCAGATCTTCCATATATTCCTGCAACGGGGTGCCGCCCGGCAGGCTCTGAAAAATGGATTTGACTTCCGGCGGCAGTTCCAGCAGCATCTTATTGAAAGCTTCGCGCCTTTCGTCGCTGAAAATGTGCAGCTGGCGAAAAATGTTTAAAAAGCGCTGAGCGACAATGATCGGCAATTCTTCACTGTCGTTTTTGCTTTGGCCGAAACTCGCCGAGCTGTTGATGTCGTCTGCCACAGTCGTCCCCCCTTTAGAATATATATAGAATATACTGAATACAACATAAAGTCAAATCCATAAATGTCAATCAGTCAAACGCGGAGAGCGAAAAAAATCGCTGCTTGCGGGAAAGCGGCGAGAGGTGAATGACAAAAACGAAACTTGCCTTCGTCCGTTGTCGCCTTAGTTGCTTTTCCCGCCGTCCGGTTTGCTTTTTTCCCGTCTTTTCCCTTTTGCCGGTATTTCCCTTCCTTGTTTGTCTTTTCCTTCGTCGCTTTTTGTATCTGGTCTTTCTTTTCTGCTTTTTTCTTCTCTTTTTTCTCCGTTTTGTTTTTTCTTTTTTACAGGGAAGCGGCAAGCGGTCGTAAGACCGGCGGACATGGCCGCCGTATGGCGTTGAAACTCTTTCTTCCGATGGCAAGGCAAAAAGAAACCCCGCCGAAGCGGGGAAAATTTTATAAGTAAATGGCGACGACCTTATGCAGTTTGCTTAAGTCGTTGTCGTCCAGCTTGATCCTTTCGTCCGGATTCCAACGGATGCCGTAAAGTTTTCCGTTATCGTCTTCGCGAATGCTGACAACCATTACTTCTTCGGAGTCAATCTGATAAACGGCGATGTCGCCGACACTGACCACTTCCTGCGGATCGACAAGCAAAACGGAGCGGGCCGGCAACAGACTGCCCAAACGCCGCGTGCACAGGTTCAGTCCGTATGCGTCTTTTTTGCCGTTTAAGACTGCGGGGCGGCCGACCCATTTGATTTCTTTTTCGTTGTCAATGATAACGTTGCCGTCTTTGCCCGGAACGCCGTATACCGGCACTTTCTGACTGTCGCGCGGAGCCGTGTCAAAAGTGGAAATTGCGCCGCGGGGGTTGGACAGCAGCTTGTATTTGGCGTCGTTGCGCTGGATAATTTCGTCCAGCATGCCTTTACCGTCCAGATTTTTGATCGCTTCTTTCAGTTCTTCGGCCGTATATCCGAGCGATTTAGCGATGTTTTTCATTTCCTTGTCGGAAACTTCCCGCTGTCCCATCTCAATCCGGTGATAAACGGACAGCGTCATGTCCGAACTTTCCGCTACTTCGATCAGTGTCAGGTTCTTTTCGTTGCGGATTTGGCGCAAACCGGCACCCAGTGTTTTCAAGCCGGCCTTTTCGTTGATTTTGTTTCTTCTTTCCTGTTCCCGGCGCCATGACAGAATGACGTCTTCCTGAGAATTCTGCTCGTTGACGAACAGATCCTGCATCGGGCAGTCCAAAAGCTCCGCCACTCTTACCAGCTGTTCCTGATCAATTCTGCGATAGCCTTTTTCAATTTTGGAGATGGCCGACAGACTGACGCCCAAATGATCGGCCAGTTCCTGCATGGAACGTCCGCGCAGTCTTCTGTACATTCTGATCTGGTTGGGGAAAATAATTTCTTCCATAATTACCACCTTTGCATTGTTACAGATTGTTAAATTTTAGCTAAATAATAATCTAACTTTGGAATTAATCAAGAAATTTGCACAAAAGATGACGATTTTGTGCAAAAAAAATGGCAGAAAATAAAATTTCTGCCATTTTTTTGACTATTTACCGAAAGGAACGTCAGTTAAACTCTCTGAAAGTATAAGCTTTGTTTCCTTTCTTGCCGACCTGATGGGCAAAGCTGCTCATGTCTTTTTCGCCGAACATGATCTCTCCGGCCGGAATGTTGTCCGCCATGTCGCCGTTTGAGTACAGGGGGCGGTTGGCGATCTTGGAGTAGTAACTGCTGAAAGCGTATCTGTTTTCAACAATGGTTTCCTTGCTGCCGTCAGCGTTGGTTTTGACGGAAATGTAAGACTTCCGCTGAACGATGCCGTCGGTGGCAAACGCTTTGCCCTTGCCGCTGGCGTCGACGTTCTTGAATT
>ERZ779895.2851-NODE-2851-length-14661-cov-2.861153_pt1 | contig 14661 bp, 15 predicted proteins | sample MGYA00511093_ERZ779895 | MGnify/ENA primary metagenome ERZ779895 (study PRJEB29588, sample SAMEA2142970) | human gut metagenome | biome: human gut; feature: human-associated habitat; material: faeces | place: Denmark | collected 2008/2010 ... | reverse complement strand
CGAGCACGACCTGCAGGCTCTTGAAGCACGAGCCGTCGTTAAGCTCGATAAAGCCGAAATTCTTCATGTCGCGGATGGTGCGCGCCCAGCCGCAGACGGTTATCTCCTTGCCGCCGAAGCTGTCCGCATCGGCAAATATCTGAGCGATCTTAGTGCGTTTCATAATAACACTCCAATCTTTTGTTTTGTTTGTTGACAAGCGATTATTATATACTATTTTTTTCTTCCTTGCAACAAAATTAAAAATGTGATATATTAATATATGTTAATAATGTATTAAGGATAAAAGCTTTTGTGGTGCCGCATGAAGCGGCGCAATTTTTTTGGAGGTCGAAAAAATGCTGGCGGTTGGTCAAACGGTTGTCTATGGAACGCAGGGAGTGTGCATGGTCAAGGAGATAAGCATGCTCAAGCTCGGAAAAACGAAGGGCGAGTACTATGTCCTCAGCCCGATCGACGATCCGGGCAGCACTGTTTATGTGCCGACGGCGAGCGAAAAGCTTGCAAATAAGCTCCGCCCGGTGCTGACGGGCAGCGAGGCAAACGCGCTTATCGACGAGGCAGCGAACGAGCCGCTTGACTGGATAACGAGCGATAACGAGCGCAAAACGGTCTGCGACGATATCGTCAAAAACGGCAGCCGCAAGCAGCTCATGCAGCTTGTCGGAATGCTGTATCGCCGTCGCGAGGCGCTCAAGGATCAGAAAAAGCACTTCCACAATGTCGATGCGCAGTATCTCAAAACGGCCGAGCGCATGCTGCACGGCGAGCTGGCCTATGCTCTGGGCATTGCCGCCGACGACGTTGCCGAGTATATCCGCCGCCGGCTTGCCGGGTGCGATACTTGACGGGAAAGCTATAATATTGTATTATATTTAAGATATCAAGCAATAAGGAGGAGCATATATGGCATTGATTCCTCAGGTGACCTGCCGCCGCTGCGGAGAGAAGTATTCCGCAATGCGCCGCCGCTGTCCCAAGTGCAGCACTCGCAGAGTCCAGAACAGCCGCCGCGCTCCCGGCACAACGCCCAGCGCCGTCAAAGGCACGGCTGCAAATAAAAGAGCGGGCGATAATCGCAAATGGCAGTTTATTTTCGGCGCGATACTCATCGTTGCCATCATAGCGGCGCTCATAGTCATGATAACCGTGAGCCTCGATAATGCGGACAATCCCAATGCTCCGGTTATGCCGACGCCTCCGGCAGATGTCTCTGCCGCGCCGACTCCGACCCCGACTCCGACCCCGACTCCGACTCCTACGCCGGAGATAACCTCGGTCACGATGAGCAGCCCCTACGCAAATCCCTGCACGGAGTTTGCGATCCAGGCCGGCCAGTCGATAACGCTCACAGGCTCGCACTTCCCGATGACGGTCACTGCCGAGTATCAGTGGTCATCGACCGACCCGAACGTTGCGACCGTGACGACCAACGAAAACGGCACCTGCACCGTGACGGGCGTAAGCGCAGGAACGATGAAGGTCGTCCTCTCGTGCTACGGAAAAACCGCCGAATGCACGGTTTATGTGAGAAACTGAAAAAAAGTGTTGACAAATCCATCGGCATCGGGTAGAATAACCGTTGCCGATGAAAATGGACGATTGGCGCAGCTGGTAGCGCATCCGCTTGACGTGCGGGAGGTCACAAGTTCGAGTCTTGTATCGTCCACCACAGAAACTGCACTTTTTAGTGCAGTTTCTTTTGTTTTTGCCCACTTTTCGCCCTGAAAAGTTATCAAAAATCTGAGGCGTACCCTAACGTACCCTAACGGGACCTAAACATAGCAGCTTTTCGACTACTTCGAAGCTGTTTTTTTATTGCTTCATAACAACTTTCATGTAACTTTCCATTCGGTTTGCACTTGCTTTTTTCATTTCCTCTGTGCAATGGCCGTAAACATCAGTTGTGCTGAGCGAATCTTGACAATTGAGAAAAATAATGCTACTGTAATATCTAAAGTTTTAGATGGAGCAGCAAAACAACATGATAGAGTACAAAAGCTTAAACGACCTTGTTTATGAGGAAATCAGAGACAGAATAGTTTCGAGCCGCTACCATCCCGGCCAAAAGCTGGACGTGGATCAAATCGCGGCAGAGCTGAAGGTCAGCAGAACACCGGTCACAAATTCGCTCAAAACGCTTGAGAAAGAAGGATATGTGACGATACTTCAGCGCAGCGGCAGCTATGTGCGCAAGTATTCCAAAGAGGAGATTGAAGCGCTGTTTGACTTCCGTGAGGCGCTTGAAGTCGTCGTTATAAAAAGAGCAATAAAAAACGCAGCGGCGTTGGACATGAGACAGTTTATATGCGCATTCAGGGAAAGCCTTGAGAATTTGAGCACCGAATCATTGGCCGATAAAATGCGGATTGCCGACGATATTCAGCAGAAATTCCACGCGTATCTATGGGAGCAGTGCCCGGATATAATATATAACGAGATTCGAAACGTTATGCTGCTTACGCGCCAGATAACCGTACGGCACATTAATTTCTGTACGAAGAGAGATAATGCACTTGAAATCGCAAGGAACGAGGTTATGGTCCATATAGCCATCGCCGAGGCGATAGAGCGCGGAGATGAAACGCGTGCACTCGAGGGGATTCGCGAGGATATTTCTGGCACAAAGGACGATATTCTCAAAAACTTTGAGGCGATTGAAGAGCAAGAGGTCATTTTTTGAGCATGCTTTGCCATAAAAATCACATATTTGTTGAGCTTTTACATAATCTTACCCTCACTTTTGTTTAGAATGTGTATTGCGAAAGTGAGGGCTTTTTGATATCATAAACTAAAATTTCAGATTTTAAATTTCAGTGAAGCGAAAATTATATAAAAAAGGAGAAATCGGATGGAACAGAACAGCAGCAATGTATTCACGAAATCGCTGTCCAAGACCTACAAAAAGATCACCCATGCCGATGGGGTCTATTTGTACGACGAGGATGGCCGCCGCTACATGGACTTCGGCGCCGGACTTGCGGTGACGAACATCGGAAACGGCGTTAAGGAGGTCTGCGACGCAATAGCAAAGCAGGCCTACGAGGTGACCTACCTCAACGGCGGTGCGTTTACCAGTCAGGCGCGAGAAGAGCTTGCCTCTAATATCATAAAACTCGCTCCGAAGGGTATGGAGAGAGTGTTCTTCTGCAGCGGCGGTTCCGAAGCCGTTGAATCTATGGCAAAGATCGCTCGGCAATACCAGATAGAAATGGGCCGTCCGAGCAAGTACAAGATCGTTTCCAGATGGCAGAGTTATCATGGCAATACATTTGGTACACTGTCGCTTGGCGGACGTCCGTCGTGGCGCAGCAGATACGAAAATCTGCTGCTGCACATGCCGCACATCGCTCAGTGCAATTGCTACAGATGTCCTTACGGCCTTGAAAGATGCAATTGTAGTGTTCCCTGTGCCGAGGAGCTTGAGAGAGTGATAAAATACGAGGGCGCTGAGTCCGTGGCGGCATTCGTGCTTGAACCTGTTACCGGAACGACCGCAACTGCGACGGTGCCTCCGGTCGAATACATGAAGCGCATCCGTGAGATATGCGATAAATATGATGTGCTCATGTGCTGTGACGAAGTCATAACGGGGCTTGGCAGAACCGGCAAAAACTTTGCCATCGATCACTTCGGCGTAGTACCCGATCTTATCTCTATTGCAAAGGGACTCGGCGGCGGCTACGCTCCCATCGGCGCAGTCATTGCTCACAAGAAGGTCGTAGATGCGATAGCAAACGGCTCCGGCATACTTGAGCACAGCTATACATTTGCCGGAATGCCCATAGCCACGGCGGGCGCTAATGCAGTCGTTAAGTACATAATAGAAAATGACGTTGTGGGCATGTCCGCCAAAAATGGAGAGGCGCTTCTAAAAAAGCTCAAGGACGCCCTGGGTGATATCCCGGCTGTCGGCGATATCCGCGGTATAGGAATGCTTGCAGGCGTTGAACTCGTTTCCGATCGCGAGAGTAAGGCTCCCTTTGATCCCAAACTCGGTATTGCCGGAAAGATCGCGGCATATTGCCTCGATAAGGGGCTTCTGGTGCTGTCCGGTGTTACGGGAACGGCAGACGGAATCATTGGTGACGCGCTTCAGATATCCCCTGCGCTGACAATGACGCCCGAAGAAATGGATGTTGCCGTTGCGATACTCAGGGAAGCAATCATTTCCGTGACGGGTGCCTGAGCATCGGAGGCAGAGTATGAAAAGTAAAATTCAGAAATTTGAATTGTGGCTCGGCGGTGTGGTCCTGATCCTTATGGTCCTGGTCGTTGTGCTTCAGGTCATATTCCGTTATTTCGGGAATCCGCTGTCGTGGCCTGAAGAAGTCGCGCGCTGGACGATGATTTGGGTCACATTTGCCGGAGCGAGTTATGCTTTCAAAAACGGCGGGCTTATAAGGGTAGAGTTTTTTGTGAACAAATACTTCAAGCCCGGCGCACAGAAGGTCATAAACATCATAACATGGCACTGCTGGCCGTTACGTTCGGATATCTGCTTTATTCATCAGTTCTTTACATGATGCTGACGATCAAAAAGCATCAGGTGTACAACGTAACGCAGATGCCTTACGCGGCAATCGTTGCTGCACTTGCGCTCAGCGGTGTGCTGTGCGTGATATTCTCGGCAAAGCAGATAGTTGATATTGCAAGGCTTCAAAAGGACGGCGCAAACGGAAAGGAGGAGATCAAATGACTCCGTTAGTAACAACGATAGTTCTGTTCGGACTGCTGCTGGTCCTGCTTTTCCTGGGTGCGCCTCTCATAGTCTGCATCGGACTGCCGACGGCGGCCGTGATGCTGCTGAGCGGAATGCCGGTCGCAACATTTGCACAGCGCATGTTCGTTGCCGTCGATTCGTTCACAATGATGGCAATACCGTTTTTCATGCTGGCGGGTAAGCTTATGGAGGTCGGCGGAATGTCGCGGCGTATAGTAAGATTTGCAAACGCGCTCGTCGGCTGGATGAAGGGCGGTCTTGCCCACGTCGTCATCGTTGCATGTGCGTTCTTCGGCGCTCTTTCGGGCTCCGCTGCCGCGACCTGCGCGGCGATAGGCTCGACGCTCATCCCCGACATGAAGAAAAAGGGCTATCCTGCGGATTTCGTTGTTGGTCTTACGGCTGTTGCCGGCGGCCTCGGCGTTATAATCCCGCCGAGCATAACGATGATAATGTACGGCGTTTGCTCTAACACATCGATAGGCGATCTGTTTGTTGCCGGTATAGTTCCCGGCATACTGCTTGCCATCATCTTTATGATAACAGCGCGAGGCGAGGCCGGAAAGCGCCACATAGAGCAGACCACGGATTTCTCACTCAAGGAGCTGTGGCTGAGTTTTGTCGATGCGATCCCCGCACTGCTGGTGCCGGTTATTCTCCTCGGCGGTATTTATGGCGGGTTTCTTCTCCCCGACCGAGGCGGGAGCCGTTGCCTGTGTCTACGGTTATCTTGTTGCCCGCTTCTGGTATAAGGAGGTCGACAGCACAAATATCGGCGGCATTCTGGGCGGAGCTCTGACCAACACCGTCATGGTGCTCATAATTGTGTCGGCATCCGGTGCGTTCAGCTGGCTGCTGACGGCAAATGGCGTGTCCTCGCTGCTCGGCAGCGCGGTCGGCAGTATCGCCGGAAACAAGTTCATGTTCCTGCTGATATGTAACCTTATATTCCTGTTTATAGGCTGCTTCATTGAATCGGTCGCAGGTATCCTTATCGTAACGCCGATATTGCTTCCGCAGGCGCTTGCTCTCGGCGTTGACCCCGTGCACTTCGGCATTATCATGGTCGTAAACCTTGCTCTGGGCCTCACTACTCCGCCCGTCGGCGAGAACCAGTATATAGCTGCCGCCATTGCGGATATACCGTTTGAAAAGCAATTCAAGGCGAGCATGCCGTTTCTGGCGGCAAACTTTGTCGGCCTTATGATAATAACCTATGTGGAAGAGCTTTCACTCTGGCTGCCACGTCTGCTTGCCTGAGTGGGTTTTGGATGAAAAAGAAAATTAAAAACAGGAGGAAAAAATGAAGAATCTCAGAAAATTCGCAGCATTTGCCCTCGCTATTGTGCTTATGCTCAGCCTCTGCACCGGCTGCGGCGACGGCAAGGACAATGGCAATCAGAAGGCGGAAGGTGATTACAGCTATCACTGGAAGCTCGCAACGACAGAAACTTCCGACTATTACATGACTGTTCTCGCTCAGGAGTTTCTGGACAAGGTCAGCGAACGCACCGGAGGCAAGGTAACCGGTGAAGTGTTTGCATCCGGCCAGCTCGGCGGCCTCGTCGATGCCCTTGAGGGGCTTGAACTCGGCACCGTCGATATAGTTATGGACGGCTTCAGCTCTCTGGGCGAAGTTAACCCCCTCTTCGACGTCTGGGGCATGCCCTATCTCTATGATAACGACGAACACCGCGACAAGTTCTGGGACGAGTACTTTGACGAGTGCGCAGAGCTCGTAGCCGAAAAGGCAAATATCCGCATGGTCACAGTTCTTGACGGACTTAACCGCAACCTCAGCTGTACCAAGGCTGTAAACAATCTTAATGACCTCAAGGGCCTCAAGATCCGCGTTCCGACCATCACTACCTATATGAAGGTCTGGGAGTGCTTCGGGACTGCGCCCGTTCCCATGGCACTGTCCGAGGTCTACACCTCCATCCAGAATAATGTCGTTCAGGGTCAGGAAAACGATATCATGCTGACCATGAATATGAACTTCTACGAAGTTGCACCCTATGCGATCATGACCGAGCATGTTCCCTACGAAGGCTCGCTGTTCTTCAATGAGGAGACCTTCCAGTCCTTCCCCGAAGAGCTCCAGAAGATCATTCTTGAGGTAGGCCGTGAGATCACCGAAAAGAGCCGCACCGTCGTTGCAAGCGAGGAGGCAAAAACTCTTGACAAGATGGAAGAAATGGGCGTCACCATTATCCGTCCCGACCTCACCGAGTTCAGAGCCGCGACCGCAAGCATGTACGAGGGCAACGATACCATTAAGCCCGTTCTTGACCTCATTGATAAGGCAAGAGGATAATTAACATGAAATAGGATAAGGACAAAATCCTTATCCTATTTTTTAAGGAGCACAATGCAATGAAGAAAAGCAATATTTTGTTGGGCTGCGTCGCGGATGATTTCACCGGTGCAAGTGATGCGGCATCGTTTCTCCGCTCTGCCGGGTTAAGGGTCACAATGTGCACCGGTCTGCCGAAGGACAGCACCGAGATCGCGGACTGCGATGCGGTGGTCATAGCTCTAAAATGCCGGTCAACGCCCGCCGCGGAGGCAGTGCGCGACTGTACCGAGGCATTCCGATGGCTGCTGGCCGTCGGTGCAAAGCAGCTTTATTACAAGTACTGCTCGACGTTTGATTCCACTCGTGAGGGCAACATAGGCCCCGTTATGGATGCGGCGTTGTCCGAGCTCGGCGAAAAATACACTATCCTGTGTCCGGCTCTGCCCGTGAACGGAAGAACGGTAAAAAACGGGCGACTGTTTGTCGGCGGCGTGCCGCTGCACCTTACGCACATGAAGGATCATCCGGTAAATCCGATGTGGGCCTCGGATATATCCGAGCTCATGTGTGAGCAGAGCAAATATCCCTGCCATGTTGTAACGATAGAGGATATGCTCGCCGGACAAGAGCACGTTGAGTCGATGCTGGAGCGCTTTTCAACGCAGTCGGAACACTTTTACATCATTCCCGATTACTTCGAGCAGGAGCACAATGAGCTCATCTATTCGCTTTTTGGCGGCGTTAAGATACTTAGCGGAGGTTCTGGCCTGCTCGCGGCGGTCAATCCCAACTGCAAAAAAGCGCTTGCCGATAATGTGAGCTGCACCGCGGCGGGGAAGAGTATTCTGCTTGCAGGAAGCTGCTCAAGCATGACGCTGAGGCAGATAATCGACTATAAAGCGGATCATTCGGCGATAAAGATCGATCCCATGAAAGCGATTGACGGAACCCAGAGCAGTGTATCGCTGTGGGAAGAGGTTGCAGGACGTGACGGAGTGCTGCTTTACAGCTCCGAGAGTGCACAGGAGATATCCCGCATACCCGATGCTCTCCGTCCACAGGTCTCAGCAGCGCTTGAAAAGCTCATCTCCGAGCTTGCACTTATGGCTGAAAAGGACGGCTATACGCAGATCATTGTCGCAGGTGGAGAGACATCCGGCGCTGTTGCAAAGGCACTCGACTTTGGTGCATATCTTATCGGCGAGAGTGTTGCGCCCGGAGTTCCGGTCATGATGCCCGTGAAAAAGCCGGAGCTGCGTCTCGTTCTCAAGTCCGGCAACTTCGGCAGGGAGGATTTCTTCCACGCTGCTCTTGAAATGACTACGAAGGGCAGGCGAGGTATATGAGTATGACGCTTGAGCAAAAGCTCAAAGACGCGGTGTGGATAGCCCACAGCCTGTTCGAGCGCGGGAAGACCTCCGGTTCGTCGGCGAACCTCAGCTTCCTGCACGATGGTAGAATATATATCACTGCCAGCGGAACATGCTTCGGTACGCTCACGTCCGACGATTTTGCGGTGGTATCGCTCTTAGGCGAGCGGCTCAACTCACTCAAACCCAGCAAGGAGCTGACGCTGCACAGGTACTATTATGAGCACGATGAAAGCGTGCAGGCAGTTATACACACCCACGGCCCTAATGCCGTCTTGTGGTCGTGCCGCAAGTTTGCCGCGAACACGGAAATTATTCCACCTTACACGCCGTATCTCGGAATGAAGGTAGGCAGGATAGGACTTATACCATATGGCAGGCCCGGTTCGGACGAGCTTTTTACGGCGTTTAAGGAAAACCTCGACACAGGAGATGCTTATCTTCTCAAAAACCATGGTGCTATCGTTGGCGGAAAAAGCCTTATGGATGCTTTTTTCGGCATAGAGGAGCTCGAAGAGAGCGCCAGGATTGCATGCATGATCGAAAATGACGCAGAATACGAAACAATATAAAAAAACCGGCTTACAGCCGGTTTTTTTATTTAAAGCTATCTGTAAATTTTTCGATATATGCGTCGGTGACGTAGGCGCGCAGGTGAGCGCGGAGGATACGGTCGGCGTACTCACGGAGATCATAGCTGCCCGAGCAAATGCACCAGTCAAATATCGTGCCCTTTTCGACGATGCACAGATCGTCGGCCAGAACTTTTGCGTCAACGTCGCTGCGCACGAAGCCGCTTTCCTGTGCCTTGATTATGAACTCCTCGGCTTTTTCGAGGATGGGCATATTCACGGGCTTTGAGTTGCCCTGCACGGAGTTTGCGTTCCAGGTCGGACAGTCGATAACTCTCACGGGCTCGCACTTCCCCATGACTGTCGCCGGCGAGTATGAGTGGTCCTCGTCCGATCCGAGCATCGCGACCGTGACAGTCAACGAAAACGGCACATGCACCGTAACGGGCGTGAGGCCGGCACAATGAAGGTTACCCTCTCGTGCTATGGAAAAACCGCCCAATGCACGGTTTATGTGAGAAACTGAAAAAAACTGTTTACAAATTCATCGGCATCAGGTAGAATAACCGTTGCCGATGAAAATGGACGATTGGCGCAGCTGGTAGCGCATCCGCTTGACGTGCGGGAGGTCACAAGTTCGAGTCTTGTATCGTCCACCAAAAAGCCTACAGTTCTATTGAGCTGTAGGCTTTCTTTTTTTCTTAAGGCAGAAGGACTCGAAGCTTGTGACCAAATTCGAGCTTGAGCCTGCTCAAGCGGAACAGGCGGCGGATTCCGGGCGCAAAGCGACAGGCCTCCGCAAGTTCGAGTCTTGTATCGTCCGCCATAGTTGATCCCGAAGCTTTTGGGCTTCGGGATTTTCTTTTGTATTGACCACGCGGACTTTTAAACAAAAATTAAAATATGTCGAGCAAAAAATAATACTTTGTTTAACTGCAAGTTGTCCCCGATTAAAAGCCTCCGGTTCAACTCTCATCAGTTTAAGAATAAACGCTCACACATGATTTTACCCCCGGCGGGATCCGCCGGGGGTAAAATCGTCTCTATTTCTTTGCGTGCTGTGGCATTATCGGCCGAGCAGGTGCGCGGACGCTGCCATAACGGTGTCAAACGCTTCGTCCATACGCCTTTTGGTCTTGCGCAGGAAACGATATGGCGCCTCCGAACCCCAGTCGCTGCCGATGGCGCAGATAAGGCCGCTTCCGATCAGCGGAAGATAGGCGCGGATCTGTTTTTTGTGATGGATCTCCTCGAGATCGAGCATGACGTGGACTCCGAGCTGCTGGAGCTTATCGCTGTTTTTGAGCACATCCTCGCTCGCGTCGGCAAGGATGACGTTCAGGCACAGCCTTCCCGTGAGCCTGCGCAGCACGGCCTCGGTGGTGTCATCCCATGTTGTGTCCCTCATGTTCAGGATAAAGCACCTGTCGCCGAAGCAGAGCTTATCCAGCCCGTCGGCTGTCAGAAGCTTGGGACTGAATTTGATCATCGCGGCCGTCATGACCTCGGGAAGCTCATCGTTCATGAGGCTGCCGAGGATATCCTCGCTCTGGCGGCGGCGGTCAAGAAATTCCTCGACGCTGCACTCGTCGGGATCGTAAACGGGCGCGGCGACGATCAGATCGACCCCGGCATCCTTCGCCGCCATAAGGCGGCGAATAGTGTCGATCCGGTTTTTGCAGGTTTTGTCCATGCCGGGCATAACATGCGCTTTAAAATCGATGATCATAGCATAATCTCACTCTTTCTTTTACTTGATTCAATTAAGCGGTTCAGACCAAGGCAGGGATAGTACAGCGCAAGTCCGAGAATGATCGAACCGACGCATATACACAGGAGGACAACAATGTTGTGCAGATACACATCGCCGTACATTCCTCCGATGGTCTCGCGCATTGCGTTCATTGCATATTTAAACGGCATGAAGTCATACATCTTGCGGAATATCTCCGGCAGCACCTCGACGGGATACGTTCCGCCGGAGCCGCCGACCTGCAAGACCATGACGATAACGGAGATCGCCATGCCGATGTTATCAAGCGCAAAAACAAGCGCGTAGTTTATGAGTGAGAAGCAAAGTCCCGTCACCACGGACGCGAGTATAAACCGCCACGGTGCGACGCACTGGATCTGGACATAGAACAGATCGCCGAGCGAAACTATGATCGCCTGACCGATGGCTACGAGGAAGAACAGACCGTATCTGCCGAAAAATCTTTCGTGCAGACGCAGGTTTGCCGGCTCATGCTCCTTGCGGATCTTGACCTTGAGGAACACGGCGCTCAGCAGCGCGCCGACCCACTGGGCAAGCACGGTGTAGAACGGAGCCATTGCCGAGCCGTAGGTTTTGATGTCGAATTTAATGACGGTGTCCATCTTTATGGGCGAGGCGAGATAATTGCCGACAAGGTCGCCCTCGCTCTCGAGCGTATCCGAGACCTCGGCGAGCAGATTGCTGCCCGCAAGGGCGGATACGAACTCGGAAACGACCTTCAGCTCGGCCTGCGCGCCCTCAATGGCCTTCTGCGTGTCAACAAAGCCGGTCTGCATCGTTCCGATGGAGCCGAGGTAGGAGTTGAGCGTTCCGCTGAGCGCGCTCGTTGAGCTTTGCAGCTTTCCGAGAACGGAGCTGACGGACGACGATGCGCCCTGAGCCTTGTTCAGTGCCTCGTGCAGCTTCGGCGAAAGCTCGCCGCTGACGCTTGCCGAGAGATTGCTGATCGTCTCGCGTGCGGAGGTGATCTGGTCGATGAGCGCGGCCTGCTGCTCGCGGATGCCGGCCCAGCTGTCGTCGTTTGCCTCCTTGAGGCTCGACAGAGCGGAGCTGAGGGCTTTGAGCTTCGAGGCAAGCGCGTTCATCTGAGCTGCCGCGGCGTCAAAGCCGATGGACGTGAACGACTGCGCCATATCGCTGCAATTGGTGCTGAACGCATCGAGCATGGCGACGTCGGCTGCAAGGCCGGTGGAAACGTAGTCGTTATAGCGGTTTATGTCGGAAAAAGCGTCTTCGAGGCTTGCCTGAATGGCGGCGAGGTTGGAGTCTGCCTGCGCGAGCGCGGTGGTCACGCTCTGCACCGTCGTGTCGATGCGGTTATTTATCGTTGCCGCGTCGTCGCCTGTTTTGTCCAGCAGAGCCTTTGATTGCTCAAGGCTTGCCGAGGTGCTGTTGCACAGCTTCACCGAAACGTTTATAAGGTTTCGCGCGGAGTTTGTCAGTCCGTTTGCCGCGCTCAAAGCCGCGCAGCAGTCGGAAAGCTTGGTGCTCAGGTCGTTTATGTCCTTGCTCAGATCGTTGAGAAGATCCTCGGCCGAGATGCCGTTTGCGTTTGCAACGGAGATCAGCGACGCGATATCGTCGGATATCGTCTGAACGAAGGTGGCGTTTACCTGCTCCTGAACGGCAGTCTTTGCCTTGCCGGTTATCTTCGGCGCGATGGCGTTTTTCTTGTCGTTCTGATAGAAAATGATATCGGGATTGGTGATGTCTCCGCTTAAAAAGCTTGTGACGTTTGCGGTGAAATCATCGGGAACGACGAGGGCCGCGTAGCAGTCGCCGCTGTAAACAAGGTCAAGCGCTTCCTGCTTTGTGTCAACAAACTGCCAACCGATGGTGTCGTTTGCCTCGAGCGCGGATATGACCTGCGAGCCGATGTTGATTTTAAGTCCCAGCACCGAGGCGCCGGCGTCCTCCGATGCGACGGCAACCTTTATGCGAGAGGTAGCGTCCGGACCGTAGGGATTCCAGTTTGAGAAGATGTTGAACCATGCATACAGGCACGGAACAACGGCAAGACCGAGGATCAGAACGATGGCGACGACGTTTGAAGATATTCTGCGCAGGTCGTTTCTGCATATAGTCAGGATATTTTTCACTTCGTCACCTCCTCTTCAAGCTTTTTCAGCAGCTTAAGGCTGCGCGGCTGCTTGACGGTTATGAGGCTGTCCAGCTCGCCCAGCTCATCGCGCGACAGTTCGTTTATCGTGGTTTGCAGCATCCAGTCGGAATAAGCGACGTACAGCAAAAACGCCGCAACTACGAACATACACGCGATCCAGATAAGCAGGAACACGATGCGAGAGCTTTCTGTCAGAAGAAGAACGACCATGAGAACGATAGGAATGACTATAAGGCTCACAAGGCCGTGCCTTAAGCGGCGCTTATTGCCCTGGTGCACCTGCTCGGCGTACATAAGCAGCTTGCCGTAAAGCACATCGGTGCTGTTTTCGCGGACGCGGACATTAAGTTTCTTCGCCATATCACAGCACCCCCGATTTCTCCACTTCGTGCTCGACGAAGCGGTTGAGTTTTATAAACGGCTTTCTCAGCACAAGGCCGATGAGTATGCCGCCGACGGCGAATATCATAAGCTCGCCAAGATAGATCCAGTAGTCCCACTGATACATGCCGCATATCGCCTCGCGCATTGCGTTTATGGCGTAGGGGAAGGGGAAGAAGAGATAGATCTTGCTGAATATATCCGGCAGGATCTCGATCGGGTAAGAGCCGGAGGAGCCTGCGACCTGCATGACGACGATGACGATTACTATCGCCCTGCCGATATCGCCGAACGCCAGAGCCAGCGAATAGATCACCGCCGTGAAGGCAAAGCTCGTTATTGCCGACGCCACCCAGAACATGACCGGCTCCTGACACTGGCAGCCGAGCAGATATATATCGCCCAGAACGATGACTGCCGTCTGTATCTGCCCGAGGACGAAGAACAGGATGAACTTGCCCCAGTATTTCTGGCCTTCGGTCACGTTGCGCAGGCCCTTAGGCTCGGCCTCAACCTTGAGTATCGCGGTAAGGACAACGCCGCCGACCCAGATTGCCAGTGCGGAATAGAACGGCGTCATTGCGTCGCCGTAGCTTGCGACGGGATAGATGGTCTCCTCCGTCACGCTCACCGGCGAGGAGAGAAACTCCGCGTATTTTTCCGCGTTGCCGTTGAGAACGGTTATGAGCGTCTGGAGCCTTTCGTCGGCCGTGCCCTCGTTTATCTTGACAAGAAGATCGTCGCAGGCGTCTGCAACGCGGGTCATAAGCGACTGGAGTCTTGTCATTGCCGAGGAGACATACGAAAGCGTATCGCCTGCCGACTCGACAACTGGCGCGATATCGTCAAGCGTTATGCCGAGGCTCGAGATGAGCGGGCTCATCATGTTCAGCGTGCTCGAGAGATTCGTGAGCATCATGTCGATGCCGGTTTTAAGCTGGTTTGTTATCATCGAGCGCATGAGCGACACCGTGTCGGCGCACGCGCCGGTGATGTTCGCCGCGTCCTCGACGAAGCTTGCGTCGTTATAAAGCAGGTCGAGCTGGTTCTGCATCTGCTTTGTGCGCTCGATGAGTGCGTCGAGGGTGTTGGCAACGTATGCCGTTCCGCTCAGCGCGCTGTTTTCCGGAAGGATGGCGCGCAGCGCTTCAAGATGCGTCTGGAGATTGGCCGCCGCATTTTTTGCGTTATCGACCATCTGATTGTGCAGCTCGATGCTGCCGTTTAGCACCTCGCTGGAGGCAAGCTTGTTCAATGCGTCCGTGACCGCGTCAAGATCCGCCTCAAGCTCTGCGAGCTTGCCGTCAAGTCCGTTGGCGAGCTGATCTATCGACGTCTGCGCATTGGTAACTGCCGCCTGCGCGGAGCTTAGCGTCGCCTGACTGCCGGAGAGCGCCGCCGAGGCGTTTGCCGTGCTGCT
>ERZ779895.2846-NODE-2846-length-14690-cov-3.551145_pt1 | contig 14690 bp, 15 predicted proteins | sample MGYA00511093_ERZ779895 | MGnify/ENA primary metagenome ERZ779895 (study PRJEB29588, sample SAMEA2142970) | human gut metagenome | biome: human gut; feature: human-associated habitat; material: faeces | place: Denmark | collected 2008/2010 ... | reverse complement strand
GATCACCGCACTGCCGATCATTGAGACACAGGCAGGTGACGTATCCGCATATATCCCGACAAACGTAATTTCCATTACCGATGGACAGATCTTCCTTGAGAGTGATCTTTTCTTCTCCGGTATGCGTCCGGCGGTAAACGTTGGTCTTTCCGTATCCCGTGTCGGTGGCGCGGCGCAGACCAAGGCGATGAAGAAGGCTTCCGGAAGCGTGCGTATCGATCTTGCGCAGTATCGTGAGATGGAAGTGTTCACACAGTTCAGTTCCGATCTGGATGATGCGACCAAAGAGCAGTTACAGTACGGAAAAGGACTGATGGAATTATTAAAACAGCCGCTTTGCCATCCGATGAGTCTTGCAGAGCAGGTTATCACACTGGTTGCAGCGAACAAACGTCTGCTTCTCGATGTGGACACCAGGGAGACCAAGGATTTCCAGAAACGGATGTTGGAATTTTTCGCGGCAGAGCACAAAGACATCATGGATACGATCAACGAAAAGAAAGTATTGGATGACGCGATCACAGAGTCCATTGTAGAGGCAGTCAAAGAGTTTAAGAGCAGGTGATAGGATATGGCAAATACCAAGGAAATCCAAAAGCGAATGAAAAGTATTCAGGATACCATGAAGATCACGAATGCCATGTATATGATCTCTTCTTCCAAGCTCCGCGTTGCGAAGCAGAAGCTTGAGGATACCGAGCCTTACTTTTATTCTCTGCAGATGGCGATTTCCCGTTTCCTCAGACATATTCCGGATACGGAGAGCCGTTACTTTGATCAGAAGACGGAGATCCCGGACGCTGAGAAAAGAAGAGGTTACATCGTGATCACTGCGGATAAGGGGCTTGCGGGCGCATACAATCATAACGTGATCAAAATGGCGCATGAGCTTTTCGAACAGGGAAATAACAACAAGCTGTTCGTTGTCGGCGAGCTGGGACGTCAGTATTTCGCGAAAGAGGGACTGGAAGTAGATACCGAATTTAAGTATACGGTACAGAATCCATCCCTGCACAGGGCGCGTGTGATCACAGACCGTGTCATGGAGCTGTACGACAAGGGCGAACTGGATGAGGTGTATATCGTATACACCAAGATGGAAAACGCGTTTAACATGAACGCGGAAAAGATCCAGCTGCTTCCGCTCAAAAAGGAAGATTTTATGCGGGCACCGATCGATACCTATCAGGAGGAGATCAAGGTGGAACCGTCCATGGAAGCGATCCTTGAGCATGTGGTTCCAAACTGTGTCACCGGTATCATTTACGGTTCACTGGTTGAGTCTTTCGCAAGTGAGCAGAATTCAAGAATGATGGCGATGCAGACCGCGACTGACAGTGCGAAGGAAATGTTACAGAGCCTGTCGATCCAGTATAACCGTGTCCGGCAGGCAGATATTACCCAGCAGATCACCGAGGTGATCGGTGGTGCCAAGGCACAGAAAAATAAGAAAAAGAAATAAATAAAAATAAAGAAAGGAGGTTCCCTCCCGTTATTTGAGAGGTAAATGGAATGAAAAAAGGAAAAATCGTACAGGTTATGGGACCTGTTGTTGACGTTGAATTTGAAGATAACGACCTTCCATTTATTAAGGATGCGTTAGAGGTAGACAACGGTGGTAAGCGGTGCGTAATGGAAGTTGCGCAGCACATCGGAAACAATACCGTCCGCTGTATCATGCTGGCATCCAGTGAAGGACTTCACAAAGATATGGAAGTAACAGCTACCGGAAGCGGCATTAAAGTTCCGGTCGGCAAAGGAACCTTAGGACGTTTATTTAATGTATTAGGAGATACCTTAGACGGTGGTGAGTCTCTCGAGGGAGAGAAGCACTGGGTCATCCACAGAGATCCGCCGAGCTTTGAAGACCAGAGCCCGGTCGTAGAGGTACTTGAGACAGGTATCAAGGTCATCGACCTGCTTGCGCCGTATGCAAAAGGTGGTAAGATCGGTCTGTTCGGTGGTGCCGGTGTTGGTAAGACCGTACTGATCCAGGAGCTGATCCACAATATCGCTACCGAGCATGGTGGATATTCCATCTTTACCGGTGTCGGCGAGCGTTCCAGAGAGGGTAATGATCTCTGGACAGAAATGACAGAATCCGGTGTTATCGACAAGACCGCCTTAGTGTTCGGTCAGATGAATGAGCCGCCTGGAGCGCGTATGAGAGTTGCGGAGACCGGACTTACCATGGCAGAATATTTCCGTGACGAGGAACATCAGAACGTACTTCTGTTTATCGATAATATCTTCCGTTTCACACAGGCTGGTTCCGAAGTGTCCGCACTGCTCGGACGTATGCCGTCAGCCGTTGGTTATCAGCCGACACTGGCAAATGAAATGGGTGAATTACAGGAACGTATCGCATCGACCAAGAACGGATCCGTTACTTCCGTACAGGCAGTTTATGTGCCTGCCGATGACCTGACAGACCCGGCTCCGGCAACAACATTTGCCCACTTGGATGCAACCACCGTTCTTTCGAGAAAGATCGTGGAACAGGGTATTTACCCGGCAGTAGATCCGCTCGAATCCAACTCCCGTATCCTGGAAGAGGATGTAGTCGGAAAAGAGCATTACGAGACTGCAAGACGTGTGCAGGAAATCCTGCAGAAATACACAGAATTGCAGGATATCATCGCGATCCTTGGTATGGAAGAGCTTTCCGATGAGGATAAGCTGACCGTATACCGTGCAAGAAAGATTCAGAAATTCTTATCCCAGCCGTTCCATGTAGCGGAGAACTTTACCGGTATGCCTGGTAAATACGTTCCGTTAAAGGAGACGATCCGCGGATTTAAGGCGATCATTGACGGCGAGATGGATGATTATCCGGAAGCTGCATTCTTTAACGTCGGGACGATCGAGGATGTAAAGGAAAAGGCAAAACAGATGGAGGGCACAGGTTCCGCCAACTAGGAGGAATGAAGCATGAATACATTTAGTCTTAAAGTAATCGCCTGTGACCGTGTGTTTTTTGACGGAAGATGCAAGCAGGTCATTCTTCCGCTTGAGGATGGCCAGAAAGCAATTCAGGCGCATCATGAGAATATGGCGTTTGCCGTGGAAGTCGGAGAGATCCGTATCCAGGAGGAAAACGGCAACTGGATCTACGGTGTTACCGGAACCGGTTTTGCGCAGATCATGAATAACCGTGCCACAGTCATCGTGGATACCTGTGAGTCACCGGAGGATATTGATGTCCGCCGTGCGAAAGAGGCAAAAGAGCGTGCCGAGGAACAGCTCAGACAAAAACAGAGTATTCAGGAATATTACCGTTCCAAAGCGTCCCTCGCGAGAGCGATGGAGCGACTGAAAGCCAGCAGCCACGACAGACCGATCGGTTATTAAAAAGCAGCAGCAAAAGACAGCCATTTTGGCTGTCTTTTTTTGCGTCTGGATGGTACAATAGGAAAAGTGAATAAAAAGGCAGGACAAAAAAGATGATCTATCTGTTTACGGCACTCTATGCGGAGGCACAGTGCGTGATCGCGCATTACAAACTGAAAAAAGATACGGCACATACCCATTTTCAGCTTTTTGAGAATGAGGAGTTAAAGATACGCCTGATCCTGACCGGTGCCGGAAATATCGCGGCGGCGTGCGCAGTCAGCGGCACATTCGGTGAATTTTCACCCGGAAAAGGTGATTTCCTTGTAAATATCGGGAGTGCGGCGGCAGATGCAAATGATCCGTCCGTGCGGGATGGAGAGATCTTTCTCTGTAATAAGATCACAGAGCAGACAACCGGACGGACGTTTTACCCGGATGTGATTTACCGCCATCCGTTTGCGGAGGCAGAGATCGTGACACAGGCGGTTCCCTACCGTGGAGCGAACGAAACGCAGGATCCGGAAAACGGAGCAGGGGCACGTCTTTATGATATGGAAGCGGCGGCGGTCTATCAGGCGGGAGCCTACTATTTCGGACCGCACCAGATGACGTTTTTAAAGGTTGTGACGGATCACGGAGTTGCCGGTAACGGAAAGACCGGACAGCCGGAGCAGATCGGGCAGAAGATCGCGGCACAGGAGGAGGCGGTCTGCGCGTACATCGACAGCCTGCGCCGGATCACAGAGGAAGCAGCGGAAGAATGCGGATGCGGGGCGAAACAGGACGAAGAGGAGACAGATATCCGGCGTCTGACCGAAGACCTGCACGCTTCAAAGACGATGGAGGCCATGGTACGGCAGCATATCCGTTACTGGACGCTTTCAGGGATCGATTACCGGACGGTGCTTAAAGAAATGTACGCATCTGGAAAACTCCCGTGCAGGGATAAGAGAGAGGGGAAGAACTGCTTTGAAGAGATCCGGCGAAAATTATTATAATACGGCATTTTCCCACATTTATGTGGAACGCGGAGTGAAGGACCATCCGCGCACAAAAAGGATATTGGCGAAATTTCCGCAGGCGCAGGTGGTCTGGATCGATCATTACAAGGATGTGTTCTGCCGGAGGGGGCAGGATTATCTGAGGCAGCACCGGGCGCAGAGCCTGATCCTCGCGGCGAAACAGGGGACGTTGATCTATCCCGGAGCGCCGGTCTGTCAGAACTTCGGAAACTCGTATTTTTATTATACCTCCTGCGTGATGAACTGTATCTATGACTGTGAGTACTGTTACCTGAAGGGGATGTACCCGTCCGCGCATCTGGTCATCTTTGTGAATCTGGAGGACATTTTCGCTGAGGTAAAAAAAATAATAGCGCAGCATGAAATGTACCTGTGTGTATCCTATGATACCGATCTTCTGGCGCTAGAGGAGATCACCGGATACGCAGGGGAATGGGTGCGCTTTGCAAACGAATGTGAAAAAGAAGAACAAGAGGGCGGGAATGGGCTTCGCATCGAGCTTCGGACGAAATGTGCGAATCACAGTTTTTTTAAGCATGCGGAACCGTCTCCCCATGTCGTGTACGCGTTTACGATGTCGCCACAGGAGGTCATAGAGCGGTATGAGCATTACACCCCATCGCTTGCACAGCGCATTGCGGCAGCGGCGGAAGCACAGGCGTGTGGGTGCACGGTGCGGCTCTGTTTTGATCCGATGATCTATCATGCGGGCTGGAAGGACTCGTATGACAGGATGCTTCTTGCGATTGCGGAGCAGATGGACTGGGGCAGACTGTTTGATGTGAGTGTCGGAAGCTTCCGTGTCTCACAGGATTATTTAAAGAAAATGCGGAAGAACGCGCCGGATTCCGCAGTCGTCCAGTTCCCCTATGAAAATGACCGGGGTGTCTACCATTATGGGGACGGGCTGACGCGGGAAATGGAAGGCTTTCTGGTGGAGCGGCTGTCGCAGTATCTGCCGGAGGAAAAGATATTTTTGTGGGAGAAGGAGGAAACATAGATGAGAGAGGCAGTGATCATAACCGGGGCATCGTCCGGGATCGGTCTGGCAGTGAGTGAACGGCTGTGTGATATGGACTATGAGGTGTTCGGGTTTGGCAGGAATTTTGAGTTATGTAAACTGGAAAGAGGAAACTTTCATCCGATTATCTGTGATCTTCTGGATACGGCGAAACTGACCGAACAGGTGAAGCGGATCGCGGCGGAACGGGAGATCCATGTACTGATCAACAATGCGGGAGTTGCCTACTATGGGCTGCATGAGGAGCTGAACGCGAAAAAGATCGCCGAGATGGTGCGCACGAATCTGGAAGTGCCGATGATCTTAAGCGCGCAGCTGCTGCGGACCTTAAAAAAGAACAAAGGCCATATCATAGACATCGCGTCCGTCACGGCGGTAAACAGCAATCCGCACGGCTGCGCGTATGGAGCCACCAAGGCGGGACTTTACAGTTTTGGGAGAAGCCTGTTTGATGAGGCGCGAAAGTACGGGGTGAAGGTGACGACGATCTGCCCGGATATGACAAAGACCAATCTCTACCGGAACGCGGACTTTAGGGAAGCGGAGGAAGAGGAGGCGCGTCTGGTGCCGGAGGATGTCGCGGATGCGGTCGTGTTTGTGCTCGGCGTGCGGGATGGCATGGTGCTGTCGGAACTGACCTTAAAACCGCAGTTACACCGGATCAGAAAAAAACCTCTTGCAAAATAACAGGATAAGTGGTATGGTAAATTTCGTAAAAAGAAAACAGATCTTCAGGGCAGGGTGCGATTCCCTACCGGTGGTAAAGCCCACGAGCCGCAAGGCATGATTCGGTGTGATTCCGAAGCCGACAGTACAGTCTGGATGAAAGAAGATACGATGATATATTTTGATATCTGAAATATGCGTGAGATGCTCTGAGATGATAGTTATCATTTCAGAGTTTTTTGTTGGTCAGCATGAGGACAGAACAGGCAGTTTCAGATCATCAGAGATAAGTGCCCTGGAGAAGATTCTTCAGGGCACTTTGTTTCTGCCTGTGACAGGAGGAATTTATGACAGCAGATGAATCTTATATGGATATGGCACTGGAGCTCGCGAAGCGCGGTATGGGCGCGGTAAATCCCAATCCGCTCGTGGGCGCGGTGATCGTAAAGGATGAAAAAGTGATCGGAAAGGGATGGCACGAAAGATTTGGCGGACTTCATGCGGAGCGGAACGCGCTTGCGGACTGTAAGGAGAGCACCGAGGGCGCGACGATCTATGTGACGCTTGAACCGTGCTGTCATTACGGCAAGACACCGCCTTGTACCGAAGCGATCCTGGCAAGCGGCATCCGCCGCGTGGTGATCGGATCCTCGGATCCGAATCCGCTCGTGGCAGGAAAAGGCATCCGGATCTTACAGGAAGCCGGGCTTACCGTGGAGACCGGGGTATTAAAAAAAGAGTGCGATGCATTAAACGCCGTATTTTTTCATTACATCAAAACAAAAAGACCGTATGTGGTGATGAAATACGCAATGACACTCGATGGAAAGATCGCGACAGCGTCGGGGGCTTCGAAGTGGATCACCGGGGAAGACGCAAGGGAAAATGTGCAAAAGGACCGTAACCGCTATATGGGGATCATGGCGGGGATCGGAACGGTGCGGGCGGATGACCCGCGTCTTACCTGTCGGATACCGGGAGGAAGAGATCCGATCCGCATCATCTGTGATACCGGACTTTGCACACCGCCTGAAAGCAACGTTGTGACCACGGCGCATGAGACAAAGACGATCCTTGCGACAGCATGTGCGGATGAGACGAAGCATGCACCTTATCGGGAAGCGGGATGTGAGATCCTGGTGGTTCCCAAAAAAGAAGGACATATCGATCTGAATGAACTGATGCGGATGCTCGGAGAGCAGGGCATTGACAGTATCCTCTTAGAAGGCGGCGGTACGTTAAATTTCTCCGCGCTGAAACAGGGGATCGTACAGCGGGTGCAGGCCTATATCGCGCCGAAACTGTTCGGCGGGGCGGAGGCGAAAAGCCCGGTGGAGGGATCCGGTGCCGCGCTTCCGTCCGATGGCTGGCAGCTGTCCGATGTAAGCGTCCGCAGGATCGGAGCAGATCTTTTGGTGGAAGGAGATGTGAAATATTCATGTTTACCGGAATAATTGAAGAAATCGGAACAGTTGACGCAATACGAAAAGGAGCGCGGTCCGCAGTGCTCGTGATCCGTGGAAATAAGATCTTTTCGGATTTAAAAATCGGAGACAGTGTTGCCACAAACGGTGTCTGCCTGACCGCGACGGAGATCACGGGAAAGACATTTTCGGCGGATGTCATGAACGAGACAATTTCCCGTTCAACGCTTGGCAAGCTGCGGCCCGGAAGCCCTGTGAACCTGGAGCGGGCGATGGCGGCAGACGGACGTTTCGGCGGACATATGGTGGCAGGCCATGTGGATGGCACCGGAAAGATCCTTCATATCAGGAGGGATGACAATGCAATCTGGTACACGATCCTGGCAGATCCGGAGATCATGCGCTACATTGTGGAAAAAGGTTCGATTGCGATCGACGGAATCAGCCTTACCGTGGCGGCGGTGGAACGGGACAACTTTTCGGTTTCCGTGATCCCGCATACGGCGGCGGAGACGACGCTTTCCGGGAAAAAGATCGGGGATGCGGTCAATCTTGAGAACGATATGGTTGGAAAATACATAGAAAAATTTGTGCAGACAAAAAGCGGGATCGATACAGCGTTTTTGCAGCAATATGGATTTTAGAGGGAGGAAGAAAGATGTTTGAATTTAATACAGTTCCGGAAGCACTTGAGGCATTAAAAAACGGAAAGGTCATTTTGGTAACGGATGACGAGGACAGAGAGAATGAGGGGGATTTCATCTGCGCGGCACAGTTCGCAACAACGGAAAATGTAAACTTTATGGCAGCGCATGGAAAAGGACTCATCTGTATGCCGATGAGCGGGGAGCTCTGTAAGAAACTGCAGCTTCCGCAGATGGTACAGGATAATAAGGACAATCATGAGACCGCGTTTACGGTATCGGTGGATCATAAAGATACAACGACCGGTATTTCCGCCGAAGAACGCGGACTTACGGCAAGAAAGATCGTTGCAGAGGACGCGAAGCCGGAGGATTTCAGAAGACCGGGACATATGTTTCCGCTGCGCGCAAAGAAAAACGGTGTGCTGGAACGCAACGGACACACGGAGGCGACGGTGGATCTGATGCGGCTCGCCGGCTTAAAGGAATGCGGGCTCTGCTGTGAGATTATGGGAGACGACGGACGGATGCTGCGCACGCCGCAGCTGATCGAACTGGCAGAAAAATGGAACATCTGCTTTATCACGATCCAGGCGATCCAGGATTACCGCAAAAAACACGAAAAGCTGGTCGAGTGTGTGGCAAGCCCGCTGCTTCCGACGGAATACGGCGAATTCCGCGCTTACGGCTATCGCAACCTGTTAAACGGGGAACATCATGTGGCACTGGTCAAGGGCGAGATCGGGGACGGCGAGAACGTGTTATGCCGGGTACACTCCGAGTGTCTGACCGGAGATGTTTTTCATTCCGCGCGCTGTGACTGCGGACAGCAGCTCGATCAGGCAATGCGGCAGATCGAAGCCGAGGGCAGGGGGATTTTACTCTATATGCGGCAGGAAGGCAGAGGCATCGGGCTTTTGAATAAATTAAAAGCATACGAACTGCAAAGCGAAGGAATGGATACGGTGGAGGCAAATCTTGCGCTCGGATTTTCCGAGGATATGCGGGAGTATTACATCGGGGCGCAGATCCTGCAGGATCTCGGCGTGAAGACGCTCCGCCTGCTGACCAATAACCCGGATAAGGTTTATCAGCTTTCCGATTTCGGCATGGAGATCAAAGAGCGGGTTCCGATCGAAATACCGGCAAACCGTTATGACAAATTTTATCTTCTGACCAAGAAGAAACGCATGGGACATCTTTTGAATATCAAAGAAGCAGAATAAAAATTCATCAAAGTATAAAAAAGGAGAGAACAAAAATGAAGACATTAGAAGGAAAATTAGTAGCAGGAAACGAAGGAAAAGACATGCGCATCGGTATCGTTGCGTCAAGATTTAACGAGTTTATCACAACAAAGCTGCTTGGTGGCGCGACAGACGCGCTGCTCCGTCATGGCGTGAAAGATGACGACATCACTGTCGCATGGGTGCCGGGCGCGTTCGAGATCCCGCTGATCGCGGAGAAGATGGCGCAGAGCAAAAAGTATGACGCCGTGATCTGTGTGGGAGCGGTGATCCGTGGAAATACCTCACACTATGATTATGTATGCAGTGAAGTATCAAAGGGAATCGCGAATGTATCCTTACAGAGCGGGGTGCCGGTTCTGTTCGGTGTGCTGACCACGGAAAATATCGAGCAGACGATCGAGCGTGCCGGAACCAAAGCCGGAAACAAGGGATTTGACTGTGCAGTCAGCGCGATCGAGATGGTAAATCTGATCCGCGAGATGGAAAAATAATAAAAGTCGGAAAATGCCGCTTTTTTACGAATGAATTGAAAAATGAGTTATGTTAAACTGAATCTATAGACTGAATTTCAGATGGTCTTATATGCTGGACGGGATCCGGCAGGTTTCGGAAGACAGCAGCATATGAATCAAAGAAAGAACTGCGATGGGCATCAGAGGGGAGGCCTGTCGCAGTTCTTTATAGAATATTCACAAAACATGTATGTTTTTTCATAGTAAACAGGAGCGAAGTGTGCTAAACTTGATTTAAAGCAGCCAGAGTGCAGTTTTTTGAAAAGTGAGGAGAAGGGATATTTCATGGAAAAACAACGATTGGCGAGCACATTTGAGATGCTCTGTGACATCATAGACAAATTTGCTCCCTGTATGAATGATTATTTGTACGCATATGACATCACAAACGATGTTTATTACATATCAAAGAAGGCGATGGATCGTTTCGCACTGCCGTCCAATCTGTTCCATGATGTGGTGGAGGCGCATAACGTGTTTGTTTACGCGGATGATATCAAGATATTGTCCGAGGATTTAAAGAAGATGCTGCGCGGGGAAAAAGAGTCGCATAATATCAAATACCGCTGGATCGGAAAAAACGGTCAGCCGATCTGGATCAACTGCAAAGGATGCATTTATGTGCTCGGGGAAAAGAAAGAGACGTTTCTGCTCGGCTGTATCAATGAGATCGGAGCCAGACAGGCGGCGGATAATGTCAGCAACCTGCTTGGGGAGGAAGCGTTTAAAGAGCAGGTGCAGCAGCTGCAGGAATCGGACAAAAAGGGGTATGTCCTGCGGATCGGAATTGATGACATCAAAGACATCAATGAGCGGTTTGGCATAGAATACGGGGATTATATCCTGCGCGTACTTGCCGACCGGATGAAGGAAGCGGCACATCCGGGACAGACGGTATACCGGATGCTCGGGGACGAGTTTATTCTGCTCGATGCCGCAGGCCGGACGGCGGAGGACGCAGTGGCGATCTACAACGGCATCTGCCGCGCGATCGAGGCGGCAATCGAAAAGGATCACTATAAAGCGGTGTATACGGTTTCCGGCGGTATTGTGATGAGCGAGGACATCAAGGCGCGGGACTACGGCGAAATGATGAAAATATCCCAGTTTGCACTCAGTCAGGCAAAAGGAAACGGAAAAAATCAGGTCTATCTGTTTGCGGAAGAAGACTACCGGAAATTTGTGCGCAGAAGAGATATCCTAAGGGCGGTGAGTCAGTCTGTAGCGGAGGATTTCAAAGGATTTGAGCTCTATTTCCAGCCGATCATGCGGTCGAAAGGGGGAAATCTTTTCGCGGCGGAGACACTGCTAAGGTTTCATATGTCCGAGCAGGAAATGGTATCGCCGGTGGAATTTATCCCGGTGCTTGAGGAGAGCGGACTGATCATCCCGGTTGGAAAGTGGATCTTAAAAAACGCGCTGCTCATGTGCAAGAAATGTCAGAGCGTGAAACCGGATTTTAAGATCAGTATCAATATTTCCTATATCCAGATCTTAAAAAGCCAGATCTTAGAGGAGATCATCCACAGCATTGAAGAGACGGAGGTTACGCCGTCGAGCGTGATCACGGAGCTGACAGAGAGCGGCGGTGTCGGAAACACGGTGATGATCCAGGAGCTTTGGGACAAATTGAAAGAATATGGCGTGTATATTGCGCTCGATGATTTCGGAACCGGCTATTCCAATCTGCAGAATATCGGAAATATGACACCGCATATCGTAAAGCTCGACCGCAGCTTTACGATAAAGGCACTGCAGCATGATTATGAGAACCGGCTGATGCTCTGTATCATCCAGATGGTTCACAGCATCGGGCTTAAGATCTGCGTGGAAGGTGTGGAGACGAAAGAGGAGCTGGATCAGATCCTCACACTCGGCCCGGATTTTATCCAGGGATTTTATTATGGAAAACCGTGCCCGCAGGAAGAATTTTTCGATCGTTTCATAAAAGATTAAACTGGACTGTATAAAAATATAAAAACTGGTTCTTTTCATAATACCAATTTGAATTATAATACCATCATAAGCTAGCGAAAAATAAAAGAGAATCATGATGGAAGAGGAAAATGGTATGGCAAAAGAAAACAGATATGAATTAAATAAAGAACTGGCACAGATGTTAAAAGGCGGCGTTATCATGGATGTTACGACACCGGAGCAGGCAAAGATCGCGGAAGCGGCAGGCGCATGCGCAGTTATGGCATTGGAGCGAATCCCGGCGGATATCCGCGCGGCGGGCGGTGTGTCCCGTATGAGTGATCCGAAGATGATCCGCGGCATTCAGGAAGCGGTATCCATTCCGGTCATGGCAAAATGCAGGATCGGTCATTTCGCGGAGGCACAGATCTTAGAGGCGATCGAGATCGATTACATCGATGAGAGTGAAGTGCTTTCCCCCGCAGATGATGTATATCACATCAACAAACATGAATTTAAAGTACCGTTTGTCTGCGGAGCAAAAGATCTTGGCGAGGCGCTCAGACGTATCGCGGAGGGTGCGTCCATGATCCGTACCAAGGGAGAACCGGGAACCGGTGATGTTGTCCAGGCAGTCCGCCATATGCGTATGATGAACGCGGAGATCCGCCGTATCCAGAATATGCGTGAGGATGAACTGTTTGAGGCGGCAAAACAGTTACAGGTTCCGGTCGATCTGGTGCAGTATGTGCATGAAAACGGCAAGCTTCCGGTTGTAAACTTCGCGGCAGGCGGCGTGGCAACTCCGGCGGATGCGGCGCTTATGATGCAGCTCGGCGCGGAAGGCGTATTTGTTGGCTCCGGTATCTTCAAATCCGGTGATCCGGCGAAGCGTGCGGCAGCGATCGTAAAAGCGGTTACAAATTACAACGATGCGAAACTGCTTGCGGAACTGTCCACAGACCTCGGCGAGGCGATGGTCGGTATCAACGAGCAGGAAATTGAAATTTTAATGGCAGAGCGGGGAAAATAAAATGGTAGTTGCGGTTTTGGCGCTGCAGGGCGCGTTCCTCGAACACGAGCAGATGTTAAAAAAACTCGGTGCGGAAGTCTTTGAGATCCGCCAGAAGAAGGATTTGGAGCGTACGTTTGACGCGCTGATCCTTCCGGGCGGAGAGAGCACCGTTATGGCGAAGCTGATGCGGGAAGACGGGCTTTATGAGCCACTTCTTGCAAAGATACAGGCGGGGCTTCCGGTATACGGAACCTGTGCCGGCCTGATCCTTCTCGCGAGAGAAGTGGAGGGCGGCACTCCGGCATTCGGAACCATGAATATCCGTGCGCTGCGCAATGCGTACGGAAGACAGCTCGGCAGTTTCTTTACAGAGGAAGAATTTAAAGGGATCGGGACGGTTCCAATGACATTTATCCGTGCGCCGTATATTGAAAAGGCGTATGAGGATGTGGAAGTGCTCGCGACGGTTGACGGAAAGATCGTAGCGGCAAGACAGGGCAATCAGCTGGTCACGGCATTTCATCCGGAACTTGACGCGGATTTAAGAGTACATCAGTATTTCTTAGAAATGGCAAAAAAAGAAAGCAGGTGAGAAATTCTCATCTGCTTTCTTTGTATGGAGAGGCGGCTTATTTTGCTCTTGCCATAGCCTCTTCGTAATCCTTTGTTCCAACGAAGATCTCGTTCTTGTAAGGATTCTTCTTCTGCGCTGCCGCACGTTTCATGATTCCCGCGAATACGGCAACGTTTGCCATGATAGAGAGGACAGCGATAAATCCCATAACCTTAGGATCTGCGCTTTGTGGGTGAACGTCGCTCTTCATGAAGCCGTCTGCGTAGAGAACCGGGATAACGGCGAATTTGCCCTGATCCTGGAATAATGGGAATACCTGCGCGAACATACACCAGATCGCCAGGGTATTGGCACGGTTCTGGATCCAGCCGCCCTTGTTCCAGAAGATCGCTGCGAAGGTCGGTGCTAAAAGCAGAGCCAGTCCGCAGTACCAGGAGTGGGTCGGAAGATTGAGGTAAGTATATTCGAAGTTCCAGATGTCATAAGCAAGGATGAACATCCAGGTCATATCCGGCCAGAGCATATCGTCTTTCTTTTTAGAAGAATAAATGCCCCACCATCCGGTCATACAGAAGATGTTGATCAGTCCTGCGATACCGTTTAAGATGTTCCACCATCCGCCGTAGAGCCATACGCCCTCGGAAGATAACCACCATCTGGAACCGGTTTCCGCAAGTGCCATGGAACCACGGATCGCGGATTCGAAGTCGCTGCATACTGCGATCAAGATGTTGATCGCTACGATGATGAACGGGAACGGTTTAAACCAGGCTTTTTTGCCGATGCCCCACTCGTATTTTAACATCATAAAACCGATACAGCCTGCGGTTGCGGCGTACAGTTTCGCGTAGTGGAACCAGCTGGTCATATGTACATAGGTGTCGTTTTCGAGCGCCCATGTTGCGCCTGCGGCTGCACTTGCGTATATTGTGATAAAATATACGGTCAGAATGAGCGGCAGGACGAAGAAGAAAAGAATTCCTCCCATTTTAGTTCTTCGTGCAATTTCATTTGCAAGGACAAGACCTGCGAATACCAGGATCCAGCCTAAAAATTTGTAGATGGAGGCATCTCCATATACCTGAAATAACATAACGAACTCCTCCTTTATAAATATGTAATTTATTTATTTCAACTTCTGTAAAAGAAGGTGAAAGCAAAAAGAAACGTCAGTATGCTTCGATTTCTTTGATGTTGATCTCATTTCCGGTTTCCAGGTGTGTCTTTTCGCTGCCGCAGAACGGACAGACCTTCGCGTAGGTTACGGTCGGATACGTCTTCCCGCAGGACTCGCACAAAGTGACGGCGGGAA
>ERZ779895.2840-NODE-2840-length-14703-cov-8.691767_pt1 | contig 14703 bp, 20 predicted proteins | sample MGYA00511093_ERZ779895 | MGnify/ENA primary metagenome ERZ779895 (study PRJEB29588, sample SAMEA2142970) | human gut metagenome | biome: human gut; feature: human-associated habitat; material: faeces | place: Denmark | collected 2008/2010 ... | reverse complement strand
ACCGTCACCCTGCCGGACGGCACCGATATGGACGAGGATAACCGCATCACCGTCACGGTCACGGACAATGAGCGCGACCCCCAGGAGGGTGTGACGGTTATCGTCAAGGGTGATCTGGGCCAGAGTGAGCGCGGAGAAACCGACGAGGACGGCAAACTCACCGTCCCCGCTGTCACAGAAACTGAGTACCACGGGGCCTATATCTATGGCTACACAGACGGCACCTTTGGCCCGGAGCGCAGCATGAGCCGGAGCGAGGCCGCAGCCATCTTTGCCCGCCTGCTCTCTGACCGGCTGGACGAGCGCATCCCCAGCGGAAATAATGTGAAGTTCAAGGATATTGACCCGGATATGTGGTATGCGGGCTATGTGGAATATCTCACTGGCTACGGCGTGGCCGTGGGCTACAATGACCGCACCTACCGGGGTGATAAGGCCATCACCCGCGCCGAGTTTACCGCTATGGCGGCGCGGTTCTTTGATGTGTACGGCGATGGAGCCGAGGAAATCATGGAGCAGTACGAGGGCTTTGACGATGTGAGCGACGGCTACTGGGCTGCTGAGTATATCAAGGACGCCGCCATCCACGGCTGGGTAGAGGGCTACGGCGACGGCACCTTCCGGGCCGACGATCCCATTGACCGGGCGGAAGTCGTCACCATTGTCAACCGCCTGCTGGGCCGCGAGGCTGACGAGGACTATATTGCCGATAATCACCGCCGTCTGGTGATGTTCCCCGACGTGTCCTCCCGCCATTGGGCCTACTACAACGTGCTGGAGGCCGCCAACGCCCACACCGCCAACCTCACCAATCCCGAAACCTGGGACAAGTGATCCAACCGCTGTGCCGCGGCCCCACTGTGGGCCGCGGCGCTTTTATACCACAACCCACCCTACATGAAATGAAAGAAGGAGAAATGCACCTATGCTGAAGATCGTAGCAATCGGAAACCTGACAAACGATGTGGAACTGAAGGTCCATGAGGCCACCGGCAAGCCCTATGCCATCCTGCGGATCGCCTCGGACCGCCGCTACCGGGACAAGGAGGGCAACCGCCTGACGGATTTCATCTCCATCAAGGTCCGCGGCCCGCTGGCGGAACGCTGCGCAGAGTTTGCCTGGAAGGGCTGCAAGTTGGCCGCCTCCGGCGACTTTGAAACTATCACTTTCGCGGACGAGCCGGAGCGTCAGCCCGGTTTCCTCATCAAAGCCACGGAGGTGGAGTTCCTGTCTCCCCGCCGGGTGGAGGAAAGCGCCGCGTCCATGCCCGCGGACGGCATGGATGAGGCTGCGGCCTGAGCGCCATGCGGAATACAGGCATTGAATACACCAGTGCGGAACGCACCCCCACCATTCTACCGGAACTGGCGGAACTGCTCCCCCCTCTCAGCGGGGAGCAGCTTGCCGCGCTGGAGAAGGACATCCTGCAAAACGGCTGCTATGCGCCCATCATCGTCAATGAGGATCTCGTTGTCGTAGATGGCCACAACCGCCAACAGATTTGCACCCGGCACGACCTGCCCTACAAGATGGCGGTGTTTGCCTTTGACGATCTGCTGGAGGCCAAGCAGTGGGCGCTGGATACCCAGAAGGGCCGCCGCAACCTGGACAAATGGGAGTTGGGCAAGATCGCCCTGAAACTGCGGCCGGAGATCGAGGCCAGGGCAAAGGCCAACCAGGGTGCCCGTACAGACCTTTCGGCAACATTGCCGGAAGGTTCCGCACCTGTGGACACCCGCAAAAAATTGGCTGCATCCGTTGGCCTCGGAGAGCGCACGATGGGCAAGGTGATGCAGATCGACGAACACGCCCCCGCCGCCGTGAAGGAGGCCCTGGATAAAAAGGAACTGTCCGTCAACCAGGGGTATCAGATCACCCGGCAGGTACAGGATCTGCCGGAGGACGAGCAGGGGCAGGCGGCATTGGACCTGGTGGAGCTGGAAAAAGCGAAAAAGGAGATCCGGGAGAAGGATGCGGAGATCGACCGCCAGAGCAAGATCGCCGGCGTGTTCTGCAAGGCTTATGAAAAGGCCGTTCTGCTGACGCCCACGGAGGAAAATGTGCGGATCTGGGTCAAATGCACCCGCATGACCAGGGAGGAAATGGAGGATACCATCAAGGAGTCCCGTGAGTTGGCCGGGGTGTTTACCTCCATTGCCGGCCTCATGGAACACCTCCTGCCGGAAAGGGGGACGCTATGAGTGAGATGAGTGTGCGGACATGGCAGGAGCGGTTCCGTGCCGGGGATTTCAGCAGCCGGGACCGTGCTGTGCAGTGCGAGGCCGGCTGGTATGACTGGTTTTGCCGGGACGACGCCCTGGCCGGACGCCTGAAAAAAATCTCCGGCGTTGTGCTGGGGATCACGGATCCCTTCATTCTGGACAACTACTATGTGTGGTTCAAGAACAACTGCCCGCTGGAGGGACCGCTTTATGACGACGTCCGGTTTGAGCCTCTCACCGGGGAGCGCGACGGGAAATACTTTGTCGTTTCTTTGGACAGCCCCCATGAGCATATGAAGTGGGCGCTCGTTACAGAGCGGTATGGCTACGACGCACCGGAATTTGAATGCGGCAATGTCCGTGACATGGTGAAATACATCAACGCCATCGCGCCGGAGCTGGCGCGGGGGATCCAGCCTCGCTTCGTGCAGGAGAAAGCGGCTGTGGGCGAATATGTCCGGCAGCACGAGGGGAAAAGCAGCTACAGCATTCGGCGGGCGGGGGAGCACCTATTCGCCTACCAATCCCCCCGTGACTGGAAATACAGAACTGTCGCGGTTTCGGACTCTCTGGAGAATGTCCCCCAGGGATTTCCCGCGGAGCAGGCTGAACAGCACGGCATGCTCTATGTTTTCCCAAGTGAGGCGCCCGCACTGGACAGGGCCGACGTGGTGCAGCGCGTACAGCGCAGGAAGGAGCGGGCGCGATGACCAGGAGATTCAACGGCCGCCCCGCGCTGCCGCCCAAAGCCAAAACTGAGATCCTGGAGGTGCTGTTTGCCAACATGGAGATCAGCGGCGATGAGATCGCGGCCATTTTGAAAAAGCATCATGTTTCCTGCGATGTCGACATCCTGCAGGACCGCTACCGCAGGCAACTGGGCCAGCGCCTCATGGCCAGCCTCCGGGACGCCTCCGGTGAGCGCGAGGTCCTGTCCAATGGGAGGGGGCGGTATGTTGTGCTGGAGTGCTGCCGGGATCGCCAACAGCTTGCGGCCATCCGCCGCCGCATTCAAAATCAGGCGCATGGCCTGAACGCTTCCGCCGGCAAGGTGAGAGCCCGCATCGCTGTGCTGGATCGCCTGATCGCCCGGCTCAGAAAGGCGGCGTGACGTGAAAATCAGGGACCTGATCGCCGCGGTCCGGGACTACCCCACACTGCGGCAGGCACTGGAGGAATCCAACACCGAATTGGACCTCAGCCGGATGGAATGCGCGCAGCTCCAGAGCAAGATCAACGAACTGGAACCGCTGGTCGACGAATACTACCAAGAGAGTTGCGGCAAGGAATATGCTGCCAATCAGGAGCGTCAGAAGGTGGAAACGCTGAAGAAAGCGTTTGTATCCTTCTGTCCGGCCTTGGACAGCACAGAAAAAATCCGGCAGTTTTATGACTGCATTGCCCCGGATTTTGATGAAAGCGGTTTCCGCCTCTATGACGCTGCTCTGTCCATTTTCGGCCATCCCAATCTCCCCGGCGAGTTCCCCTATGAGGACAACCGCGGTGTCTTTGATGAGGCGGACGGGCATCAACTGCTGAAGTACCTGACTGCCCTGCGTTTCCACGCCATCCAATGGGAGATCGTGCCAGGCACTCCCTATGAAAAAGCCACTCTGCTGGATGTGGATACCGCTGCCCCGGAATACCGGGCCTTTGAAAAGCAGCTCTATACGCAGACCCTGCGTGACTTGGGCTTTCAGGGCCTTCTGCCCCAGGAGCAGGAACGGCGGATCGGCAAACAAAAAGAAAAACGGAAGGAAGGTGCTGAGCGATAGAACAGAAACCTGACAACGGGATGAGCAAGGACGCCTTCTGGGCGCTGATCCAGGAGGCGAAAACCGCCTGCGGCCAGGATCTGAACGCTATGGAGTACTACCTGCAGGAGCAGCTTGTGTCTATGGGGCCTGCCGCGGCGAAAAATTTCCATGACATTCTGCAAACCTATGAGGATCTGGCGGACCAATACGGCCTGTGGGACGCCGTCAGCGTGATCAAGGAGTATGGCTGTTCGGATGACGGTTTTATCGACTTCCGCGCCTGGCTGATTGCTCAGGGCAAAGAGGTGTACATGAATGCGCTGCGGGATCCCGACACGCTGGCAGATATAGAGCCATATGGCGATTGCTGTTTCGAGTGCCTGTCCTATGTGGGCGATTACGCCTATGAGCAGCTCACCGGCCGCAGCGCCTACGACGAGATGGAACCAGACAGGATCGAGAAGATGCGGGACGAGCTAAAAAAGGATATCGTCTACAAAAACGGCATCCAATACCCCAGGGAGCCGAAGGACCTGCCGCGGTTCCTACCCCGGCTGTGCGAGAAATACGGCGGGCCGGAGCGTTTCCAGGCGGCGCCCTCCACATGGAATTTCGACCTCCATGAGATCCGCCGGCTGCTGGACGAGGGCAAGGCCCAGGACAGGGCCGCACAAAAAGAGAAAGGGGGCGGCGCTCGGTGAGCGAGGAATACATCATCGGCGTGGACCACGGCTACGCGGCCATGAAAACTGTCCACGGTTCCTTCCCCTCGGGGCTGGTGGCCTATGAGCATGAGCCGTACACCCAGAAGAATGTGCTGGAATACGGCGGAACGTACTATGTGGTGGGCAGCGGCAGGCAACCCCTGCAGAAGGACAAGACCCGGACGGAGGACTACTATCTGCTGACCCTGGCAGCCATCGCCAGGGAACTGGACTGCCGCAATGCCGAGCGCACCTGCTCCGTCATTCTGGCTGCCGGCCTGCCCCTGACCAGTTTTGGCCGGGACAAGAAGAAGTTCCGTGCCTATCTGCTGCGGGACGGCAAACCGGTGCCCTTCCGCTATGAGGGCCGGGACTATACCGTCACCGTCCGGGATGTGAAACTGTTCCCCCAGGGCTATGCCGCCGTGCTGACCCAGACGGAACTGCTGGATGAGCCGTCCGTCATCGTGGCGGACATCGGTGGCTGGACAGGGGACCTGATGCGCTTGGACAACCGCCTCCCCAATGCCGCCACCTGCCGCAGCTTGGAGTGGGGCATGATCCGCTGCATCGATGAGATCAGCGAACAGGTGCGACGCGTCCTGGGTCTTTCTCTGACAACGGCGCAGATCGAGTGCGTCCTGCGGGGTGATGCCAGCAGCCTCCCGGACGAGGCGAAAGGCATCATCCATGCCCAGGCGGACCTGTATGTGCAGAACCTGCTCTCCGCCATCACGGAGTGCGGCTTGGACACCCGCGCCATGCCCGCTATTTTTATAGGCGGCGGGGCGGCGCTCCTGAAGCGCCGCGTTTCGGCCACAAGCGGCCTGTGTCGGCCCATGATCCTCGACGACGTATCCCTGAACGCTAAGGGGTATGAACGGCTTGTACGGCAGATGTTGGGGAGCGGCGCCGATGGCTGAAAAGCGTCGGTTCAGCCTTTCCTTCTCCTTGGCCCAGCGGGAACAGCGGGACGCATGGGAGCGCCTGTCCGCCGTTCCGCCCGGACAGCGCATGGATGCCGTGTGCAGGATGATCAACGGCTATATGGAACAACAGGAACTGCTGGAGGCCATTCGCGGCGCTATCCGGGAGGAACTGGCAGGCGTTTCCTTCCCAAAGACCACTACGCAGCAGGAGCAGGCCGGGGCCGTCGATGAGGACGTCCTCGGCTTTCTCCGTGCGCTGCAGGAGGGAGATGAGATCACCTGATACGATATTTTGATATGTTCGCCGGGATCATCTGCATTCACATCATAGATGGAGAACTGCGGAAGGAGGCGGCCGCATGATTGGTTTGAAAGATCAGTGTTTCGGTGTCGAGGTAGAAATGACCGGCATCACCCGTGAACAGGCCGCACAGGCGCTCGCGAACTATTTTGGAACTACACCCCGGTACAAAGGCGGGACTTATGATGCTTGGGTAGTCCGAGATGCAGAGAATAAAGAGTGGAAACTGATGAGCGACGGGAGCATCCATGCAGAGCGAAAGACATTACATGGCTACGAACAGACAAATAACAGGCAATATAAGGTAGAGATGGTTTCGCCCAAATTGGCCTATGCGGAGCTGCCCAAGTTCCAGGAGTGTGTGCGGCAGGTCCGCCGTGCAGGCGCTAAAGTCAATGAGTCCTGCGGCCTGCACATCCATGTGGACGCGGCCAACCACAACCGCCAGAGCCTGAAAAACCTTCTGAGCATCATGTACTCCAAGGAGGATATCTTGTTCAAGGCCCTGCAGGTGAATGAGGCCCGTGCCGCCCGTTGGTGCAAGAAGGTGCGGGAACCTATGCTGCGGCAGGCGCGCACGCTCTCCGCCGAGGAAACCAGTGACCTGACACAGTTGGAACGCATCTGGTATGAAGGGGACGTCAGTGCCGGAGAGCATTATAACTGGACCCGCTATTATGCCTTAAACCTGCACTCGGTGTTTTATCGCGGCACGGTGGAATGGCGCTGCTTCAACTCCACCCTCCATGCCGGCCGGGCGGCGGCCTATATCAACCTATGTCTTGCCATATCTGCCCAGGCCATCGCCCAGCGCAGTACCGTCATGCGGAAAACCCACAGCGACAACGAACTGTTCACCTTCCGTGTCTGGCTGGTGCGTTTGGGCCTCAATGGGCAGGAGTTCAAGAACACCCGCGACCACCTGTTGGCCAACCTGGACGGCGACCGCGCCTGGCGCTATGACAGGGACAGTTATGAAGTCAATAAAAAGAAGAAAAAGAGCCGAGAGATGGAGAGGTGACAAGATGAAGATCCGAATTGAAGAAGATGTTCTGGAGGGGACCGGGACAGAGATCATGGACCAGCTGCGTGGGCGTGTGTTTGATCCCACGGAGTTCCCTGATACGGAGAGTTACATCTGGTTTTTGCAGAGCAATGTAATCCGTGCCACCGGGCTGGACTTCCCGCTGCCGGAGGGAGATGTGGAGCAGCAGGCGCAGACCCTGTTCGCCCAACTGGCGAAAGTCGGTGCTCTGACGATTCTGGAGGACTGATATGACGGAACGATTGTACTTCGCCTATGGCAGCAACATCAATCTGAACCAGATGGCGGTCCGCTGTCCTGCCGCCCAGGTGGTGGGGCCTGCGGTTCTGGATGGCTATGAACTGCTGTTCCGCGGCAACCGGCGTGGGACTGGCGTTGCCACCATTGAACCTCTGCACGGTAGCCAAGTCCATGGCCTGCTTTGGAACCTGACGCCAGCGTGTGAACAGTCACTTGACATTTACGAGGGATACCCGCGCTTGTACGAGAAAGGGGACATCATCGTCCGCACCATGGACGGCAAAGAAGTGACCGTCATGGCTTATATCATGACCGGTGAACTGTGGCGGGACCCGGCTATCCCTTCTCCTTCCTACTATGGCGGTATTTTGGAAGGATACAAACAAAACGGCTTGCCGGCACCCGAACTGGAGGCCGCGCTGAAGAATGTCCATGATGAAGTGCGGCAGGCCAGGCATTTTGAACGGATACAGGAGATGGATCTATTTTCTGGCAAAAAACAGGGCAGGAAGAAAGATCATCATGAACGATGAGGCTTGGGAGGTGTGATATGTCAGGTAAAATGATCTCCCTGACGGGAGAACTGCACATGAATTCCACAGGATTTTCCGTAACCGTTGAGGCACTGGAAACGCTGAAAATCATTGGTATCGCGTATGGTGTTTATGACCATGCGGAAGATCTGCGGGATTGCCGCGTCACACTGGAGAATGGGGAGCGGCCGGCACTGGTTGTACAGGAAGATGTCAGTCTGCATGGAAGCCCTTTCTGGAAAACCATCCGCACCATCACAGAGGATCCAGAGCAAATTCAGCGATATATGGCTTTCCGGGAAACTGTGGAAATGCTTCGCCAGGCGGAACGGGAGCGTGATTCCATGCGGCAGCATACCGACCGCAGCGTGGGAAAATGTTCAGGGACCCGTCCGGCAAAAAAGGTGGAGCGCCATGAGCGATAACCTTTTGACGGTCCTTGTTGTAGAGCCGGCGAAACCGCCGTATGTTAAGCAAATCCCGGACACTTTGCAGGCCATGCAGGAGATTGTTGGTGGGAATATCGATGCCACATACCCCTTTGAGGACCCCGTGGCGCTTGTATTTAATGCGTAGTCATCAGTTATGCGTAGAGATAGAGAAAAACGCTCGGTATTCCGGGCGTTTTTCCTTGAACTACTACACATAATCAGAAAGACTTCTTTCCAAATTTTGTTAGCCATTGTAATAAATCTTTGTCCTCCTCCCAAGGCATAGTAGTGTTTGGTGTAAAATTAGGCACTTTTTCCTCAAAAACTTTTCGTTTCATTTCGGCATCAATCCGAGCGTAAACCTCAGTGGTAGAAATATCGACGTGACCTAAGAAATCACGAATATAAATCATGTTCACACCAGCCCGCAGCAAATGCATTGCCTTAGTATGGCGTAAAACATGAGGAGAGATTTTTCTCGTATCGCTGTCCAATTCAGCTTGAGAAACGTATTTTTTGAGAATATAAGTAATCCCATACCGTGAAAGCGCCTGCCCCTTTTGGTTAAAGAACAGCGGCGATGTCAGCGGTTCGGAATTCAGATTGAAGTTCCGAATATAAGCATCTAAGAGCTTGCACGTTTCTTTCATTAGCGGTACTTGGCGAGCTTTTCTACCTTTTCCTGTCAATGTAGCCATGGCAGGATTGGTCAATCGGATATCCTTAAGTTTTAGATCCGTGATCTCTTGGACTCGCGCACCGGAATCATATAGCAGGGAAAGTAGTGTTAGGTCCCTAAGACCGTGCCGCGTAGATGGATCTGGTTGGGTAAGCAAAGCTTTAAGTTCTTCTTCTGTCAGAAATGGTATGACTGGCTTTTCATGTTTTTTGGGACGCATAGCAATGATGTCCGTACAGTTTTCAAGATATTCCGGATTTCTGTACTGAACATAATGCGCAAATGCCTTCATTGCGGCAAGCCTTTGGTTTCGGGTTGTAACAGACACTTTTCTTTGCGCTTCCAGCCAATCCAGGAAATCGGAAGCGAGATTTCGGTTCAGCATCCGTAGCTCAATACTGTTCGCCGGTACTCCTTTTTCTTCTTGAAAATATAAAAGAAGAAGTTTAAATGCGTCACGGTAGGAATTGCACGTGTTGGGGCTGACGCCGCAAGTTTCGGGGAGATAGGTTGAAAAGTAAGAAGTCAGTGCTTTTGTGAAATCAGTCTTCTTCAATTATCTCACCTCCAATGACAGGGATAATTCCTGCAAATGCAGAATCAAGCTTTTGTGCCAGTTCCGGAAATGAAGCAATTGTCAGATGAATATACCAGCATGTCTCCCGGTAGCTTTTGTGTCCCAGATATGCCGCCAACCTTGGAACAATAATCATTGGATCGTATCCTTCTGCAAGTTGTTTTTCTAACGTGTGAACTGCAAAAGTGTGTCGAAAATCGTGAACACGAGGTCCATTCCCAGTATGGTGAATATGGCTCATAAAAAGAAGTTCGCGGAAATTTTCGTAAATCGTGTTACTGGAATAGTGTCCACTGGCAGATGGGAAAAACCATTCTCTGTCCAACAGCAATTTTCCTGTGTATTCTCTTAAATACTCAGAAAGGCTGCTGTGAATGGGGACAAGTCGATCTTTTCCGCCTTTTCCGTTAAAAATTGAAATCACACCGGATTCCAGATCAACATCAGTAGTTCTTAGCCTTAACGCTTCATTAACGCGCAAACCGCAGGAATACAGCAGCCTAATGACAGCCGGGATTACCAGATGTCTCGTGGGTGCATTTTTTCTGTATGGTAGATTATCGGCAGCATTTAATATGCGGGATATCTCGTCGACGGTAAAAATATGCGGGACAAATGTGGAGTTGCCTTTCAGCTTACTTGTATCCGGGACATAAGATATACCATCGTTAGCGAAAGCAAAGGCTGCAAATTTACGAATGGTATTATGTCGCTGTATCTTTGTACGGTTTGAGAGATATGGTTTCGCTGAGTCCCATGCTTCAACGAGTTCCCTTGTTACAAACGACTCATTTTGCATAGCCTTAGATAGACAATCAAGCTCCTGCAGATAGTATCCGTAGTGATCTGGAAGATAGCCTTCTTCATTTCGAGTTGTCAGGTATAGCTCCATCAATGTCGAAAGATTGCTCAAAAAGTGAAATTGCTTCATTACAGCACCTCCAAATCCAGCGAACACAGGCGAAGTTGCTCAATATCAACGCGCAGATATGTTTCTGTTACGTTGATGTCGCTGTGCCCCAATATTTGAGATATGTCCTGAAGCGATGCTTCGTCCTTAAGCAGATTTGTGGCAAACGAATGTCGAAACGTATGAACACCCGCATGTCCTTCTTTCGGCACGGTAATTCCTGCTCTGCGCATATACTTCCGAAGCTCTGGATTAAAGTTGTTGTGGTAATCCAAAGGGTCATATGGAGCAGTGTGACGAAGGAAAATGAAGTTCGACGATGACTGGGGACGTCCATCTTTGAGATATGAAATAATGGCCATCCCCAGTTCTTTGCTTAACGGCAATCCGAGATTGTTGCCGGTTTTCTGTTGCGAAAGAGAGATGGTACTGTTTTTCCAATCAATATTTGAGAATCTCAAGGATACAACATCACTAATCCTGAGACCAGTTCTTGCCATGAGTAGGAACATGGCATAGTTGCGCTTGCCTGTTGGATTTTCCGTATCAATAGCTGCTAAAATTTGCTCTATCTCTTCCTTTGACCATGTTTGCGGCAGCTTGGCCGGGGTCCTTTTGAATTCAGGAAGCTGAAGAGAATAATCTTGCTTTGTGATTCCGTGTTGATATAACCAATGAAGATACACAGCAACCTGACGGCAACGCATTCTACGAACATTCATACAGATTTCATCGGCGCTTCTCATGGCCTCTGAAAAGCAGTTAATAGTATCCATATCAATGCCCTCCGGCGTTGATGTATTGGACACATGAGTTGCCAGCAAAAAGATTCTTAGTCCGGATATGGTATTGTCCAGCCAGGATTTTGAATAGTTTTGCTCTCTGCAGAAATCCAGAAATCTTGAAAAGAACAAATCAAATCCATCATCAGCTATTGTTGTTATTCCCCGGATTTTTCTGCGACAGATCTCACCGGTCCTTAAAAACTCATCAAGTGCGCTCATATGACGTCTGGCGTGCCGCATTCGCATATCAAGCTTTTGATCAATGGCATTCGCATCGACACCGAAATAGCGAAGTAGGAATTTCTCCGCTGTTTCACGATCGTAAAAAGGTGATGATGAATAAGCTCTGAACTTATTCCATGTTGCTTTGTAAACACCGAGCGTGTTCTTTTTGTAACCTTGGTTTAACAACCATTGTTCCGTTTTTTCCATCAGTTCAAGGATGGGAATAGATATTATTTCTGACATTGTACGAACCTCCTGTGATTATTGGCAGAGAGTCAGCCTCTACGTTATGTAGAGTAACACAAGACTGTGAACTGCCAATAACCAAGTAAAATCAGGAGATTAGAAAAGAGATTCAATAATGCTACACATAACAACTAACTACGCATTACAGATCTTATGTGGTGAACAACATAATGTTGCCAACAGCGAGGGAAAATTCAGTGACCTGCAGCCGAACCGGCTGCTCCGGCTGGAAAACGGAGATCCGTATGATGTTGTATGCGGCACCTTTTTCCTCGCTGGCCTCGGTGGGGAAACCTTTGTGTCTCTGACACAGGATCAACTCCAAAGATATGGTGCTCTGTATAACCGTGAGATGTTGTTTCCATTCCCCAAAAAGAAAGAGAGAACAGATGAGCATGAACGATAAGACCATCTTGACAGCGGAGTCTGTCACAGCGGGACACCCGGACAAATTGTGCGATACCATAGCAGATACCGTGCTGGACTGCTGTCTGGAACACGATCCCAACGCCCGCGTTGCCTGCGAAGTTCTGGCGACCGCGGGCAAAATTGTCGTCGCCGGAGAAATCACTGCTCTGGCTGTGCCGGATATCCCCTCCATTGTCCGCGACACGGTGCGCCGGGCCGGATACAATTGCAGAAACTTCGATGTAGAAGTTCTCATCCACCCCCAAAGCCCGGATATTGCAGGAGCCGTAGCAAGCGGCGACCAAACTGGAGCCGGCGACCAGGGCATTATGTATGGCTACGCCTGCGGCGAAACGGAGCAATTCCTGCCCCTCCCGGTGGTGCTGGCCCACCGCTTGACCGCCCTGCTCTCCTATGTACGAACCACGGGCCAAATCAATGACCTGCGGCCAGACGGCAAGGCGCAGGTGTCTGTGGAGTATGAGTTTGGCATTCCCCAGCGGATCGCCGCAATCGTCCTCTCCTGTCAGCATGCGGAAGATAAGGATCTGTCACAACTGCGGGAGGAACTGCTGAAGGTTGTCATCAAGCCCGCTCTTCGTATCTTTCCAGCGGATGAGAATACCCAGATTCTCATCAATCCCTCCGGCCGCTTTGTGCTGGGTGGGATCGAGGCGGACACCGGCCTGACCGGTCGCAAGCTGATGGTGGACACCTATGGAGGGCTGGCGCCCCACGGCGGTGGCGCGCTGTCCGGCAAGGACGGGACCAAGGTGGACCGCAGCGGCGCCTACATGGCCCGCTGCATCGCCAAGAATATTGTGGCCGCCGGCCTCGCGGAGAAATGCACAGTCGCTCTGGCCTATGCAATCGGGCGGGCCGATCCGGTGGCCGTCGACGTGGATACCCACCTCACCGGTACATACTCGGACAAACTGCTGGAACAGGCGGTCCGCTGTTTCTTTGACCTCACGCCCGCAGGTATGATCCATACCCTGCAGTTGAACCAGCCGATTTTTGCGGACGCCTGCAACTATGGCCACTTTACCAGGGCAAACCTGCCGTGGGAGCAGACCGGTCAGGCCGGAAAGTTTGCGGAGCTGTGTGCGCAGTTGGATCACGGAGATGGTGGCGGCTGAAATATATAGCATCCTGTTCTTTTGGTAAGGACAGCATCGCCACCATCCTGCTGGCGCTCCGCTACGGGGAACCGCTGGATGAGGCGGTGTACTGCGAAGTTATGTTTGACAGCCATATCTCCGGCGAGGTGCCGGAACACCGGGACTTCATCTATGGCACGGCCATCCCCGCACTGGAGCGCATGGGCGTAAAGATCCGCATTCTTCGTGGGCTGCAGACCTATGTGGGGCTGTTCACCGGGCGGATCACCCGCGGGCCGAAAAAGGGCCTGCTCCGCTCCTTTCCCATCTGTGGGCGATGCGCCGTCCAGCGGGACTGCAAACTGAAACCGATTTTACGGTACCAGAAAAGCCTCCCGCCGGACACGGTCCAATACATCGGCATCGCCAGGGATGAGCAGGAGCGGCTGCTCCGGCTGGACGGACGCCGTGTTTCCCTGTTGGACAAGTATGGCTATACGGAACAGGACGCAAAGCAGCTCTGCCGGGAGGCGGGGCTGCTTTCTCCTGTCTATGACTTCACCGACAGGGGCGGCTGCTGGTTCTGCCCCAACGCCAGGCGACGGGAACTCCGCCATCTCTATGACCACCACCCGGATCTGTGGGCCAGGATGCTGGAACTGCAGGCCCTGCCGGGAAAGGTCACTGAGAAGTTTAACCGGACCACGACATTTTCGGAAATTGACGCAGGTTTTCGGCGTGAAGATGAACAACTCAGCCTATGGAAAAACGCCGCATAGCGGTGAAGGGAGGTTTCATGCCAAATCATATCACAAATTTGATCTCATTTGGAGATCAGCCGGAGCAGGTCGCCGCTTTCCATCAAATGCTGCGGGATCTGCGCCAGAAGGATGGTGTTTACGGGAGCATCGATTTTAACAAACTCATCCCTATGCCAAAAGCCTTAGACATTGAATCCGGAACCAGGACAACCAACGGCCTTGACGCATATCGCCGGTTTATAACTGGTGACAAAGCCGGCGCGGAAGCTTTCCAAAAAGAACATCCGGAGGAATGGGCGCTTGGGAAACAGGCGTATGAGAATATTCAGCAGTACGGTTCCCCCACCTGGTACGAGTGGTGTAATAAAAATTGGGGAACCAAATGGAATGCGTATTCCTGTGTGGAACTGGGTAAGGATGATGATACCCTGGAGTTCTTTACTGCCTGGAGCAGCGTCCCGACAATTTTGGAGGCCCTTTCGAGAAAGTACCCGGATCAGACTATCTCCTACTGCTGGGCAGACGAGGACATCGGGAGCAATGTGGGAGAGGCTGTATACAAAAACGGAGAAATGATCGATGCAAACATCCCGGAACCCGGATCCAGAGAGGCGTATGAACTGGCGTCGGATATCATGGGGATCGACCTTGCAGACTTTGACCTCTATCTCTCTGCGGATAAAAGCACCTATGAGTACCATGAGGACCCATCCAAAACAAAACGCACCAAGGATGGGCCGGCGAGATGACATTTTACGAACAGGAACTTCGGAAACTGTTTGCAGACGGCACGGTGATCGGCAGCCCCAAGTTTACAGGCCGGGCCTGTTTGGGAACGCTGGGAAAGGA
>ERZ779895.2836-NODE-2836-length-14714-cov-4.637629_pt1 | contig 14714 bp, 10 predicted proteins | sample MGYA00511093_ERZ779895 | MGnify/ENA primary metagenome ERZ779895 (study PRJEB29588, sample SAMEA2142970) | human gut metagenome | biome: human gut; feature: human-associated habitat; material: faeces | place: Denmark | collected 2008/2010 ... | reverse complement strand
AGGTCCTACTCGGCGACAGCGGACTTCTCCGCTGCGATCTCGCGGGCGCGCTGCTCCGTGAGGACGCGAGCAATGTCCTTCTTCACGGTGTTGACGCGAGCGGTGTTGTCCAGCTGGCTGGTGGCCATCTGGAAACGAAGGTTAAAGAGCTCGGCGCGCATTTCCTTCAGCTTTGCTTCAAAATCCCGCTGGCGGTCCAGCTGCGCGGCGGGGATCTGTACCTGTGTTCTTTCCAAGAGGACCTCCCTGCCCCCGGCGGGGGCGAAGTTAAAATATCGTGGACAGTATAGCACACCCGGCGCGGAAATACAAGGACGGCGGGGCCATAGACAAAAAGACGCCGCCCCCGGCGGGGACGGCGCAAGCGGGTGGGATATTGGAAAGCCTCCGAACCGTATAGTACACCGGGGCGAAGCGCTTGTAAATAGGAGCTTTTGCCGCATTTTGGCGGAAAAAGTCGAAGGCTGTCGAATTTGATCGTTCCGCGAATTTTTTGTGAATATTTCACAAATTCTTACAAACCCTCTTTTCAACGCAAGACATATTTGCTATAATTAGTCAAGGATAAGGGGAAACCACTCCCTGACCCTTGCACCGTTACCCGTTACGGAAAGGAGCAAACACTATGAAGTTCACATTCGCCTGCAAGAAGATCTCTCTCAACGACTCCATCAAGGAATACGCCGAGAAAAAGATCAGTAAGCTGGACAAGTATTTCCCGGAGGAGGCAGACGCCTTTGTGACCTTTGCTGTGGAGAAGAAAAACCGCTGTGTGGTGGAGCTGACCATCCGCGCCGCCAACGGCACGCTGTTCCGCGCCCAGGAGGAGGACCCCGACGGCGACATGCGGGGTGCCATTGACGAGGCCGTTGCCTTTATCGACCGCCGTATCCGCAAGAACAAGACTCGTCTGGCCCGGAATCTGCGGCCCGATGCCCTGGCGTCCACCGTTCCTGCCGAGTTTGACGTGGTGGAGGAGCCGGAATTCGACGTGGTGCGCACCAAGCGCTTCGCCGTGAAGCCCATGACCACTGAGGAGGCCATTCTGCAGATGAACCTGCTGGATCACACCTTCTATGTGTTCCGGAATATGGATACCTCCGCCGTGTGCGTGGTGTATCGCCGCAACAACGGCGGCTACGGCCTCATCGAGACCCAGGACTGATTTGTGTATATACTGCGGGGGCGGACACGAGTCCGCCCCCGTTTTTTGACCGCCAGAATGCCATCACCCACCTGAAGGAGGTGGGCGATGGCATTCTGAGTGTGGAGAGAAACGGTAATGAGGAAGCTGATATCTGTGTGTCAGGACGCGGACTCGCTGTCGTTGACAGCGGCGGCAGCCGCCTGCTTCTTGGCCTTCTTGCTGGCGATCATCGTCTTGATGACCGGAGAAAACAGGGAAACGGCGGCCAGGATGATGAACACACAGCTGATGGGCCGGGTAAAGAAGGTGCCCACGTCGCCGTCGGACAGGATCAGGGCCCGGCGGAAGTTCTTTTCGATCATTCCGCCCAGAATGACACCCAGGATGATGGGCGGCAGAGAAAAGTCCATCTTCTGCAGCACATAGCCCGCGATACCGGCAATGATCATCATGTACACGTCGTTGAGGCTGCGGTTGCAGGCGTAGGTACCCACGAAGCAGAAGGTGAAGATCAGGGGCAGCAGGATCTTCTGGGGGATATCCAGCACCCGGGACCACAGCCGGATACCGGCAAAGCCCAGGATACCCATCAGAAGGTTCGCCACAAACAGACCCACGAACAGCATATATACACTGTCCTTATGCTCGGTGAACAGCAGCGGGCCGGGGGCCAGACCCAGCATGGTCAGGGAGCCCAGCATGACCGCCGTACCGGCGTCGCCGGGAATACCCATGGACAGCAGCGGGACGAAGGCGCCGCCGGAGATGGCGTTGTTGCCGCTTTCGGAGGCCGCAATGCCCTCGGGGGAACCGTGGCCGAATTCCTCCTTGTGCTTGGACCATGTCTTGGCCTGGCTGTAGCTGACCCAGGAGGCGATATCGCCGCCGGTGCCGGGCACCGCGCCGATGAAGGTGCCGATGATGGAGGAGCGGATCAGCGTGGGGAAGATCCGCTTCAGATCGGACTTGGAGGGGAAAACGTGCTCGATCTTCATCCTGTTTTTCTCCGCCTTGTAGCCCTTGGCCATCTCCTCAATGGTGTTCAGGCCCTGGGAGAAGGCGAACAGGCCGATCAGCAGAGGGATGAAGCTGATGCCGCCCATCAGGTACACAGATCCGAAGGTAAAGCGGTTCACGCCGCCCATGCCGTCGACGCCGATGGTGGCCAGCAGCAGGCCGATGACGCCGCCGATGACGCCCTTGATGACGGATTTGCCCGTCAGGCCTGCCACAATGCTGATGCCGAACACTGCCAGCGCAAAGTATTCCTGTGCGCTGAACTTCAGGGCTACCTTAGCCAGCAGGGGGGCGAAGATGCACAGGCAGATAGCGCTGAACAGACCGCCGAACAGAGAGGCCAGGGTGGAGATGCCCAGGGCACGGCCGGGCTGACCCAGCTTGTTGGCCATGGGATAGCCATCCAGAGCCGTGGCAGCGGAGGCGGATGTGCCCGGGGGGTTCAGCAGGATGGCGGAAATGGAGCCGCCGTAAATGCCGCCGCAGAACACACCCAGCAGCATGTACATGCCGCCCATGCCGGAAAAGCTCAGGGTAAAGGGAAGAAGGATCGAGAGGCCCATGACTGTAGACAGGCCAGGCAGAGCGCCGATGACGATACCCGCGAACGTGCCGATAAACACGGCCAGCAGATTCATGGGCAGAAAGACGTTCTGAATCGCAGCCAATACATATTCCACAGCAAGCACCTCACTTAAACAGGATACCCTGCGGCAGTCTGACACGCAGGCCGAACTTGAACAGTGCGTACACAGCGGCCGTAGCGATAACGCCTACCAGGATGGCACGAAGCCACTTTCTCTCACCCAGCACCCACATAACGGAGGGGATGAAGATCACGGACGCCAGGATGAAGCCGCCGAAGTGCAGGACCACGCAGTACACTGCAAAGATCAGCAGCATCCAGTAAATACCCTTCATTTCAGGGGCTTTCAGATTGATAGGAGCTTCATTATTGTCGCGGTAAGCCTTGCTGACAAAGCCTTCAATAACCATGCCGATGGACAGCACCGCCAGCAGCACCGCCAGGCAGCGGGGCCAGATAGCGGAGCCCGGGTCCTGGCCAATGGTATTTGCACCGATGGGGTGCGCGTACTCAGCCGTGGAAACAAAGACGAAAGCGCTGATTGCAAAGAATACCGCCGCAGCTCCGATGTTCCATTTTTTCATAATTCAGATTCTCGCAGCTCGGAGGTGGTGGATAGGGGTCAGTTCAGGGTGATGCCGGTGCACAGCTCGGCATACTTGGCGTCGTCGGCCTTCAGCATGTCGTTCAGAGCGGTGCCGGTGAGCTCAACAGGCTCCATGCCCAGGTTGCGGATGGCAGCCTTGTACTCGTCGCTGGCAACAGCCTTGGCAAAGATATCGCTCAGATAGTCGATCTTGGCCTGATCGGTGCCGGCAGGAGCGCAGACAACAACCCAGCCGCGGAAGTTGGTGTCGCTGTTCATGGTCTCGGAAACGGTGGGGATGTCGGGATAGCTTTCCATACGCTGGTCAGCCAGGAAGCCCAGCATCTTCAGGGTACCGGCCTCCACCTGGCTCTTGGCAGGCTGCATCTGGGTGAAGGAGGCGTCCAGATGACCGCCGGCCATAGCGGCCACCACGTCGGCGGAGCCGTCGTAGGAAACATGGTTCAGGGTGATGCCGAAGTCACGCTCGAAAGCGATGGCAGCCAGATGGGTGGCAGTGCCCACGCCGGAGTTGCCCACGGTGACCTCACCGGGATGGGCCTTGCAGTAAGCCACGAACTCCTCCACGGAGTCATACTTGCCGTTGTTGGCGGCAACCAGCAGGCCGTAGGGGTCAGCCATGGTGGCAGCCAGGGGGACGAAGGAATCCAGACCCAGCTGGGTCTTGCCCTCGTACTTCATCATCAGCAGGTCCACAGCGATGGGGCCAAGGGTGTAGCCGTCGTTGTCGGATGCTGCGGTGGCGGACATACCGATCAGGCCGCCAGCGCCGGTCTGGTTCTCAGGCATGAAGCTCACGCCGCTGGGCAGATACTTGCTGGCAGCGTCCAGCAGGGCGCGCACGGACATGTCGGTGGGACCACCGGCGGAGTAGGGAACGATCACGGTGATGTTTTCCTTGGGATAATCCGCCTTTTCACCGTCGCCGTTACCGGAGTTGCTGCAGCCGGCCAGGGCCAGGATGGCCAGGGACGCCAAAAGCATTGCGACAAATCTCTTCATTTGGTTTTTCATTTTCGTCCTCCTAAAATGTAATATGAACATTTTGACAGCGTTCGTTTCTGAAAAACTATCAAAATATCACACAATATTTTTGCGGAACTCCCCTGCCCCGCTTGACTTCGCGTCCATTTCCTAACATCTTCTATATTTAGATTTTATAAAGGATGTCTGGAAATGTCAAGGGAAATGTGATGCAATTACCAAAGACCAGCGCAATGAACAAAAAAACTTGTCTAATTTGTTCAATGTGCACTTGCGTATGTTAAAAAATGCGCATTCTGGGCCACAAACATAGTGATAAGGCGAAAATAATAACACATCCTGAGAAAAAATGGTATTTCAGAACATTTTTCTCTCAGGATGTGTTACATATGATCAAACGAAATGAACAATTTTCCCCGCGTCCCGTGCCGCCAATGATACGCCGGGCGGTCACGGGCAGGGGGCATGGAGGGTTCATCAGCCGTTTACGGCGTCGGATGCAATGAGGGCCTCGGCCTCTTCTTCCGTAAGGCCCAGCTTCTCCATAAACACCTCTTTGCTGTGCTGGCCCAGCAGCGGGGCCGGTGTGAAGGTGTCGATCTTGTGGTTGGTGAGCTTGATCTGGTTGCCGGTGAGCTTCATACGGCCGGCCTTGGGGTGGTCCACCTCCACGAACATTTCGCGGGCGCCGGCGATATGGGGATCCTTCACCACCCGGTCGATGGTGTTGATGGGCGCGGCAGGAATCCCCTTGTCCAGCATGGCCTGCACCGCGTCGTCGATGGTCCAATCCTTCAGCCAGTCCTCGATAATGGGCTTGAGGTCGGCATGGTGCAGCACGCGGTCGTTGTTGGAGGTGAAGCGGGGATCCGTCTTCAGCTCGGGCTTGCCCATCAGGTCGCACAGCAGACCATACAGCTTGTCGTTGCCTGCGCCGATGACCAGCATGCCGTCCTTGGCCTGGAAGGAGTCATAGGGATACAGGGCCTCATAGCGGTTGCCGATGCGCTGAGGGATCTTGCCGGTGGCCAGATAGATGATGTTGATGATCTCCAGAGAGGAAACCATGGAGTCCACCAGGGCCACGTCCACCTTCTCGCCCTCGCCGGTCTTCAGGCGGTTGATATAGGCCGCCAGGATGCCCACGCAGCAGCTGATGCCGCCCATGACATCGGCAATGGCGGTGCCGGTGCGGGTGGGGGCGCTGTCGGGCCAGCCGGTGGTGCTCATCAGGCCGCTGATGGCCTGACCCACAATGTCATAGCCTGCCCGCTCATGGTAGGGGCCGTAGTGGCCGAAGCCGGAGACGGAGGCATAGATGATGGCAGGGTTGATCTTGCGCAGCTCCTCATAGCCCAGGCCCAGGCGGTCCATAACGCCGGGACGGTAATTCTCCAGAACCACGTCGCTCTGGGCCACCAGCTTGCGGAACACCTCTTTACCGGCCTGGCTCTTGAGGTTCAGGACGATGCCGCGCTTGTTGCGGTTGAGGTTCATATAATAGGCGCTTTCGCCGTTGACAATGGGGAAGTTGCTGCGGGCGTCATCACCCTTGCCGGGACGCTCGATCTTGATGACCTCGGCGCCCAGATCCGCCAGCATCATGCCGCAGTACGGGGCGGCAAGCACGCGGGACAGATCCAGCACCTTCATGCCGGACAGCAGACCTTTATGCTCCATAGTGTGTACTCCTTTTTTTGCGCAGGTGCGCCAGTCAGATTTGCTTGATTCAGATGCGGGCCACGCCGGACTTGCGGGCAGCCTCGGCCACGGCCTTGGCCACGGCGGGACCCACCCGGGGGTCAAAGGCAGCGGGGATGATATAGTCCTCGGACAGCTCGTCGCCCACCAGGCCCGCCAGGGCCTCGGCGGCGGCCATCTTCATCTCCTCGTTGATGTCGCTGGCGCGGACGTCGAACGCACCCCGGAAGATGCCGGGGAAGGCCAGAACGTTGTTGATCTGGTTGGGATAGTCGCTGCGGCCGGTGGAGACCACCCTGGCCCCGCCCGCCTTGGCGTCGTCGGGGAAGATCTCCGGCGTGGGGTTGGCGCAGGCAAAGATGATGGCGTCCTTGTTCATGGTCCTGACCATTTCGGTGGTAACGGTGCCGGGAGCGGACACGCCGATGAACACGTCTGCGCCCACCAGCATATCGGCCAGGGAACCGTCCTTGCGGCCCAGGTTCGTGACCTGTGCCATCTCCTCCTTGATCCAGTTCAGGCCCTGGCGGCCGGCATAGATAGCGCCACTGCGGTCGCACATGGTGATATCCTTGAAGCCCGCGGACAGCAGCAGCTTGGTAATGGCAATGGCGGCAGCGCCGGCGCCGGAGGTGACGATCTTCACGTCCTCCTTCTTCTTGCCCACCACCTTCAGGGCGTTGGTCAGACCTGCCAGGGTGATGACGGCGGTGCCGTGCTGGTCATCGTGGAAAATGGGAATGTCGCACTTTTCCTTCAGCTTGCGCTCGATCTCGAAGCAGCGGGGAGCAGCAATATCCTCCAGATTGATGCCGCCGAAGGAGCCGGAGATGTTGTACACAGTCTCCACAAACTCGTCCACGTTCTTGGTCTTGACGCAGAGAGGGAAGGCATCCACGCCGCCAAAGGACTTGAACAGCACGCACTTGCCCTCCATGACGGGCATACCGGCCTCGGGGCCGATGTCGCCCAGGCCCAGAACGGCGCTGCCGTCGGTGATGACGGCGCACAGATTGTGGCGGCGGGTCAGCTCATAGCTCTTTTCGATGTCCTTCTGGATCTCCAGGCAGGGCTGGGCCACGCCGGGGGTATAGGCCAGGGACAGGTCGTCCTTGGTCTTGACGGGCACGGTGGCCACCACCTCGATCTTACCCTTCCACTCGCCGTGGAGTCTCAGGGATTCCTTTGCGTAATCCATAGTGTAATTCCTTTCTTATTGTTCGTCCATGGCATGGGGCAGAGTGGACCCGCCGTAGGGCATTACCAGCACGGAGGCGTCGGGGCCCAGCTTTTGGAAGGCGTAGTCCAGAGCGCTCTGCACATCGGAATAGGGAGTGAGGAAAATGGACCGGACGAAATCGGGCTCCATTTCGCTGACCAGGCAGATCTCCGCATTCTGCAGGACCATGGCAATGGCGGCGGCCTTGTGGCCGCCCAACTGAAAGTCCCGGCCGATGCGCTCCACCATGCTCTCGGGAGAGGGCATGGTGGTCATCCACTCCTGGAAGGTCGTGCCGCCCAGACCCTCCCGGCAGGAGCCCACCAGGATCACCACGCCGCCCTTGGCGACGGCATGCTTGGCGTTGTCCAAAGCCTTCTGGGTCTGGTAAAGGTTCAGGTCCTTGGGCGCGCCGCCCTGGGACACGATGACGATATCCGCACGGTGGTCGATGTCCTTGCGGTAGAGCCTGTCCAGAAAGCGGCAGCCCTCCCGGTGGGCCAGGGTCACATCACCGGCCACGGCGCAGACGATCTGCTTGTGCTCATCCAGCACCACGTTGAGGATATAATCCACCCCGCACATGGCGGCGGCCTCCTCAATGTCCCGGCGCAGGGGGTTGCCCTCCAGATTTCCGGCGCAGGCGCTCTCCCGGACCATCATGGAGTGATTGGACTGGATCGCGCTGGGAGTGGAGACGCCGGGCATAATGGCCTTGGCGCCGCCGGAATATCCGGCAAAGTAGTGATATTCGATGTTGCCCAGGCAAATGCGCCGGTCCGCCTCGGCCACCACCCGGGTGATGTCCACCGGCGTACCGGCAGAGGTGACGCCCAGATGCACCACATCCGCGGGGTCGCTGTCCACGCAGCGGATCTGTGCCCAGGCCTGTTCACCGGCCAGATGGCGCATTTCCTCCGGGGTCTGGGCGCGGTGGCTGCCCAGTGCGAAAACCAGAGTGATATCCTCCGGCCTGGCCCCGCCGGCATACAGCTCGTCCAGCAGGGCAGGCATGACGGTATAGGTGGGCATGGGCCGGGTGATATCGCTGGTAATAATGGCGATCTTCTCGCCGGGGTGGATGACCTCCCGCAGCAGAGGAGCGCCAATGGGGGAGGAGAGGGCCCTGCGGACCTCTCGCTCCCCGGTAAGCGCATGGGGGACTGGGTTGGGAGTCAGAACACCCTGAAGATTCCGTTCAGGGACGGTAAAGCGCTGTACGCCGTTACCGAAACCAACTTCAAGTTCCATACAGAGCCTCTCCTGTTGTTCAGCCCCAGATCTCTTCGTCCGTGGGCATAGTGGAGCCGGGACGAACCTTGGCCACACGGCTGACGTTGAACAGGTGGCGCCAGCTCAGGTTCTCGCTGATGGAGTTGTTGCCCCAGCTGCCGCAGCCCAGAGTGGTGGTGGCGGACAGGCTGTTGAAGAAGCTGCCGCCGTTGTTGGTGGAGCAGATCTGGTTGATCAGGAACCGGGATACCGGCAGGGTCTCGGCAGCGTAATCAATGTGGGCGTCGTTATAGGAGTGGATGCAGACGCTGTGGCCCTTGCCCTCCACGTTCAGGTTGGCGTTGGCGATGGCCACGGCCTCCTCCCAGGTGTTGTAGCGGTAGGCAGCGATGCAGGGGCACATCTTCTCCTTGGAGAAGGGCTCACCGGCGCCGGCCTTCTCCACCTTCACCAGCAGGACCACGGTGTCGGCGGGAACGGTCAGACCGGCCATCTTGGCGATGTGCTGCGCGCTCTGGCCCACGGCGTCCTTGTTCATCTTGCCGCCGGGGAAGATCACGTTGCGGACGGCGTCGATCTCCTCGGGCTTCTCCACATAGTAAGCGCCGTTCTTCTGGAAGGTCTTGACCATGTCGTCATACATGGCGGCGGGGGTGATGGCGGTCTGCTCGCCGGAGCAGATGATGCCGTTATCGAACTTGCGTCCGGCAACGATCATGGGAACGACCTTCTCCAGGTCCACGTCGTCGTCGATGATGCACTGGACGTTGCCGCCGCCCACGCCGTAGGCGGGCTTGCCGGAGGCATACGCGGCCTTGACCATGCCGGCGCCGCCGGTGGAGATGCACACGTCGCACTGCTTCATGATCTCGCCGGAGATCTCGATGGTGGGCTCGGCCACGCACTGCAGCAGATCAGCGGGAGCACCCAGCTTCACGATGGCCTCCTGCATCAGCTCGCAGGCCCGGGTGGAGCACTTCTTGGACCGGGGGTGAGGCCCAACGATGATGGCATTGCGGCCCTTCAGGGCGAACATGGCGTTGCACATGGGGGTGACGATGGGGTTGGTGGTGGGGGTGATGGCGCCTACAACGCCCATGGGCTTGGCCACCTCGGTCAGGCCCAGCTCAGGCAGCTGGCGGATGATACCAACGCTCTTGCCGCCCTTCATGTCGCTCCAGATCACGCGGGCCTTGCCCTTGTTCTTGTTGACCTTGTCCTCATAAACGCCCATGCCGGTCTCGTCCACGGCCATGCGGGCCAGAGGCTCGGCGTTGTCAAAGATGGCCTTGGCCATGGCCTTGCACAGGGCATCCACCTGCTCCTGGGTGTAGTTCTCGATAACGGCCTGGGCAACGCGTGCCTTCTCAACCAGTTCGCTTACATACTTGGCAGCTTCCATTGTAATGTACCTCCATAAAATTTTTATATAAGTGCAATGATAAACGGGTATCGCCTATTTTGCCGGGAAAAACCGGGTCCTTTACAGGCCCAGGCGCTCGATGCGCAGCTCCTCCTCGCGGGTGAAGTTGCTCTTGGGCGTGTAGCCGGGCAGAGGCATCAGCTTCTCATGGATGGCGTCGATGAACCAGTGCTCATTGGGGAAGAACTGCTCCTCCATTTCGGGGCAGGGAGTGATCCAGTTGCGGGCGCCCAGCACCACGGCGGGAGCGTCCAGATCGTCGAAGGCCAGCTCGTTGATATGGGTGGCCATGTCGTTGATGATGCTGCCGCGGACGCAGGCGTCGGAGGCCAGGATGATCCTGCCGGTCTTTTTCACGGAGGCCAGGACCTTCTCATAGTTGAAGGGCACCACGCTGCGAGCGTCGATGACCTCAGCCTCCAGGCCGAACTGCTCCTTCAGAATGTCGGCAGCCTTCAGGGCCTTGTACAGGGTGGGGCCGATGGTCAGGATGGTGATATCCTTGCCCTGGCGCTTGATGTCGGGCTCGCCGAAGGGGATCTCATAGGACTCGGTGGGCACGCCCTCCAGGTGGAATTCCTCGCCCTTGTCGTACATGGGCTGGCTCTCCATGAAGATCACGGGGTCGGTGCCGTTCAGGGCGGTGGTCATCATGCCCTTGGCGTCATAGGGGGTGATGGGGTACACAACCTTCAGGCCGGGCACATGGGCGGGCAGAGCGGTCCAGTCCTGAGAATGCTGAGCGCCGTACTTGCGGCCCACGGAAACCCGCAGGACCATAGGCAGCTTCAGCTGGCCGGCGGACATAGCCTGCCACTTGGCCATCTGGTTGAAGATCTCGTCGCCGGCGCGGCCCATGAAGTCGCAGTACATCAGCTCGGTGACGCTGCGGCCGCCGCACATGCCGTAACCAACGGCGCTGGCCACGATGCAGGACTCGGAGATGGGGGAGTTGAACAGACGGTTGAAGGGGATGGAATCGCTGAGGCCCTGATACACGCCGAAGGCGCCGCCCCATTCGCGGACATCCTCACCGTAGGAGACCAGGGTGGGATCCTCGTAATACTTGTCGATAATGGCCTCGAAGATGGCGTCGCGGATGGTGTACTGCTTCAGCTTGGACACGGGCTTGCCGTCCACGACGGCGGCGCGCTCCTTCTTGGCGATCTTCTGGACCCGGGGGTTCTCGGACTTGGGCGTCAGCACGAAGGGAGTGCCCTGGGCCATGCTGACCTGGTGACCGTTGTTGAAGGTGAAGCGGGAGATGGCATCGGGATCCTTGATAAAGTCCAGACGGGGGGAGATCTCCAGATCCTTGGACAGCTTCATGACCTCGGTGATGCGGGTCTTGATGTCCTCGTTGATCTTGTCGATGTCGGCATCGGTGGCCACACCGGCCTCAATGAGCTGCTTGCGGAACAGCAGGATGCAGTCGTTCTGCTCCCAGGACTCGATCTCCTCCTTGGAGCGATAGGCGTTCTGGTCGGAGGTGGAGTGGCCGCCCAGACGATAGGTCAGCACGTCCAGCAGCACGGGACCCTTGTTCTCCTTGATAAGCTGCAGCTTGCGGCGATAGGCGTCGATAACGGCCAGGGGGTTCACGCCGTCCACGCGCTCGGCATTCATCTGGTTCTCGGTGATGCCGGCGCCCACCCGGGCCAGCTGGCCATAGGCCATGGTCTCGCCGTTGGTGCGGCCGCCCATGCCGTAGCCGTTGTCCATGAAGTTGAAGATCACAGGCAGGCCGCCCTTGTACTCGTCGGGCCACAGGGTCTTCAGCTGATCCATGGCGGAGAAGTTCAGCGCCTCCCACACGGGGCCGCAGCCCAGGGAGCCGTCGCCGCCGTTGGCGATGACCACGCCGGGCGCCTTCATATTCTTCTTATACAGGGCAGCGCCGGCGGCGATGCAGGGGGAGCCGCCCACGATGGCGTTGTTGGGATAAATGCCGAAGGGCAGGAAGAACAGGTGCATGGAGTTGCCCAGGCCCCGGGCAAAGCCGTTCTCGCGGCCGAACAGCTCGCAGGTCAGGCCGTACAGGAAGAAGACGATGGCCTGCTCCTTGACGCTCTTTTCGGGCAGGTGCTTCTTCACCACCTCATAGGGCTTGCCGTCGAAGGTGGTCTCCATGATGTGGAGCAGCTCCTCGTCGGACATCTTGGTGATGGCGGACAGGCCCTTGGCCAGCACCTCGCCGTGGCTGCGGTGGGTGCCGAAGATAAAGTCATTGCTGTCCAGCAGATAGCTCTGGCCCACGGCCGCGGACTCCTCGCCGGTGTACAGGTGGGCGGGGCCGGTGTAGGTATACTCCACGCCGTTGTAGGCCTTGGTCAGGCGGACGGACTTCAGCATGGACTCAAACTCGCGGATATACTCCATATCGCGATAGATACGCAGCATATCTTCCTTGGTGAAGCTGTCACCCTTCAGCTCGTCGGCCACGGTCTTCTGATACTTGCAGACGTCGATATCCTGGAAGTGGATCTCGCCGGGGGCACGCAGCTGTTTGGGATCATAGAATTGTGCTTTGGACATGGTGCAACACTCCTATATTTCTAAATAAAAGTATATCGGTTGGAACGGGTGAAATCAGAGCTTCACGGCAAAGGCCGCCTCGCGGATGATCTCGCTGACGGAGGGGTGGGGATACACGATCTCCCGGATGGCGTCCACGGTCATCTCTTTCTCGATCATCACGGCACAGGCCAGGATGAACTCGGAGGAATAATTGCTCATGACGTGCGCGCCCACCAGGGTGCGGTATTTCTTGTCGAACACGAACTTGGCGATGCCCACAGGACCCTCGTTCTCGGCCACATAGCGGCCGGCATAGGCCATGGGCAGCTTCACGGTAACGGCGTCGATGCCGGCGGCCTTGGCCTGCTCCTCGGTCATGCCCACGCAGGCCACCTCGGGGTTGGTGTACAGCACGCTGGGGATGGCCTTGTAGCGCATCCGGTCCTTCTTGCCCAGGATGGTGTTCACAGCCACCTCACCCATGCGGTAGGCGGAATGGGCCAGCATGGAGGTGCCGTTGCAGTCACCCACGGCGTAGACGTTGACGGCGTTGGTGCGGCAGCACTCGTCCACCTTGATGGCGCCGCGCTCCACCACCAGGTTCAGGTTCTCCACGCCGCAGGTGTCCGCCACGGGCTTGCGGCCGATGGCCAGCAGCACCTTGTCGCACAGGACCTTCTCCTCCCTGCCGTCCTTCTCGTACACGACGCCGTCGGCGTCGATGCGGACCACCTTGGACTTCAGGCAGAACTTCATGCCGTCCTTCTCATAGCCCTTCTGCAGCAGGGCGGAGATCTCGTCGTCGATGGGCCCGGCGATCTTGGGCATCATCTCGATGACGGTGGTCTCGCAGCCCACCACGCCGTAGTAGGCAGCCAGCTCCAGGCCGATAACGCCGCCGCCGATGACGGCCAGGCGCCGGGGCAGCTCCTTCAGTGCCAGAGCCTCGCGGTTGGTCATCACGAAGCCGGAGGCCAGGCCTTCCTTCACCCCGGGGATGGGGGGGACGAAGGCCCGGGAGCCGGTGGCAATGATCAGGTTCTTGCCGGTGTAGACCTTACCGTCGGCCTCCACCTGGATGCCCTCGTCGCCGCGGCCGCGGATCATGCCGGAGGCATTGACCACTTCCACGTGGCTGGCCTTCATGGCCGCGCCCACGCCGGAGACCAGGGTGTGGATGACCTTTTCCTTGCGGGCCACCACGGCGGGCTGGTCCACATGGGACCCCTGGCACACCACGCCGAACTTGCGGCCGTACTCGGTGGTATAGTGATAGATCTTTGCAGAATTCAGCAGGACCTTGCTGGGGATGCAGCCCTCGTTGAGGCAGGTGCCGCCCAGGGCGCGCTGCTCGATCAGCAGGGTCTTCAGACCGGCCTGACCGGCGCGCTCTGCGGCCACATAGCCGCCGGGGCCGCCGCCCAGGACAATAACGTCATAGCTCATGGTGATATTTCCTCCAAATCAAATCTGGCAGCGTGTGCCGCATCCTTATTTCGCCAGCAGCAGGTCGAAGTTGGCAATGTTGTTGGCCAGGGCCTGCAGGAAGCGGGAAGCGGGAGCGCCGTCCAAAGCGCGGTGGTCATAGGTCAGGGACAGGTTCATGGTGGGATAGAACTCAGGCTGGCCATTCTTCATCCGGATACGGGTCTCGATGTTGCACACGCCCAGGATACCCGTCTGAGGAGGATTGATGATGGGGGTGAAGGTGGTCACGCCGAAGGCGCCCAGGTTGGACACAGTGAAGGAAGCGCCGGTGAGCTTATCGGGAGAGATGGAGCCGCTGCGGCACTCGGCGGCCAGCTCCTTCATCTTCAGGCTGATCTCGGCCAGGCTCATCTCGTCAGCGTGCATGATGGTGGGCACCAGCAGGCCCCGGTCGGTATCCACGGCCACGCCGATATTGGCGTGCTTGAACAGCTTCATCTCATTGTCGCTGTAGTGGGCGTTCAGGGCGGGGAAATCCAGGATGGTCCGGGACACGGCGAAGATCACCATGTCGTTGAGGCTGATGCCGGGCAGACCGGCCTTTTCGCCTTCGGCCTTGATGCGGGCCCGCAGCTTCTGCATGGCGGTGACGTCCGCGAAGCTGTTGTGGGTCAGCTGGGCCATGTTGGACAGGGAGTCATGCATGTTCCGGGCGATGAGCTTGCGCAGGTGGGTGTTCTTGACGGTCTCAAACTCCGCCTCGGCGGCAGGAGCAGCGGCAGCGGCAGGAGCCGCGGCAGTCTCCGCTGCGGGAGCGGCGGCCTTGGTGCCCAGATCGGCGGTGGTAACGGC
>ERZ779895.2832-NODE-2832-length-14729-cov-2.472059_pt1 | contig 14729 bp, 15 predicted proteins | sample MGYA00511093_ERZ779895 | MGnify/ENA primary metagenome ERZ779895 (study PRJEB29588, sample SAMEA2142970) | human gut metagenome | biome: human gut; feature: human-associated habitat; material: faeces | place: Denmark | collected 2008/2010 ... | reverse complement strand
TTCGGCAGGATTCTTTTTGTTGACATTTTCATTTCCTTTCTATTGATTGGAGAGACAAAGGGTTGATCCGGGAAGCGGCATATCTGTCCGGGGCGGCGGCCCGCAGGAATTTCCGATGCACGAGATGCCGTCCAGCAGCTCCCGGCGTGGCCGGAGATCGTGCGAAATGATCATTTCGTATAATAGTTCCACCGCCCGCCCGCAGATCTCCGCAATCGGCTGTTCGAGCCGGTCGAGCGGCACTGGTAATTCCCGGAACGTGTCGGCGATGTCGACGCAGGTGACGCTCAGGTCGTCCGGAATTTTCAGTCCGCAGAATTTCACCTTCCTGAAAAGCTCCGGCAAGTAGGTGCTGTTGGTCGCGAAAAATGCAGTGGGACGCTCCTCTCCGGAAAGCAGCTCGATCACGTCGGAAGCAAGCCGTCGGTCGGACGGATCGAAAATGATGTCATATGCGTTCCTGTGCGAAATCCCGCCCTGTTTCAGGGCAGCCAGGAATCCGGCAATGCGTTCCTGCTGATCCAGAAAGGAACTGCAGCCCTTCGGCATGATGAGCCCGATTCTGCGATGTCCGCATTCCACCAGCCGCGCCGTCGCTTTCCGGCTTGCTTCATGGCACCGGGTGCCGACGAATGAGACCTCGGCAACGCCCGTCTCGCGGTTGAGCTGCACGAGCGGAGTATGTCCGCACCCCTCCCGCAAGACCTGCTTCAGCCTGGCGGATACCTGCGTAGGCATGTAGAGAATACCGGCCGGCTTTTCATCGAACGCCCGGATTACGGTGTCAAGCTCGGCATCCGGCACGAGTTTATGGATCATGAACTGTAAGCGCATATTTCTGGCCTCCAGCGCCTCGTAGCAGGAGAAAATGATCCGGCGGAAAAGCGGCTCGTCCCGTCCCGGCAGAATCAGGATGACGGGGCGCCGCACGGCTTCACCGGAGCCGCCGGCCCGGAAAATTCCCTGATTCCGGACGCTTTCGATCAATCCTTCCTCGGTCAGCAGCCTCAGGGCGCTGTTCACGGTCGCCAGGCTGACCCCGTAATTTTTCTGCAAACTGCGGACGGTTTCCAGCCGTTCCCCGGGCGGCAGTTGCAGGATGCGCTCGCGCAGGAGTTCGTAAATATGTCTGTATTTGGGTTCGCTGCTCATGTCTTTATGAATCGAAACAATTTTTATTTATCTGTTTTAATTATACATTATTTTAATTCCAATGTCAATAGGCATTGGAAAAATATTGAAGAAAAATCATAAAATCAGAATTTTACCCGTTCTTTATGTGATTTGTATTTTATTTAAAATAAAAGAGATATAAATATAACAATAAAATATCACGAATATGGTCGCAGTACGCATCAATTATGAATCGATACAGATAATATTTTATGCGAACACTCTTGAAACAGGCGTAAAGGGTGATATATTCTTCACATCGCGGCGAATCCGTGAATCTTTTCGCGGTCTGCAAGCGGAAATGAACCTGAATTTCAATACGGAAAGGTGCGTAACACATGCTCAAACTGTTTTCTGCGGCCATTCTTGCCGCATGTCTCGCCGGATGCTGCACGAATGTGGAACCGATTTCCCGGGTGGAGGCGGTTTACGCGCCCGGCTTGCGCGTGGATGCGGGCATGTCCGACCCGGCATGGCAAAAGGCGCCGGAATACCGGCTCCGGTGCTACCGGAATTTCCAGCACCTGCCCGAAAAGACGGTTGCCGCGATTGAAGCCGGAAAATACGAGGTTCAGGCTTCCGCAAAACTTCTTTACGACGATGAAAATCTTTATATCGGCTGCCGCATTGAAAATGATGACATCTGGACGCTGGACCAGCAGGATCAGCTGCGTCATTATCTCACCGGTGACGTATTCGAAGTATTTCTGAAACCGGAGGAGAGCAATGCATATCTTGAACTCTATGCGACGCCGTCCGGCAACAAGTCCGCATTTTACTTTCCAAGCCGCGCTTTCGGCGGTACGGTTCTGATCGACCGGCAGAAGCTGATGCGGGGGATCGAAGTCGTCTCAGAGGTGGACGGGACGCTGAACGATTCCTCGGATGCCGACCGGGGCTGGACCTCCGTCATGACGGTCAGCCGCAAAGCCGTCGAAGAAAAACTGGGAATCCCATTGGATTCCGGGCGTGCCTGGCGCATCCTGCTGGCGGGATACTCCTTCTCAGGCAACCGCACATTCGGGGAAAATTTTTCCCATCCATTGCTCCCGCAGCTCAACTACCATCTTTACGAATATTACGCGCCCCTGACTTTCCGATGACCACGACATCACCGGAAGCTATCTCTAAACGACAAAGGATATGCGAATGAAACTGGATTTCCGGATAGATTGGGGATATCAATATCTGTATTCCCGCCGTCATTATCACTCGTTTTTTCTCCGGAATGGCCATTGGGAATATGAAGGTTGACCATAATACCGGCGCCTCATGGTTCGCCCTCCCGCCTTTCCGTGTGAATTCAGGTGAAGGAGCGCAGGCCTTCCACACAGGTACGGACCGAACAGTTCAGGAACGAGCTGATCTCGCACAAGGACTGACACCCGCAAAAAGCGTTTAGAAAAAACAGATATTTCGAAGATCACGGAGTGAGAACCTCAATAATGCTCCGGGGCGATATCTGCAAATGAGTCCGATGCAAAATTTGCTCCAAAGTTGAATATCTTCCAATAATGATCAGGTTTGAAGAGAAATTTGGTCTGTCTTTTTCGTCCCATGGGAATTATGGTGACGAAAAAGACAATGATTTCTCAACTCAACTTCGGTTAAGGAGGATAGTCAATATGGCAGTATCCAGAAAACGTTCCAACGGCAGTGGTTCCATTTACAAGCGAGGAGATAATTTCTATCTGCAATATATGCAGAAGGACGGAAAAAGAAAAAACATTACCCTGAAAAATTCTCAGGGCAATCACATCCGGGAACGCCGTGAAGCAGAAGAAGCCGCCAGGAAATTTCTTCAGGAACAGCAGCAGTTGAAAGAAATAGAAACCCGTGAAGAGTATCTGGCGGAACTGAAAGTTGTCCGAAAGTTGAAAGCCCGGCTTCTGATCACACTGGATAATGCCTTTGATTTGGCTCAGGCCAAGCCGCATTCCCGTGAAACCAGCAACAGAGTTCTTGCGGTTTCCCGCGGTTACTGGTTCGATTTTGTGGATTTTGTGAAAAGCAATTATCAATTGCGTACACTGGATGAAGTGGAACGGATGCACGCCGATGCCTATATCGCCTATATACGCAAATACGGTCGGTGGAACAAAACCATCTCCTATGATCCCAATACTTGTCCGAAACGCAAAGTTTTCAAAGACTATGAACGAGGCGGTCTCTTGAGCCACACAACGCTAAACCGCTATCATTCGGTCTGCAAAAGCGTGTTTTCATTCCTGTTGCCGGACCTCGGCGGCGAAGAAAATCCCTTTGCTCATATTCCGCCTTTGAAGCTCGAACCCGTCAAGCGGAAAATCTTTACCGAGGAAGAGTTGGAAATCATTTTCAAAAATCCCCCAAACTTTTAGCCGGTCCGCTCTTTGTGGGGCGTTATACCGGTCTGCGGTTAGGAGATGTATTGGCATTGAAATGGGAGTATTTTGAAGGCATTACCGGATATCGCGGGGCAATTGCTCCGGATTTCACAGGACGCGAGATTTCTCTTATCGCTCAAAAGACCAAAACACAAGTCCATGTTCCTGTTTTTCCGGAATTGAATAAAGTTTTGCAAAAGCAATGGAAACAGACTCGGCGTGGTGAATATGTCTTTCCGGAAATGGCGGAACTGCATCTGCAAAAGAGGTATACCAAGATCAACACTATGATCCAGAATTATCTGATTTCCTGTGGAATCACAACCCGGATTGAGGTTGAGGGACGAACCAGGAAACAGACAGTGAAAGGCTTCCATTCTTTTCGCCATACCTTCTCGTATGAAGCGGAACAAAAAGGTGTCCCAGCTTCGACGATTAAACGCTGGCTCGGCCATAAACGGCTCGCGCAGACCCAGCACTATCAGGATCATGCCAACAAGCAGGCCAGTATGGAAGGTTTGAAGCTGATTATGCAGAACTCACTCCCAGCTACCAGTGAACCGATTTCCGGTTATTCCCTGCGAAAAGAACGCCTGCTTCACCTGATTCAGAATGCTTCGGAAACGACTTTGGCGATTCTGGAAACTTTGATCGACAACTTGCCGGATAACCTGCCGGATGCAAACCAAGCTCAAGAATCATCGGCAGGCCATCTGGTCAATGGGATGAATATTTCAAAAAATGTGTCGTAAAAGCTGAACACTTGCCGGTGGTGTTCAGGTTTGCCGGGCAAATTTTCTTTTCTTCGGTCGTATCATGCAGTATAATTACTTTAGTTTCAAACCCTCAATCAATGAAAGGAGGCCGACATGATACAACCGAAAACCCTTGACACCCTGATCCAGCTTGCAACTCCGTTGGTCGCCTGCGGCGCCTTGGAGCAGAGCGAACTCGACGAGCTGAAAGTCGCAGTCCGGCAAAGCAAAGAAGACGAGGGGCCTAAATTCCCACGGCTGGTCCGGATTCAGGAGGCAGCCGATTATCTGGGAGTGAGCAAGAAAGCTATCCACGACTATATCAAAGATGGGAAGCTGAAGCGCATCAAATTCGGCCATCGTTCAGCGCGAATCACAGCTGACAGCATTGCCCAATTTTTGCAGGACTCACAGAAGTAATTTCCTTTGCCCCCAAGCATCGGTGGAGTTGACATTCCACCGATGTTTGTTTTATCCATAAAGAGCTTTCCGATTTTGAAATCAGGAATAAAACGTGTATGTTATAAATAATTGGCAGGAAAATATGACGGCAGAGAAATCCAATCAATATTATGCGAAATTGCAGGATATCTATGAGCAGACGCCCGTGCTGATAGATATCCATTCTCTGTTGGTCACTCCTTCCGGCATTTCAAATGATTCCCCACGCAGACTTCTTGCTGCATGGGGACAAAATTTGATCTCTTTTCTGCTTTTGGAAATTACCCGCAAGTATCCGGTATTGAATATGGATATGTTGAGCGGCAAAGAGAATGAATATCTTCAGAAAGTCAGCAGCTTTATTGAATCGCATATTGACTCGAAGTCTCTTTTCTTCAATCCGCATGGTTTAGTGGACGACTCTCTCGTCAATGAGAAGCTGAAAGAATTTCCCAATCCTGCTCCAACCGGAGACGAAGAGCTTATCATGATCTATCAGTTCATTCCCCGGATTGCATCGGCAATATCTTTACCTGAAACAGTCCAATGGCGTTTTTTATATCAGTTATCAGTGGAATGGCAGCAACAACTGGTTCTTGGAAAATTTTTACTGTTTCCCCGGCAGGCTACCCGGGAATTGTTGGAAACTTTTATGAAAGGCTACCAGAACAAAAGGCAAAGACATCATTGGAATGCAATTCGCTGGGGTGCAGAATACAACAGATATTATCAATCCTATTTGGCTCAAGGCTATACGGATATGGCGCGGGGAAAAGCCAGGCGGCAGTTTGTAACCAGCCATCCTTATCCGAAAACAGCAGCGGAATTGCTGGAAGATCAGGAATATCCCGGAACCACTGCAGCGGCCATGCGGCGTTATCATACGGCATTTCTCGCCGCGAAATCATCCTCAGACGTTACAGAGGAATTAATACGGAAATGAACAGCAAAGGCAATGTCCCGTCCGCCGCCAAACCGGTCAAAGACCTGGGTGGCTTAATGCGTTGGCGTAAATACGTCAAGTGTCATTATTCTCAAAAGCATTACGTGTTTTTCATACTTGCTCTGGACACTGGCATTGCTCCAGGCAAGCTTCTCAAACTGACCTGGGAACAAATTGAAAATCAAACGATATTCGACCCGGTTTCAGGAGAACAATTGGAAATGACTCTGCTTCGGCTTTTGGAATTGACGAAAGCCGGCAACAAAAAGTTAATTAAAATTTCCGACGAGGATGCCCAAGAAATCAAGCAACTCCGTGCAGGAATGGTGGATGATGTCTACCTGTTCCAAACTGAAACTCGCAGGTTGTCAGGGATAGCTCAGCCTTGGTCGCAGGGCTATGTAACAGCTTTCCTCAAAGAATCTGCGGCCTCAAGCGGATTGCAGGAAAAAGTCGGTTTTCTGACTCTCCAGAAAACCTGGGGATACCAGTTGGCTGTCCGCGGCAATTATACACTCAGCGAAATTCAGCGAATACTCGGCCAGCGGTCTTTGGCCGCAACGCGAAGTTACCTGAATATAACCGATGAAGATGTTCAGTAACAATAATGTAGCTTGAGCAGCAGATTTACTCCTTATTGAAAATATGATATTCTAATAAGAACCATTTTGCATAATTCCATCAAATCCACCTTGAAATATGCGTCATAGCGATATATCTTTGTATTGACAATATAATAACAAGGAAGGACGGACAATGATCAAAAATCTGACCAGGCACGGTAACAGCGCGGCGCTTGTGATTGAAAAGCCGATTCTTGATTTGCTCGGGGCAACCATCGACACGGCATTTGAGGTCGTAACCGATGGTCAGGCGCTCGTTCTCACACCCGTGAAAGACGCGGTTCGGGCCGGTAAGTTTCACAAATCCATGGATAAGATCGGCAAACGCTATAAGAAGTCTTTCGAGGAGCTTGCGAAGTGAAATCCGAGCCGGTTTTTCTCACATTCGCCGAAATCATTGAGATCCATAATTACCAGATTGAGAACTTCGGAGGTGCTTCCGGAGTGCGTGATATGGAACTTTTGAAATCCGCGATCGGTATGCCGTCTGCAACGTTCGGCGGAACGTTCCTGCATCCGACCATTTACGAGATGGCGGCGGCCTATCTCTTTCATCTTGTGGAAAATCATCCGTTTGTCGACGGCAACAAACGGGTCGGCGCCATGGCCGCACTGGTCTTTCTTGATATGAATGGAATCGACTTCGAGGCATCCGACGAAGAATTTACCGCGATGGTTCTGCGTGTCGCCAGTGGAAAGATGTTGAAAGCGGAGATTACGCTTTTTCTCAAAAAACACAGCTCCGAACAGAAGTGACGTATCTCCTGGGCCGCTTGAATTACCAATACCAAGCCTGCCGGTCAATTTCTAATTTTTCTCCACCGGGACTTTTTTTCCGCCTGCGTTTTTGAAGAGGTAGTGGGCGATGGCGGCGGCGAACCATGTCAGCAGGTATCCGATGGCGCCTTGCCCGGTGTAGATGGCATTCTGAATCAGGATGGCCAGCGCGAAGGAGAAGGCAAGATAAAACCAAGTGAGAGTGAGCAGCGGAATCTGATTGATCCGCTTCTGACGGAGCCTGCGGAATCCGCGGTATTTGGCGATGATGATTTCGCCGAGGATGCGCAGAATCTCCAGTCCGAGGTCAAAGGCGAAAGCGGCTGTCCACAGGCACACGGTGGCGATGCTTACGACTCCAAGTTCGGGGATGAAGAGCAGAAACCGGTCCCGTTCGGCAAAGATCATCCATAATCCGCTCAGAACAATCAGTGATGATATAACAAAAAGGCCGAGAATCACATAATCGCATCCATAAAGCCGGCGGCTTTCCCCGGCATTTTTCAATCCGAGCTGCGGAATCGGCGGACAACGGCGTTCAAACCTTGCTCCGCATACTTTCCGACACTTCTGATCAAAGGTTCCGATCAGGAACACTTCGCCGTTGTTTAAAATCCTGCCTCCCTGCCAGAACACGTAACCGACACGGCACTGGCCGCGGGGGCCTCCCGCCTGAAGGGTGGTGAAAGTGACGATATCGACCATGTAATCTTTCTGCTCGGACCAGCCTTCGGAATAACTGCCGGATTGGCTGTATTCGCCTTTGGCGCCTCCCGATTTGCTGTCTCCGAGATTCAGACTGCGCCGCCTGACAATCTCCTGACCGATGCTTTTCGCGGCCCATTCGTTCGTTTCAAAATCTCCATTTTTACAGAAGAATTTCGTTCCGAGATTTCCCAGCAGAGAGTTGGCTTTCTCCTTTCCGTAACCGTCCTGAAAATTGCTGAGGTTCTGCGTGGCGTAGACGGTCAATGTCCGCGAGGAACGCGCTGTGGTCTGAAATATCTGGTCGTTGTCGAGGGAGAAATACTGGGCTTCATCCGCCCACAAAAACACGGGACGGGCTTCGTCGCGCGTGATGTCCTCCCGTCGTTCAATCATCCGCTCGAAGCAGAGTTTGATGATTGCGGCGGTAATCTGCCCCACCAGACCGAAACGCTTTACATCCTGATCGACAATCAGGATCCTGCCTTCGCGGTAAAGGCTTTCGAGTGAAAACGATGAATCGGGAGCTCCGAAACATCGAAGAAATTCTCCGCGCAGCATGGAGTCCGCAAGAACCGTGAAAGAACTGACGGTATTGCTCCGCGTCCGCTCGTCGAGCTGCGGAAATTCTATGATGAAATAGTTGAAGCCGAGTTCGTAATCGGGGCCGGAATGTTTTCCATGGTAGATGATTTTCAGGATCAGCGAACAGGCGAACTGATGCGCGACGATCAGCGGCTGTTCAATCTGCGTATTTTGCCTCTGCTTCTTGTATCCGGTTTCGAATAGTCCCAGTGCTTCATCGAATCCGGCCTGATTCTGCTGCCGGCAATACCACTTATTTTTGTTGACGGCGCAGAATCCTTTGAACTCCTCAAAATAATCTTTCAGTGCTTCCGCGACAGCCTTGTCCCGAATGGCAGTATCGATGACGGCTTTGATGTTGGGCAGCGTGACCGCTTCACCGGCCATGACCAGAAAGGAGATGGTGTTGCGCAGGAACTGCTTGATGGCGTTCTGCCAGTACTCATCGTTTGTGCTGCCGCTGCGCCTGTCCTTCCCGATTTTCGTGATTTCGAGAAAAAGATTGACTACGTTCTCGATCTGCCCGCCGCCGGTTTCAGCCGGGCGTTCGAGTTCATAGTTCAGAAACGCAAAAGTGTTTTCACTCAGCTTGAGCAGATCGGAAGTGCGGCCGGTCTCCCGGGCATAACTTTCCCAGGTTTCACACTCATCCGGCTTGGCGCAAAAGACGATTCCGCCGAATCCCAGCTGCAGATACCGCAAGGCAATGCTGCGGAGCGGGCCGGAAGATTTTCCGCTGCCGGTCGCTCCGAAACAGATCACGCCGGTGCAGGCGTCCCTGACACTCCAGACGTTTCCGGCGAGATTCAGAATTTCCTGATCGAGTATCGACATTCACACCCACAGCCAGTAGATTGTAAACACGCCCAGCCCGGCCAGCACGGAAAGCAGCGTCAACGCGCAGACCGCGATAAGACGGTTCAGGAACCGTTCCCGGTGCAGAGCGACCAGCCGCCGGAACTGGGAACGGCTGATCTGCTCCTGACGGCAGACCAGAGCTGTCAGTGCCTCGCAGTTCTTGTCGAGAGCCTGCGTCATCTGCCTGATCAGGAGTTCATTCCGCTGGCAGTTTTCCAGATGGATGCGTTCCTGCAGATGATGGAGAACCTCCAGCTCAAAGACGATGGCATAGACGATATCGTCCTCGTTGCCGCACTTTTCATACAGTGAAAACAGATCGAGCGCTCTGGCACGCGAAGTACCGGCTCCCGCCAGAGTGCGGATGGCGAGATTCCGCAGTGTTTCTTTTTTCTCTTTCATACACAAGCCTCCAATGGTTCCCGCGCCGGGAAATCCGGCGCGGGTTTGCGGTTCACCGGCTCATGCCGGGCATCTCCGGTGCTTTAGCCATTGAAGGAGCGGCCGGAGTTCCGGCATTCATCGCGCGGGAGTTTTCCAAATGCTTCAGGTGAAGTTGGGCATACTCAGCTTGCGTCAGCTTTTCCGGCGCTTTCAGGTATTTCGCCTCAACGGTTCCTTTGGCAACCCATCCTTTCAGGATATCGATCTGCGCCTGATCGATGGTCTGCTTCTCATATTCCTGATTCAGCAGATGCTCGACCTGACGGTAGGTCGGATTCTTCGGCAGCTTGATTTTACTGCCGTTTTCCTGATAGGCCCTGACTGTTTCGAGCTGTTCCGGCGTCGCCGGGGGATCGACCTGTGCGACCAGTTTCTCCAGAGCCGGCGTATCGATGTTTCCGTGCCGGTCCTTCTGCACCAGCAGGTCGATCATTTTTGACACCTGTCCACGCTTGAGGCTCTCGCGGATAAATGACGGAATCAGATCGCTGACGTTGTTTTCGCGGATCAGATAGCCGAGCTTTTTCATCTGCCCCTCGCTCGGACTGAGATTGTCGAGGAACTCTCTGGCCTCGCCGTAGGTCATCTTCTCGACGGGGCCGGGAAGTTCGAGCGAGGGATTGCGTTCCATCTCATCCCGGATCGCCGCGATCTGGTTGGCGATGATCGGTCCCTCCGGATCGATCGTTTTGCCGCGCATGCTGATCTTGTCACGGAGTTCCCGCGCTTCCAGATAGGTCATGCGCTCGGGATGGGCCGGTTTGAGCGGATGGTTGTCCGACATCGCCAGGAAATACTCGATCTGGTTGGGAGGGGCGGGACAGGCGTTGAAAATCTCCCGCGCCTGATACTGGTTGAGGTTGCAGAAATCATCCGGCCCGATCGTCGGCTTGTCGATGAACTGCTTTGCAACCTCCATCGGGAGCGTCTGATTCGCATAACACTCGTTGAGGTAGGCGAGCTGCTGCTCACTGATGGGTCGGCTGGCCAGAATATTCCGGATTTTCCCCTGTAAAGCCTCTTCGGAAATATAGTTCCAGGTGGCGGCCGGCAGCCGCCTTTCAAGGGAGTTCCTGATCAGCCGCTGGAAATAATTACGGGTTTCCTCGGTTGCCGGATTGTCCGGCATCATCTGGGCTCGGGAGAGCCGCGGCGTATTGTTGATGATGTAACTGGCCTCGGGCCGGGAAAGCTCCCGGATTCCTCCGGCGGGCAGCGCCATATCCCGGAGATAGCCGGCCCGCTGCTTGTTGGCCAGCATCTGCGCCTGATCGTCGGTGAGCCTGAGCCGGGGATCTTCCCGGAGCATCTCCCGGACTTCCTCCAGCGACAGAGAGCCCAGCACAGCGGGGCTGACCGGCGGCATCTGGCGTTGTTCGATCAGGTGCCTGACGGCTCCGACGAGATACTTCAGTTCGTTTTGCGGATTGATACTCATACTCTGTTTCCCTTTCGTTTTTGGGTTGTTGAACGCTTTGCAGACCGCCTCCCGGTGAAACGGGATGCCGGAAGCCTGAAAGCTGCGTTGAAGTTTGTATAAGGCGATGGGATCATCCGGACGCGGTTGGCCGAAGAGTTTCAGCCAGTCGCCGATGTCCTGCTGGTCCGGGAGCAGAGGGACCTGTTGTCGGGCGAACTCCTCGGCATACCGGGAGTTCATCGCGAACCACTCATCCTGCGGAAAGCGCTTGATGATCTCGGCCGTGGCGAGCTTGCTGAACAATGTCCGGAAAAACGTCATGCGCGCCTCTTCGCTGTTTTTCCGGCGGTCCTGCCGGAAACCGGCCTGCCAGTTGACGACGGCTTTGCTCGGGGCGAATTCCCATGCTTCAAACGCCCGTTTGAGGCGGCTGAAGGAGGGATGCTCGTGAGAGGTCATCGGAATGGCGCTTTCAATCTCCTGATTCAGAAAATCGAGCCAGGCGTAACCGTGCTTCAGGGTCGCCCGGACGTGCTGGTGTTCGTTTTGCAGTTCCGGTTTGCCGGCGAAAAATTTCTCGACCTGAAGTTTCAGGCTTTTGTCGCTTTCCGAGGCGAGCGTGACCTTGAACATCCGGGCGTCGAACAGCTCGGCAATCGCGTCATTCAGCGCATCCTCTTCCTGCATTTCGCGCGAATAATCCTGATACATTGCGGTCTTGAAACGGTTGTTCCGGGGATCATCCATTTCCCAGGGCTTGTCCGCCGGAGCATCGGTGACGGTCTTGGAACGGAACTGATACTCCGCGAGGTTGATGAAATGGTAAAACGCCTGCGAACCATCTTCCTTGTCGAAGATGATCTCCATATCCACCAGCGGCGGCAGCGCCGCGATGATCGCGTCGGCTTTCTCCGGAGTCCGACGGAAATAATCGAGCGGCGAAATCAATCCCATGCACGCCAGCCGCGCCATCAGATCCTCCCGGCGTTCCTCCAGCAACTCCTGCGCCTGTCGGGAAATAGCTTCGGCCTGATCGGAAAATCCGTTTTGCAGCCGTTCCGGCACATAATCGACCTGCCAGCAGTCCAGCCACCGTTTCATCTCTTCCCAGTGCCCATAAGGACCGCGATTGCGCATGAATCCCAGCCACGCCTGCGGCGAATAATCCCTGCTCGGATAAAATTCGGGAATTCCCTGCATTTCATACTGCGGGAGCATACGATCAAGCTGTATTTCCACCTCGGCCTGGTTGATCCCGTATGCGGAAATCGTTACTTCTCCGGCATTCTGTTCCCGGATGACCAGATCGCCGATGTGAACGGACGGCAGGCCGGCGGTAATCTCCTCGACGGCTTCCTGGGTCAGCTGGTCCAGCGGCCGCGGCGGAATCATGCCGGAGCAGATCAGCCGTGCCGCCAGCTCCTGACGCTCCGGAAGCGACAGCTCGCCCGGAGCGGTTTCAGTTTTCCTGTTTTCTGCCATGCGTCACCTCCTTACCCGGACCGGGATTGAAAAGCCCGTCGAAACCGGTTTTGATTTTTTCAAATGAGAGCCGAATCCGGTGCAGGTCCATAAACCCGAAAGAAGCGATTGTCGTCCGTTTCCGGGCGACCTGTCCGAAACTGGTCCGGTAATCCTTGATCAGTTTCAGATACCTGCCGCTGAGTTCCGGGAAATCGATCACGATGCTCCGCAGCTCCCGGCTCTCCTGCAGCGGTCTGAGCTTGTCGTCGTAGAAATCGAAACGGTCTCCGGCCAAGTGGTTCCTGACCAGGAGAAAACGCAGGGCCCCCGTTTGGGCCAATGGAGCGTATTCCCGCAACCACTTGCCCCAGGTCAGGCAACTGTCGATGTCGGCGGTCACGCATCCGGCCAGATACACCTCGACTGCAAGCTGCCGCATATATTCAAATGGAAACGCCTCCAGCCACCTGATCGTGGAGCCGCTCGTTCCGGCTTTCATGTCCAGCAAATAAAAATACTCTTTTTTCCTCTCTTTCACGGATTCCAGCTCCGCGATCCGGTTGACCGCCGAATCCAGCGGATAATCCGTTTCTTCGGCGGATTCGGGATCGATATCGGCCAGCTCAAACTCCGGAACGCCCCAGCAGGCATTGCTCAGGGAGTGGTTTTCGTTATCACAGTCAAACAGGACCGGACGGAATCCGTGCTCCGAAGCGATGTCTGCGAGGAACGTTGCAATCAAAGTCTTGCCGATCCCTCCTTTTGTTCCAGCGATCATCACAAATTTCGACATACCTTCAAACCCTCTATTTCTCCAGCAGCGCGGCGACCTTCCGTTCGCCTTCAGCGATCAGCCGGTCCGCCTCGTCAGCGTCGAGGAGGCAGATTTCCCAGTTCGGGATGTACTCCAGGAAGCCTTTGGCGACCATCTTCCTGACCCGCTGATGCAGCATTCTCAAAGCCGGCACCGTATCCCGGTATTCCCGCCGGCCGGCAACCCAGAAAAGTCCCATGGCGATATCCTCCGTCATGAATTCAAGTTCACAATCCTCAAACCGCACCCGTTTGCCTTCGCGCAGCTTCAGCAGCCGCCGGCGCATCCGTTCGGAAACCAGCCGGTACGTTCCGAACGGCACCTGCCGCAGCGATCAGCCGGGCGGCGGCAGCCTCCGAAAGTTTCGCCGGATTCCGTACCGGCAAACCGCTCAACTGTCCTCTCCGGAACAGTACGGAGAGCTGTTCCTTCTGCCCGCAAGTGATATTTTTCATAGTGAAACTCCTTTCCTCAGGTGTTCTTTTATCACGCATTCCGGATGCCGATCACCTGACGGAAAGCGGAGGAGCGCGGGCCTGTCCTCCGCATTCCGGATCATCCGCTACTGCGGCAGTTCCTCCAGTCTTAATGTCACCTCATCTTTCGCGGTTTCCCTGCCGGACCGTACCTGTTCGACCAGCGCCCGGACAAGGACTGTATTGAGTGCCAGAATCTCCGACTGCTTGATCAGGATTCCGGCCTGCCGGTCCTGTTCATCGAGGATTTCATCGACGACGCCGGTCCGCATCTGGAACAGAACCATGCAGACGGTCAGGAGAACCAGCCAGACCAGAATCAGGATAGGAACCCACTGTTTTTTCATTGGCGCACCTCCGGCGGACAGGCGGCGGGAAGCTCGCGTTTTTTCTGCTGGAGCTTCAGAACTTCATTCTCCTGCTTCAGTTTCTTGAGTTCACCCTCCAGAGAGTTCACGAATTCGGAGGTTTTGACCATGTTTCCCGACAGGACGCCATACTGCTTTTTCAGGGTTTCAAAATTCCGGAGCAGCGTATCGGCCTGCTGTTTCTGGACGTTCCGGCTTTCGAGAAGCATCAGGACGGTTTGGCGCATCTCATGGATTTCTGCGGCAGTCCGTTCGATCTGGCCGGTCGCGGCATCCGCATACCGTTCCTGCCGCATCTTCTGAGCCCGGAGCACCGGATCGGCGTCAGGCTGCGGAATCAGGTTCCACTCCGGCAGCTTCTCCACCCGGTAGACGGAGTGCTGTTCGTGCATCACGCGCTTATGCGGATCGACGTATCGGCCTACTGCGTAAGCCCGCAGATTCGGATTCGACATGATCTTCTCCTGGCTGCCGCCCGGAATGGCTCCGGCCACCAGTTGCACCGGCACATGGATAT
>ERZ779895.2802-NODE-2802-length-14859-cov-41.617468_pt1 | contig 14859 bp, 20 predicted proteins | sample MGYA00511093_ERZ779895 | MGnify/ENA primary metagenome ERZ779895 (study PRJEB29588, sample SAMEA2142970) | human gut metagenome | biome: human gut; feature: human-associated habitat; material: faeces | place: Denmark | collected 2008/2010 ... | reverse complement strand
CTCGCCTGTCGGCTCGCTCGCGTGGGTCGGCTGTCGCCTCCGCTGTTAGAACATATGTTCGAGTCAATACATTTGTTCGTCTTACTGTTCTATGCCAACTATAACAATAATTTGTTAATACTTTGTTCATAATTTATACTTTATTTGTTAACAACTCCATGATACAATAAAAGAAAACTCAAGGAGATATAAAGAAATGAAAAGACCTAAAGACGGTGTTATAAATAGTAAGTTAACACCTTATGAAATGTTACAGCACGCAATTGTAGTTCAAGCGGTATCCGATATTAAAACGACAAAATGGTACAAATTGCCACCGGATGGAATGCACTGTTCATACAAAGAGGGTGCTGAAGCGGTGCAATACATTGTTTTATTATTAAGACAGCATGGCTACGGTAAAAATGAAATTGGCAAGATTTTCAGAGAAATTACACCGCACAACTATAAATATGAAATTGTAAAAGAAGAATTAGATAAGAGAGGTATTAAGTTATGAAACAGACAGAAATTCAAGCAAAGTATTTCACCAGATGGCACTATGATTCTATCGAAACCAATTCTAGTAAGTCAGAATATATCGCCCGCGTCGGCAAACTTGCCAACGTTGCAAACAAGCGTGCAAAGACTTTAACGACAGCAATTAGTAAAGGTAGAATCACAGAGGATAGAACAGCACTTTTTAGATACCAGGACGCTGTTGACTACTTTAATAAGCACGTTTCTTATAACGCTTCTTATGTTTCAACCGGTAAAGCTGTATATAAGGATTTTTCAATCCGTGAACTGAGAGCGCTTGAAAATAAGCTTCTTCATTATCTGGAAGCAAAAGCATCAACCGCACGTGGGAGCATCGAAGTAGAAAACAAAAGAGTAGCAACATTTAAAGAACGTTACGGGGTTGACATTTCTAATCTGTCTAAAAATATCCGCGATAAACTTTTTAACACGTTGCATTATCTATCAGATAAAAAGTACGCGCAGCTATCAAGTGATCAAATCGTTACAATGTTAACTGAAGCACTTAATACAAACACACGTGAGGGATTGAATGAAATCTTTAGCACTTTTGAAGATTTGTACCCATCTGTTAAAGATCAAGCCGAATTTCGCGTTGCACTTATACAGAACAGTTCGCTATCATGGAAAGATAAAGCACGTGAGTTCAAAGCAGCAAACAATCTGTATAAACGCAATCGAGCGAAGCCAAAACCTAGATCTATAAAACAGGAGTTGTAAATCATGATAGTACAATGTTTAAATAGATCAAATGAATATGATAATATAGAAGTAAAGTCAGTGGCGGACTATGTTCCGTCACACGGCTTTTCTTTGCATAAACCTTTAGGCAAAAAGAAAGGCAGCCCATATTATATTGATCAATTTGGAACTTTTGACATTGAAACAACATCACGTACACGCATTGAAAAAGATGATCAAGGTGAAGAAGTGACAAAGCCTATTGATGCTTTTATGTATGTGTGGTCGGCTTGCATTGATGGCGAAGAAGTGCATGGTAGATACTGGAAAGATTTTATTGATTTACTTGATAAAATTCAATCCTACTATAAGACTAACGAGTCACGCTATTTTGTAATTTACGTTCACAATTTGCCTTTTGAATTTTCTTTTATGATTGGTTATCTAAACGATTATAGCGAAGTGTTCGCAACTGGTAAACGTAAACCGCTTGTGTGGCGCTTAAAGAAGCGTGGTATTGAGTTGAGGTGCAGTTATAAGCTCACGAATATGTCACTTGATAATTTCACGAAAAAAATGGCGGGCTGTACACATATAAAAGCAAAAGGCGATTTGGACTACTCACTGATAAGACACAACGAAAGCTATATTAGTCCTACTGAGTGGGGGTATATCATCAATGATACGTTAGGTTTATGGGAAGCAATAACATACATGCTTACAAAAGATGGAGACACCATTGCAACAGTGCCTCTAACAAGTACATCTTATGTGAGACGCGATATGAAAAGAGCTATACGAAAAGGCACGACAACACGTCTTTTAAAGAAAAAGTTAGCTTTAACAGACAAAACATACAAACTTTTAAAAGAAGCTTTTCGTGGTGGTGATACTCACGCCAACATGATAAAGTGTGCGAAAATATATCATGACGTTTATAGCTTTGACGCTTCGAGCATGTATCCAGCTATGCTTCTTTTGATGAAGTTTCCAATGACAGCTTTTGAAAAAATGCCTGTTACATCAAAGTGTTTAAAATATGTAAAAAGTAAAGAGCTTGCATGGATAGCACAAATAAAACTTACAAATGTAAGACTTAAAGAAGATCAATACAATCCGTATTTGTCTATAAGCAAATGCCGTAACTTGCAAGGGGTGGATCCCGATAATGGTAGAGTATGGAAAGCGGCAGAGCTTGAAACAACTGTAACAGATATAGACTTTTCAATTATTGAAGAATGCTATGATTTTGACAGCGTTGAAATTATAGAAGATACACTCTATACCGCACATTATGGATATATACCAGATGATGTAAGAAGTGTTATCATGGAGTATTTCACGGCAAAAACGAAACTTAAAATAGCCGTAAAGAAAACAGCGCCAAATTCAAAAGAGAGGGAAGAAGCGGAGTATGACTTGATGAAAGCCAAAAATAAATTAAACGGTATTTATGGTATGGCGGCAACAGATCCCATTCACCCTATTATGCTGTATCTGGACAATGAATGGCAAGAATTTTCTTATGCACGGTATGAAAATGATATTGCATATAAAGAAAAGGTTGATGCAAGCGGCTTTAAAATTCCAGATGAAAAGAGCATTGGAGAGCAAAGCGAAAAAAGCGTTTTGCCGTATGTATGGGGTGTATATACAACTGCTCATGCAAGAAAACACTTACGCAGAATTTTAGCATGTGCGGAAAGTTCATATATTTATTGTGATACCGACAGTTGTAAAGCAACTAACTTTAATTTTGAGAAATTGACAGAATTAAATAATTGGATATATGAACTATGCGAAGAAACTAATTCTTTTGTTGACATTGACGGCAAAAAATATTATATTGGATATTTTGACTGCGAAAGTGATGTAAAATCTGAAAATAGGTATGAACCCGAATACAAAGATTTTAAAACTTTAGGAGCAAAGAAGTATTGTTTCAACGCTTATAAAGAAACAAAGGATAAAACCTATTTCGGGTGCACAATATCAGGAGTAAAAAAATCAAGAGGTGTCGAAGTGATCAAAAACCTGGATAACTTTAGAGAGGGTTTTAAAATTAAAAATAGTGGTGGTTTTCAAATTTGGTACAATGACAGCGATACTATCACAAAAGTAAAAGTTAAAGATTATCAAGGCAAAGAAGCGATAACAGAATATACTGGTTATAGTTGCATGATTGCGCGTGATTATGAAATAGGTTTATCAGATGACCAAATTAAGAATTACACTATAATAGATGAAATAGTGGAATAAATAACGTTTTATTTGCAAAACTTTTGCAAATAAGTTATTATATACTTGTAAGGGAAAGAACCCTTAATAAAAGAAAAGAGGATAACGAAAATGAGAATTGAAAGACAATCAAGAGAATTTGACAAGAAAGAAATGTTTAAGATGGCAAATGACAATCATGTATTAATGAAGAATTTACCAGATGATACGATTGTAAATGTCACTGATTATGTACGTTATACAACAGATGATGACAAAGAAGTCGCTATTTTCTATCATACCAGCATCGAGACAGGCGAAGTTGTAACGATTGCTACATCAAGTCCAACTGTGATTAAGACAGCAGAAAGCGCCTATGATTTCATGGGAACTTACAATTTACAGTTTAAGCTGACACGATCACAGAGCAAAGCTGGACGCACTTACATGAATTTTGAGCTTGTTTAATTTATAATGGTAGGTGAGGGTGGGTCGAAAACAAGTTGTTCACATCAAAAAGGGAAGTCAATTTGACTTCCCTCTTTTAAGTTAATGAGGTGATAGTATGGGTTTATATAAAGAAAATGGATATTTGAATTATAAATATATTTGTGATGTTGGTCAACGTTATATTGATATAATAGGCGGCAGAGGTATCGGAAAATCTCACTTAATATGTGATATCTGGAATGACGGACACTATCCGATTTTATATGTACGTAGAACAAACGTTGCACTTGAGAATAGCTTTTCTACAATAGGTGACTTTGTAAAATCTGATTGGTTTGGAAAAGATATCAGATTAAAATATAATGACAAAAAAGGTTATGGCAAAGCTTATCTGACAGATGAGGACTTACAAAACGATAAACCTTTTATAGTTGGGGTGTCATTGTCTACTTTTCAAAACAAAACTGGTATAGATTTTACAAGATTTTATGATGTGGTTTTTGATGAGTTCATTCCTCAAAAAGGTGACAGACCTATAAAAAATGAATTCCAGGCATACAAAAATATCATGGAAGTACTTTTCAGAAACCGCCCTGATTCAGAAACGGAAAAAATAAGAACGTGGTTTTTTGGAAATTCAAACGCTATTATGTCAAATATTCTTATCGGTTATCGCCTTATTCCTGACTGCTATAAAGCTGTAAAAGAAAGAACTGAAATTACACAAATAGACAGGTGTGAAACAACACTTATACTTCCTTTCAAGTCGCCTATTTCAGAGAAAAAGAGGCAAAACGCTTTCTATAGAAATCTTCCAAAAGGCAGGGCGAAAATGGAACTTGATAATGAATTTATGGATTTGGAAGATGACAGAATAAGACACCAAAACTTAAAAGAGTATACGCACGATATGAAAACACCTTTGTTTTCCGTTTGGTTGCATAAGTCAGACTTTAAGTTTTATGTAACTAAACCTATGAAAGCACATTGCGATGATGTTTTTGATGCTTCGCCATCGTCACTAGAACGTTGGCAAACAAGTAGTAAAAAGTATCTAAAACCAATGTTTATAAGTGGGGACATAACATTTTCAGATTATGAAACACAGTGCGATTTTTTAGCTTCTTTTGATTGTGTATCATGGTATGATATTTTATAAAGTTGTAATTGACAAACAATTATATAAATGCTATATAATAAATAGGCGGTTGCACTATCCAAACACTAGTCAGTGTGTGCATGTTGGGGACAACAGACGAACCGCCTATTACTGCTGTATAGTGTAAACGGTTAGCACATATGACTTTGAATCATATAATAACAGTTCGAGTCTGTTTACAGCTGTCAACAAATAAAGAAAGAAGGTTAAAATATGAAAATTGATGAAATTTTAAAGCTTGTAAATGCAGGATATAGTAAAGATGAAATTGCATCGTTTGAAACACAAGAACCAACACCAGAGCCAACACCAGTGCCAACACCAGTGCCAAATCCAGAACCAAAACTAGAACCAAATGTTTTTGATTATGACAAGTTTGCAGCGGCACTTGTAAAAGCGCAGCAGCTTGCAAATGGCAAGATTAATTTTGGTGGTTCAAACGATAAGACAGATATTAGTAAATTTTTCTAAGGGGGTAGACTATGGCAAGTTTAAATTATACTCAAATTTCTGCAATTCTGAATACCATGTATGAGGAATACACTGGTAGAAAAACTGGACAAGATTTAAGTTTCGGGCAAATGCAGAATACTTTTAAAATGGGTCTTGATCGTGAGGATGATAATCTGTATCAGATTATTCCTACCGTATTAGCAAAGACAATCTTCTCAATTAGACCATACTCCAGAAAGCTTTCTGGTATGGTTTGGGATGCTGAAAGATATGGAAATTATATTCGTAAATTTACACCGATCGTTAACGATTCCAACATTGACAATGATGAATGGAATGTTAATGTTGAACTTGCTAAACCAGAAGCAAATCAGGACTGGAAATCAGGAACTAAACCTGTAAAGTATGATGTACTTCTTACAATCGCAAGCGGCGGTCAAACTTTCGCAAGAAAGTACACTATATGGAAAAATCAGTTAAATGCAGCGTTTGATTCTGAAAGCGGAGTTGCGTCATACTTCTCTATGTTGATGACTGAATTTTCAAACATTTATGAGATTGATCTTGAAAATATCGCACGTGCGCAGCTTGCAAACCTTGCTATTATCCTTGCTGATGCAGGCAGCACAACCCCTACAAGCGGCAATATGTGCAAGAAAACGCAGGTATTTCATGCGTTGACAAAGTATAACGCTGAAACAGGGCTAGCAATGACAGCACAATCAATCATGAACCCAGCTGACTTCAAACCGTTTATGGTTTGGCTTTCTGCAGAGATGAAAACGCTTAAAGAAAATATTGCCGTTCGCGGTACACGTTTTCACGGAGATTTCACAGGAAAAGTTGTAAACCGTCATACGGATGCCGCTGATTTAAGATTTTATCTAATTTCGAAGTTTGGAAATTATTTTGAAGCTAATGGATCCGAATTTTTCCATCCAGAAAAGGCAGAGTTGGGCGATTATGATAAGGTTACTTTCTGGACAGATCCCGAAAATCCTATGAGGATTAAGGGAAGTGCAGAAGGTGTAAAGGCAGACGGTACAAGTAAGTTTACACTTGCAAACAAGACGGTCGAAAACGTTCTAGGTGTCATGATGGATATTGACACGTTAGGAATTGTTCCGGTTGATCAATGGAGTGCTGTCGAACCACTGAATGCAAGGTTTGGTTTTAGAAACGGTTGGAATCATTACACGTTTAAGACACCAGTTGACTTTACAGAAAATGCGATCTTGATTTTACTTGATTAAACAAAGGGGCTTCAATGCCCCTTTTCTTGAATAGGGGGTACATATGGCATTTGAAGTTAAATTTGGAAAATCTGACAAAAGAATAAATAGTACAAAAATACCCGAATTGACAGAAAGCGCAACATGTGTGCTTAAAAGTGGTACTAGTGTCGAAAGACCAACATTTATTTTGCAGTCAGTTTCCCCGTTTGATTGGAATGTTGCCTATTGTGCAACGTTCGGCAGATATTATTTTGTAAATGATGTTACATATGTAGAATCAACGTATGAAATATCATGTACTTGTGATTATCTAGCAAGCTACAAAGATGAGATTTTAAGTAATTCTATGTATGTAACACGCTCATCAAATGTTACAAATTTTAACAGATACTTGATTGATACGATGTTTCCAACTACAGCTCAACCGACAATTTCGCAGTCAACTGCAACTTTACCAACGTCAACAGTAGGGTCTATTTTGTGTTGTATTATCGGTAATGGCGAAAATTCTTTTTTGTCTTTACATCCAGCAACGTTTAAAGCAGTAACAAAATATTTATATTCACCTGATTATTTAAAAGGGTTGAACACAATTCTTGAAACACCAGCGGATGTACAAAAAGAAATAGTTCATCCACAAGATTATTTACAAAGCGCAATATGGGTTCCGTTTGATGTTACAAATGGAACACCAACAGAAATTGTACTTGGTTATGTGGCTACAGGTTACAGTGGGAGAGACGTTGGAACAGGAGAAGTATTTACATATACTGTCTCTTTAGCGGTACCCCATCATAGCGAAAGCGAAACACATAAATACATGTTATATGAACCGTTTACACAATACGTTTTAACTTTGCCTTTTATCGGAACCATGCGCTTATCCTCTAAAGAGCTTGCTAATATGGATGCCCTATTAATAAAATATTCTGTTGACATAAACGGAGCCATTTTTGTTACAGTCAAGGCAGGATCAATATTACTTTTTACAGCTAATGGAAACTGTGGGGCTCCCGTAAGTTACTCATCACGTTCTACCAATGTTATCGGTACTGTATCAAGTGCAATCAATGCCGCTTTTTCGTTTGCGACTCATAACATTTTAGGTGGTGTCTCTGCTATTGAGTCTGGAATTTCCAGTATTGCACCAACTGTTGAAACAAGTGGCGGCAGCGGCGGTACAATGGTAGGTAGCAACGTTATTGCATTGAGAGCAATTTTTGCAAATCAACCAAACAGAGACTACGACCATTTTGGGTATCCAGTCTGTAAAAAGATAAGCTTATCTGGTTTATCTGGTTTTTTACAGTGCGAAAGTGCAGATGTAAGTTGCAGCGCAACTGAAAACGGAAAAGCAATAATCAATGAATTTTTGAATGGGGGTATGTTTATAGAATGAAACCTTTTGTATATAGTGGGTACTATGTGGGCGAAGGTGTATCAAGTCCGATTATTAACGAGTATGAGTCAAGACAAAATCCAAACATGATTCATGTTAATAATACGTGGGACTATGCAACATACTTTCGCTACTTTTTACAACGTGCAGAAAGTCTTATCATTTTTGATGGTATGCCTCAAAACTGGTCGAAAAATTATATCTATCCTTTACTGTTTTTAAAAGGTAACTTTTGTGTTATGAATACAGCTAGATTTGGTATCATTCCGCAGCATGGCTCCCCATACGGCTTTGACGTGCAGTATCAACCAACTAACTATATTGTTGCTAATCCAGCTTTTGACGCTAGTTTTAATGGAGACTTAATCATTGGCGAAGATTGTGAGATTGTGAGATTAACGCCTGACTGGTGCGGAATTGGGGATCTGATAAATTCATATGCGCAGAGAGTTGCAATGACGTTATCTAATCATGATGTTGCATGTGCTCTTGCAAAATTTGGTTTTATTTTTACAGCCAAAAACAAAAGCACGGCTGACACTTTTAAGGCGGCGTTTGATGATATTATGTCAGGTAAGTTAGCAGTTGCAATTAATCAAGCCCTGTATGATAAGGAAACAGGAAAACCTCTGTATGAGTACTTTAATAATGACATTGAGAAATGTTATAACGTTGTCAAGTCAGCATTAGAAAGTGTTGAAAACCTCAAACATGCTTTTGATACGGAGATTGGTATTTATACAGCACCTGATAAGAAAGAACGTATGATTACAGATGAGGTAGAAGAAACCAAAAACGCTGTAATGTCAAAATGTGAGTTGTGGGTTGAAACACTAAACGAATGTTTAGAAAAGGTAAACGCACATTATAACCTTGACATTAAAGCACGTTTGAGGTATCCTAATAATAGAGGGGGTGAGCAGCGTGAGAACTATAATTCCAATAGCGACTCTATATGACTATGATAATAGTATCTTTAACGATATATATGTTAAAGGTATTTCAAAAGATCAACTTATTGAGCACTTTTTACTATCATACGGAGACTTGACACCTGTTTACCAGGATCCCAAATATTTAAGACGGCATGTTACAAGTGTAGCAAAGTCGTTACAGTGGACTATTGATCACTTGTGGGAAGTAACACAGCTCGAGTACAATCCTATTGAGAATTATGACCGTATGGAAAACTGGACTGATAGCGGAAACGGCACTTTTCAGAAGGGAAAAGTTGATACAGAAGAAACGTTTAACAAGGGTAGCATAACAACAACTTTTGGTAAAGTTTCTGACAGTACACATAAGGTTGCGGCTTTTAATTCTTCTACTCCAGAGGTAGCAAACACTGATAACACAACTGATAGCGGTAGCGATTCGCAAACTTTTGGAGCTGATACCTCACACGGAAGTGTAACAAATGGGCTTGATGAGTCTACCACAAACGGAACACATGAGGGAAGGATTCACGGAAACATTGGCGTTACAACTTCCCAACAAATGATGCAGCAGGAAATTGATTTGTCTAAAGCTTACAACTTTCTTGATGATGTATGCAAGCTTTATGCAGATAGACTTTTGATAGGAGTGTGGTGATATGGATATTACAGTAGCTATTATTCGTGGTGTATGTATTGGCATATTAAGCATAGCATTAGCTGTTGCCATTGAATATTATAGGAGGTAGAAATGGAAATTATGAACGCGATTGCACAAATTGCACAAATGGTAGGTGTACCTTGCGTATGTTTGGGCGCTGTAATGTGGTATGTTAATGAGCTTGATATTCGCCAACGTGAGGAAAGAAAAAGTTGGTACGAGAAACACGATCAGGAAAGCACAAAGTGGGTTGATGCGCTTAATAACAATACAAAAGTTATTACAGAATTGTTAACAATCGTAAAAGAAAAGGAGAATTAAGCTATGATTTATGATATTCCTGATAAGAATGTTGCATATATTGCAAAGGCAAGGGAGCTTTACAAAAACCGTGATCAATACGCTTATCTTTATGGGGCGAAAGGTCAAAAGTGTACACCTGAGGTTTTTGAAGCATTATGGAGTGCAGAGCCGAATTATTTTAAAAAGTACAGTGCTGCACAGAAAGCACAGATTAAAGCTTTCTGTTTGGGAAAAATTGTGATTGACTGTAGCGGCTTTATTAACCTTGTAACTGGTAGGTTTATGTATTCAACTGCCTATATAAACAGTTGTACAAATATAACAACTCCTGACAAGACGAAAGATGGCGATTTACTTTATACAACTTTTGGCGGAAGGGGTAGACACATAGGGCTTGATATCGGTCATGGATTTTTCATGCACTGCGGAAAAGAGCTTGAAACAATTTCTATTGGCGTTATTGATGGTTTTGGATGGGAAAAAGGAGGTAGACTATGACTATAGAGTATTTAAGATTATCGATTGAAAAGTTTGGACAAATACCTAATGAACACTATTTTGAAAAAGCTTTTAAACCAATTTTAGTTACAGGTAATGATGGTAAAAAGTACAATGTGATTCCAAGTGATCAATTTAAGTGATGAGGTGATAGCATGGCATTTTCAAATTTTCCGTATACAGATTTTCACAATTTAAATCTTGATTGGGTACTTGCTACTACAAAAGATTTAAATGCAAAATGGGATGACTACTATCAACAGTGGAATAAGTGGCAAGCGGATGTGCAAAATTACATTGATAATTTGGACTATATCAGCGCCATTGACGATTATCTCGATGCTTTAAAGGCAAACGGTGAATTATCTGATATTATTGATACATGGTTAACAGATTATGGAATCATTACTATTGGCGATTCATACGGAGAGGGATATACACCCGATGGCATGGTTAAGCCGTGGTGTGATATTTTGCATGAACAGTATTTTAGTGATGCTAGCTTTTATGTGAATAAAAGTAAAGGTGGTAGCGGATTTGGTGCAAATACTCACTTTTCAGAGCTGTTATCGCAAGCAATCAATACTTTAACAGATAAGCAAAAGAAACAAGTTAAATATGTTGTTGTTGCTGGTGGTTGGAATGATCAATTTATTGCCGCTTCTACTGTCAACTCCGGTATCAAAGATGTTATCAATTTAATGCCACAACTACCCAATGCAACGCTTTACATTGGATGGATTGCAACGCCTATCATAGGTTTTACTACACGCGAAAAAGTAAAAGCATACAATGAAATCAAAACATTGTACGAAACATATTGGGGAAAGTATAAGTTTTTAAGTGGTGCGGACAGTGCTTTGAGGTGGGTAGGAGTTCTTGCTAGTGATAAGATCCACCCTAACGCAAGCGGCCAATTTTCAATAGCTGATATGATATATAAGGCAATGGGCGGATACGCAAGTTGGAACAGATCGGGAGATTTTGCACTTGATGGCGCAGACTGTACACTGAATGATTATAAGATGCATGTTGCGTTGACTAATAGTAACGCACATTGTAGCTTTAGGCATGTGGCAAGTTTTCTTGATTTGGCGTTTACACCTAAAAAGACTTTTACAAATGCCGCTGTAAAGGTTATGAGTCATAATTTATCATTTGTAAATGAGCAAAGTATCTGCAGCTGCAACGCGGTTATTCATGATGCAAGCGGTTATCATCAATGCATGGCTATTCTCACTATCAATCCTTTTGATGCAACACAAGTAGATAGTGGTGCTATTTATCTGCAATTAGTTAATACCAGCGGAAATGGGTTCGCTACTTATAATGTTGATGAGATACAGTTGTATGGAGTGGAATTTAATATTGCTTTGAATTAAGCGTGATCCATACCCAGAAAGGAGATTATTATGGCAAGTGATACAAGCACTTTATTTTCAAAAGCAGAAGTTAGAGAAATTAAACGTTTTACCAAGGGGAATATAACTTTTAAACATTATACTTTTTATAATGACGATATTTCAAATCTATTTACAACTCAGCAAAACGGTGCTAATACAAAAGCACTTTACACTGTTCAAGATAGCATTGGAACACCATTTACTGAAAAAATAGAGCCTGGTGAAACTATTGTTTTTTATACATGTAATCTAATTAATCCAGTACCGCCGTTTAATGTAATTATACCTCTTGCAAATGCTGTTCCAACATCAGAAATATATCCCCTTATTGCCCCTGTAATTAGATCTGATGATGGTTATGTTTATTTCTCGTTATATGGTTATAAGCAGACTTCACTTTATACCATGCCGCTTTCAACTAACTTTCCTGTTGACAGAATAGCTATAGTTGGTGATTTTATTACTGTTAGTTGATTAGCTTGTGCTATTAAGTTGATGTGATTCAATATCCCATTGAATTAAAATAAAGAGGGTTCAAGACCCTCTTTTTCTTATTCTCTATATACTTCCATTAGTGTAGGATGAGAAACATTAGGAAAACGATTGATATATGAATAAGCATCTTCTTTAGCTTCTTTCGCGTTATATGATAGCGTTTCGATATATTCAACTTTTATGTAGTCGGTGTCGGTATCAAGGTAGGCAATTTCTACGCAATATTTATATTTCATTCTTCTCATTTTAATACACCTCTTACAAGAAAATCTAATGATGATTTAACCGTTTCCATAAGTTGAATCTCTGCTAGTGTATCACTTGTGGCGGTGCTATCGTAGATATAAGCATACATTTTCATAATGTCATTATGCAAAAGCGGTGTTTCTAAAATTTTATCGTGGCATTCTTTTAAAAGTCTGTTTTTCTTTAACTGTGTTAAATTGTCCATATTCTTTACCTCACTTTTCAACCCAATATTGAATTGTCATATACTTTGTAGAGATTTTACCATTATAGTAGCAAGGAACTACTCTAACAAAACCTTTTCCATATTTACCATTGTACGGATGAACGGTTGTAAGATTAACGTTCATATATCCTCTTACATCCGCACATGTTACATATTTAAGATTAAGACTACACATTTCATTTAATGTTGTCTTGCTGTCTGCTATCTTAATAGCTTTACCGATTGTCTTTCTGTTTTCGATACCATACAAATTCATAGTTTACCTCTTTCTTCCCGTGTAGCCGATAAAACAGCTATGATATTTAATATCTTAAGTTTGCTCTATTATATTTACGTGACTCATGCTGTCCAGTAGCTACTTCAACAGCTGACGACCATACACCACACTCAACATTTACCATTGATATTTGTCTGTCGAAATATTCGACTAATTCTTTTGATATTTTCTTTTTGTGTAAAGCTATTGTAAGTGATCTTCTAAAAACATTACGACAACGATCATAGCTATACCCACAACTACATCTTCTTAAATTTTTACGCGTTTCTTGCCACTTTTTGTAAAAAGATAAATAAACTTTTCGCTTTTCGTCAAGCATATCATTGTCAATGTTAGCAAGTGTTCTTAATGAAACATGATGCCAATTTGGATTTTTTGCCGGTTTTAAATAATTTTCTGTATTCTTTCTAACGCAATGTGTCATTTTAATTCGCTCATTATCAAATCTAACACAGAAATGTTTACACGTTAAACATGGTAAAGACATTTTTTCAATTTTTGCAATTATTGTCTTGTTTGGTTGTAAAGTGTCAGTATCGAAATATTGCTCTTTTCCGAAACGTGCATTTAATTCTTGCCTTACTTCCATAACGTCTTTTACTGTTTCTTCTGGTTCTTCTGTTTCTTCTGGTTCTTCTTTAATTTCTTCAACTGTTACATTGTTATCATCAACATAAATGTTGTAGCACTTGTTTTTATACTCAAGTGTCATACCATCTAAAGTTGATACTCTTTTTGTTCCAATTTTACTCATTGCATATTTTATTATTTCACTTGTATAATCAGCGTAGTTTTTTACGCCCCCCCATTGAGTAGCCATTGCATTAGCAATACCTGGAAAAGTTTTTGAACGTACTACTGCACGTTGTTCTTTTGGCAAATGCGCGGCTTCAGCATACCACTTTGCCATTGTTTTCCCAGATTTAAATTGTACTCTATCCGGAACAATTACAATTTCTGTAGGGACGAGATTTTGTAAACCTTTTAACCACAAACACGTTCTCTTTTCGTATGCATCACCAAACTCAAAAGGCTGAATAATTTGGTCTGGTTTTCTCCATTTTGTACTCATTATTCCTACAGGATTTTCAATAGCTATTTTGTCACAATCAGCATTCGCTATTGTCATAAAAAACTTAATAGCATCGTTTCTATCTAGCATTCTTTGAATTGCTTTATCACCATACTTTTCAAAATTAAACCATCTGTTACCAGCTACGGTTAAATAAGTACAAGGCGGAAATGCTATTATCATATCCCACTTACCAGAAATTTCATGTTCCACTCCATCAACAGTATGAAAAATGCAATTTCCATTTAATAATAAAGTAACGTCTTTCTTGATATGCCATTCCGGATGATTTCCGGAACAATCTAATAAATCACAAGAATAAGCCTGGTGACCTAACTTTCTAAACTCGATTGTCACTCTTTGAGATTCCTCACATGCAACTAATACATTCATTACAATTCCTTTCTTCAAGTCTTTCCTTGACGTCTTTGATTTCTTTATCTTTATGATTATATAGTACTGTATTACTGTTAACACATTATGACATAATTGTAAATAAATTGTTAACAATATATGTTTTAATTTATAAACGCTCTTATAGCTCATACGTTCGATTTATGTTGTTATTTTAAATTGTCTGACAACTTGTGGGGAACTTGCTCATTGTATATTATATTTAAAAAGTATCTC
>ERZ779895.2785-NODE-2785-length-14936-cov-2.803978_pt1 | contig 14936 bp, 3 predicted proteins | sample MGYA00511093_ERZ779895 | MGnify/ENA primary metagenome ERZ779895 (study PRJEB29588, sample SAMEA2142970) | human gut metagenome | biome: human gut; feature: human-associated habitat; material: faeces | place: Denmark | collected 2008/2010 ... | reverse complement strand
CCCCCTGGCTGTGCGGATTGTTGATTTTGCTCGGTGCGGTGATTTATTTCGTCGGCCGCGAATTTTCTTCTTTCCGCCGACTGGCAAAAGAACTGGAAGCGCGTCGTCCCGATGATCTGTCGCCGCTTTCCGACAAGGATCTGCCCGACGAAATCAAGCCTTTGACAACCGCCATGAACGGCCTTTTGCGCCGGATTGACGGCATGATCAAGCGGGAAAAAAGCTTTATCTCCGATTCCGCGCATGAATTGCGTTCGCCGCTGACGGCTTTGAAAGTGCAGCTGGAAGTGCTGGAGCTGGCGGAAGACGACGCCGGGGCCAGACGTTCCGCCGCGGCCAAGATGGGGCAGGGGATTGAGCGCTGTGCCCGGCTGGTGGAACAGCTGCTGCTGTTGTCGAAGCTGGAAAGCGGACTGGCGATGACCGACGAAGCGGAAGACGTTTCCTGGCCGCAGATTGTCGGTTCCCTTGCCGCCGAATATGACGAAGCGCTGCGTGCGAAAAAACAAATTCTTAAAACCGACGTTACCGCCCGCGCGCCGGTAGACAAAGGCAATTCCGTGCTGCTGGCTGCCATGCTGCGCAACCTTTTGGACAACGCGGTAAAATACAGCCCCGAGGGCGCAACGGTTGCCGTCCGTATTTCCGCCGACGAAATCGAAGTCCACAATTCCGGAGTTAAGATTGCCGACCGCCATCTGCGTCATTTGAGCGAACGTTTCTTCCGTCCGGCCGGACAAAAAGAAAACGGCAGCGGCCTCGGTCTGTCGATTGTCGGCAAGATTGCCGCTTTGCACGGCTGCAAAATGGAATTTGACAACAGCGGCGACGGCTTTTCGGTAATTATCTGTAAGGAATAAACCTTTTAGACAAAAACAATTGACAAACAGCGGCGGTTCGCTTATGATAAAAAACAGGAAAAAAATTATTAACATTTATACATATGAAAAAGAAGATAAAGTTCAAAAGACTTTGGATTTCGGTCATTGGCTGGATTCTGGTCGGAGGTTTTGTCAATAACCTCTTCGTTGCTCCGTTCACCGAAATTTCTTTGGTAGAGTGGAACGGTCTGATCACTTCTCTCGGCATTTTGCTCGGTATCAGCGGTACCCGCGATTATTTCCTGAAAAATTCTCTGGACAAGCTTCCGGAGAACAGGTCGGGCAAAGGCTGGCAGAGAATGTGGATCCCTTGCGTGGGCTGGGCTTTGGCCGGCGGTTTTTTCATCAACTGCATCATAGCGCCTTATCTTGACCTTCGTGTCAATGACTGGTCGCAGCTGATTACCGCCTTAACGGTTATTCTCGGCATCAGCGGCGCGCGCGACGTCGGTCTGCGCAGGCTGCCGAAAAATCGGGAAACTCCGGCGGCTAAGGAGGAAACGAAAGAAGAGGAATAAAACTTCCTCTTTATCTTGTTGAAAAAAGAGCGGGCGTTTGTCCGCTCTTTTTTGGTTACATTTTTTGCAGAAAAAACGATTTGCCGGGGCCGAATGCAGGGCGGTCGTCCAAACGCCGTTCCGCGCCGATGAGTGCGGTCAGGCTGTGACGGCTGATCCGCCCCCCCGGCTTAGTGAAGGACGTTTGACGGAAAATCCGCAACGGAATTGTCAAAAACGATAACCGTTTGTTTTTGAGTCTGATAAAAAATCAAAGGCGGCAAAAAATCGTAAATATATCAAGGTATTATTTTTGTAAGTTAAAATAATGTTCTTGACAAAAGACATTTGCGGCTTATTATGAAAACATTAAATTAACAGAATTTTAAGGTTTTTGTTTTGACCAGACTGAGCATATTGAATGTCGGGATTTTTGCCGTATTCGTTTCCTGTGCGCATGCCCAAACCGTTCCCGTCGTACCCGCCGTCCGCGCCTATTCGCCGGCTTATGAACTGGAGAGAACCAAGGAAACCCTGCGTTCCAAGGCTACCGACGCCAGAATCCGCCGTTTTTCGGACGAATATGAAAAAGAAAAGTTAAAAGATGCGTCCGCAAAGAAAAAAGACAAGGCGCCGGAGAAAAAAGCTGCCGCCGACAAAAAGATCATGAAGTTGAAACGCTTGATCTTTGACCGTTCGGAGCTTTTGCCCGACAGTTTTCTCGAAGGCATTGCCTCGCGTTACGAGGGAAAGGAAATCGGCTTAAACGACATCGGCGCAATCGTCAGAGAAGTGGACCGCGAATATAAGGATCGCGGTTATTTTGCTGCCAAAGCCTATGTTCCCAACCAGGACGTGCGCGACCATATCCTCAAAATCAATCTGATTGAAGGAAAAATCGACAGGATTACGGTTAAGGAAAACAAGTCGACCAGCGAAAATTTCGTGCGCAGAAATCTGGGCGTTGAAAGCGGCGACCGACTGAACGTTAAGGAGCTTCAGGACAACATTCTGATGTTTAACGCCGCCAACGACATCAAGGCGCGGATTGCGATGGAACCGGGCGAAAAGTTTGCCACCACCGACCTTGACGTGATTGTCGAAGAGCCGCAGAGGGTGTCCGTATCTGCTTTTGCCGACAATGCCGGACAAAAGTCGACCGGCGTTTACCGTGCCGGCGCCTTTGCTTCCGTCCGCAGTCTGACCGGTTACCGTGACAATCTGAACTTCGGCGGCGTGGTGACCGAAGGGTCGAATGCCTTTTTCGGTTCGTTTGATATTCCCGAACCGGTTTTTGACAGCCGCATCGGTTTCGGCGCCGACTATTCCGATACCGAAATCGTCGGCGGTGACCTGAAGGCGCTGGACGTAACCGGCAATTTCTACAACTATTATTTCTATATCAAACGTCCGGTTTACGTAACCGACAGTTTTGTCAACAATCTCAACTTCACCGCTAATTTTAAAAACGGCGCTTCCTATATCGGCGATTTCCGCACCCAGAAGGTTTATACCGATACCCTGAGCCTGTCGTGGGACAGCTTAAAACTGTTTGCCGGCGGTTACTTGTATAATCAGCTGAGCGTTACCAAAGGCGCCAAGCTGTTTGACGGCACCCGTTCCTTCTGGCGCTTCAATTATAACGGCGAGTTTCAGCAGAGTTTCCTCGACGATTTTGCCCTGAACGTCAAGGCCAAGGCGCAATATACCGAGCAGGATTTCCTGCCGTCGTCGGAACAGTTCCAGATCGGCGGCGTCAATTCGGTGCGCGGCTATACCGAGGGGATGCTGGTCGGCGACAAGGGTTTTGCCGTCATGAACGAACTGCAATACGACATAAAACCGCTGATTAAGGAAGCCGACTGGCTGAACAGCGCCAAAGTCTATGCCTTTTTTGACTTTGGTCATGTCTATGCCAAAGACAGCAACAATTTGAAAAACGAAAACGAAGCTTTTATCTACAGTACCGGCGTCGGTGCCCGGGCGGGACTGTTTGGGTGGCTGGACGCCAACTTTACGGTGGCGTTTCCGCTCAAGGAACACAAATATTACGAAAGCGACGAAGACGTCGAATTCCTTTTCTTCATTCAATCCAGAATTTGGTAGGAGCAAGTCATATGTTCAGAAAAATCATCACTTACCTGACAATTTACAGCTTTATGTTTTCCAATGTTTGTTGGGCGGCGATGATTACCCCCGACGGCCGTACCCAGACCACGGTTAACGTCAACGGCCATGTGTATGACGTGACGACTTCTACCGTTTCCGGCCAAAACGCGTTCAACTCGTTTTCCAATTTCGACGTCTACAAAGGAACCACGGTCAACCTTTATCTGCCCGGTTCCACGCTCAATCTGATCAACCTGGTGCGCGACGGCAAAACCAACATCGACGGCATTCTGAACTCAATCAAAAACGGCAAAATCGGCGGCAACGTCTTCATTCTGAACCCGCACGGCATTGCCATCGGCAAAAGCGGCGTGGTCAACGTCGGTTCGCTGATGCTTTCAACCCCGAACAAGGAATTCATGGATCAGGTGATCGGGCAGGACGGCAGCATTTCCGAACTGGCGACCAAGTCCGTGCTGGCGGGCGACCTGCCGATCAATCCGGCCGGCGTCATTTCCGTCAAAGGCAAAATCAAAGCGCTTGATTCGGTTGCGGTCAGGGCCGGCGGCGTGGTTAACGCCGGCGAGATTTTGGCCAACCTCAAACCGACGCAGGCTTCCGACATCGTTAATACCGGCGGTCTTGACATTGACGCGCCTCTTGCTTTCAAAGACGGCAAAATCGGCGTTTTTGCCGAAAACGACGTGGTTAATGCCGGGACGATCAAAGCCGATGCGGGCGGCAGCGGCAAAGCCGGCGGCATCGTTGTCAAAGCCGGCGGCAATATCAGCCTGCGGAAAGGCTCGCTGATCAGCGCCAAAGGGGCTGCCGAGCATAAAGACGGCGGTTCGGTGGTGGTTTTTGCCGACAATAAGGCCGATCTGGAAAAAGGCGCGGAAATTGCCGCCGACGCTTACGACGGTTCGGCCAAAGGCGGCTTTGTCGAACTGAGCGCGTTAAAGGAAGTCAATTTGAACGGCGGCACCATGACGGCCGGCGGCCGGGACGGCATGATCTTTATTGATCCCGAAATTTTAAACATCACTTCCGACAGCGCTTACAAAGGACAGGACAACATCTACGCGATCGCCAATACCGTCAACGTCAAACAAGGCGTCAGTCTGGTTAAGGAGAACGGCGATATCACTCTGATCGCCCGCGACACCGACGCCGGCTGGGTCAAGAAAAGCGGCGCGTTTCTGAACATTGAGGACAACGCGACCTTAAAAGGCGACAACATTTATCTCTATGCGCTGGCCGGCGACGCCGAAGTGCTGGACGGCATCGTTACCGGCGAAGTGACGGAAGACAACGGTTCGTCGGCGCTGACGGCGATCGGCGAAACCTTGAAGGCCAAAGGGCTGGAATTTTTCGAGGCGCTGACCGACAGCGGCCTGTTTGTCGGTTACAGCAAGTCGGAGGCGGAAGCCGGCATCAATATCGGCAAAAACGTAACCATTGCCGCCAAAGAAGACGTCAAAATCAATTCCAAGGTAGTTTCCAACTCCGAAGTGGACACGCTGGGTACCGGCATTGACGTGACTGTGGCCGAAAACAGTGCTGCTTCAGGCGTCTTTATTGACAGCGGCGTCAACATCAGCGGCAAAAACGTGGCCATCACTTCCGAAATCGACAGTACCACTTCGGCCGAGGCGACAACCTCCGCTTACGGCAGCGGCCGCGGCGTGCCGGTTGATATTGCGGTAGCCGTCGGTCTGACCGATACCGATAACAAAATTGACATTAAAAACGGAGCGAGCATTACCGCAACCGACAAACTGGAGATTGCCGCCGATACCCGCAAGTCGCATAACGTCGCCGCCGAAGGACTGGCTTATCAGGACGGCTGGGCGGCGGCCGGCGTGGCTTACAGCGAATCCGAAAGCAGCAGCAGCGTGACCGTCGGCGGAACGATTAAAGGCGGTACGGTTAACATTACTTCCGACATTGAAGCGGTTAAAAACGCGTCTTCCGCCAAAACCGTCGTCGGCAACGGTATTTTCGACCGGTTGAACGTATGGGCCGGCAACAAGATGCTGGACGGCCTGTCCAAATGGATTACTGCCATTCCGGCGCAGACCCATTCGCAAAGCAACGTCAAGCTGGCAATGAGCGGCGCGGTTTCCTACAGCAAACACAACAACAGTTCAAATGTCAAAATTGCCAACAACTACGGCGAAGGACAAACGGCTGCCGATACGCCCAAAACTACGGTGACCGGCGACAAAGTTACAATCGGTTCGCATGTTATGGACGTGATTACCAACGGCGCCAGCGCAAGCGTTTCGCCCAAGACGAACGACAAGGACCACAGTCAGGACCAGAACAAGGAAAATTCTTTTGCCGGGGCGGTCGGTTACGGCGTTTACGATAACACTTCCCGCGCGGAAATCGGCGCCGGCGTTGCCGTCAACGCTTCGCAAAGCCTTGAGCTGACTTCTGAAACCGAAGAACCTGTTTTGTGGCCGGACGCTTCCATCCTCAACGTTTTCGACGGTTTGGCCGGTAACGTGCTGGAAAAAGGCGAAGCGCTTTTGACCAACATTGAAAAATATCTGGAAGACAACCCGATGTCGTTTTATACCTCGTTGGTCAAGAGCAGCGCCAACACCAGTTCCGGCGACGCAAACCCCGGAGAGGAGAAAAACGGCATTGTCGGCATTGCCGGTTCGGTCAACCTGATGGAATTTAACAACAAGTCCGATGCGGTGATTGCCGATGGCGCCGAGATCAATCAGCTGTATAATCCGAACAATGCCGGCTACACCAGGCTGGACAAGGCGCCGGCCGTCAAAGTCAGCGCCGACAGCTATGTCGAAACCTTCAACATGTCCGGCGAATACGGCGGCGCGGCCAAATTCGGCCTCGGCGGCTCGTATCTGCAAACCTGGTACGACAGCAAAGTTAACGCGATTATCGGCGACAACGTCAAACTTTATGCCGGCGATTTGGACGTCAATGCTTCCGCAACCCACCGCAATCTGTCGATTGCCGGCACCGCCGGTTACAAAAAGTCGGACACTTTCGGTTTTCAGGGGACGTTCGACTGGCTGAAGTCCAATTCCGACGTGCTGGCGCAAATCAGCAATCAGGCGGACGTCCTGGTTGAAAAGGCGGACGAAAAGAGCGGCGTTACGGTTAACGCCGAAAGCGAAAACAGCTTTGTCAACATTGCCGGCGGCGTGGTTCGCGGTTCCATGGTCGGCATCGGCGCTTCGGGCGCGTTGAACGACATTAGTCAGAATACCCGCGCGGTGATCGGCAGCTTGAATCAGAATGACAACTCTGCCGTTACCGGCAAAATCGTTACCGACGGCAACATCCTCGTCAACGCCCAAAACAGTTCAAACCTCTACGCCGTTTCCGCCGCCGGCGCGCTGATTACCCAGGATAAAGGCCAGGACAACGGCAGTACCAATTTCGGTCTCGGGTTGTCGGGCACCGCTTCCTACAACACGCTGGAAAGCGTTTCCGAAGCCTATGTCAACAACGCGGTGATCAAAGGCGTGTCAGGCGCTTCGGGGGATGAGGAAAAACGTCCCGCTCTTGAAGTGGCGAGCAATAACGACAACGATGTCCTGACCGTCGGCGGCGGCGTTTCCTTTGTCAAACAAAGCGGCACCAACGTCGGCATAGCCGGCGCAGTCGGCATCAACAAGCTGGACGGTTCGCGGTCGGTTGCCTTTGTCAACAACGCGAAAGTCGACAATATCGGCGACCTGAAAATCCATGCGGCCTCAACCGGCGAAATTATCGCTGCGGCGGAAAGCGCTTCCGGCGCGTTCGGCAAAACCGGCATTACCATTGCCGGCGCAGTGTCGATCAACGAGATCGGCAACCGGACGGCGGCCTATGTCAGCAATTCGAAAGTTAACGGCGGCAAATTCGTCAGTGCCGATAATGTTGAAATCAAAGCCGAAAGCGGCGCCGACATCTTTGCTCTGGCCGGCAACATTTCTGCTGCCGGCACCGGCGGCGTGGGCGCTTCGGTCGCGGTGAACGAAATTGACAATACCACGGAATCCTACGCCAAAAACGCCGATATTGAAGCCGAAAAGGGCAATATTTCGATCACGGCGCAAAATACTTCGGAAATCGAAACTTCTTCGGCCGGCGTCGGTTACGGCGGCAAGGCTTCCGTTTCCGGTTCGGTTTCCGTCAACAACATCAATAACCGCACTTACGGCTATGCCGACAATTCCGGTCTGACGGCTTACGGCAGCGTGTTGTTAAAGAGCATTGCCAAAAGCGTCATCAATTTTTACGGCGGCATGATTGCGCTTTCAACCAAAGGCGTGGGCGGCGGCGGAACCGTCGGCACCAGTTCGGTGAGCGAAGACACGCTGGCCGAAATCCGTAACAATTCCGAAATTAAGGCTTACGGCAACAAGCCGGCGGAAGACGGAACGACCGGTGTCGGCGTGGCCGAAAACGACAGCATCGTCAATATGTACGGCGTCAACGCCGGCCTCGGCAAAGCTGCCGGCATCGGCGCCAACGTGGCGGTCAGTCAGGTTAACAATTCGGCGGTCGCAAGAATTGACAATGCCAAAATTAATCAGGACTTAAGCGGCGGAAATGACGAAAAATATGCTGTAAATCAAGAGGTTAACGTTTTCGCTGCCAACAAGACGCAGCTGGAAACCCATGCCGGCACGCTGGCCGGCGGAACAGTCGGGGTCGGCCTGTCCTCGGTTACCACGCTGGTGGAGAATACGACCAAAGCGGAAATCGTCAACGGTTCAAACGTGAAGTCGAAAGGCGACATCGGGGTTAATACCGACGCCAAAACCTATTTTAACTCGGTTGTTGTCGGGGTGGCCGGCAATGTCAACGTGGCGGAAATCGGCAACCATAACCGCGCGCTGGTCGACGCTTCGACGATTGCCGGCTACGGCAGCATGACGGTGGCGGCAAAAGATGTAACCCGCCTCGGCAAACGCCTGAAGGATGACGGAACGGAAGAGGATTTTGCGGTTGCCCTGGGCGCCGGCGGCGTCGGCCTGTATAACGGCACCGGCGCGTCGGTTCTGGTTTCCGACATTGCAAACGATACGACGGCCAAAATCGGCAACTCTTCCGTCGATGTTGCGAAGAAGCTTTAGCTGACGGCCGATTCCGACAGCAGCATTTTGTCTTACGTCTTTGCCGCCGGTCTGGGCGCTTATTCCGGCGTTGCCGGTTCGGTTGCGGTCAATACGATCGACAATACGACCGAAGCTTTCATTACCGAAGACGAGGGCAAAACGACCGAAATCAACCAAAACATGAGCAACGCTTCGCAGGATGTGAAAATTGCCGCTTCCGCCGACGCCGCGATTGAAAACCTGCTGGGTTCGGCGGCGGTCGGCCTGGGTTCGGGCGGCGCCAGTGTGGACGTTTCCACCATTGACGGCAGAACTTCGGCCGGAACAATCGGCAGTCTGGCGCTTTCCGCCGGCAGAAACATTGACATTACGGCCGACAGTGTCCGCGACATCAGCGTGGAAGGTATTGCCGGTTCGGGCGGCGCCGGCACTTTGTCGGGCGCAATTTCCGTCATTCGCGTCGGCAGCAACTATACTGCCGACATGCAGGAGCAGACGGCCGGCGTTTTGGAAACGGTCAATGCCGAAATTGCCCGCAATAACGAGTATCAGGACAGTCTGAACATCAACGGGCTGCCGACGGATATTGATTTGTCCGAATTTGACCGCGATGTTAACAAGGAATTCTCGACTTCCGTCAGCAAAGACGTCGGCACTTCCGCCTATGTCGGTTCGGGGGCGACGGTAAAAGCCGGCGGCAATATTGCGGTTGCCGCGACCGACGACGTGCACACCCGTAATCTGACCGGCGAAATGGCTGCCGGCGGTGTCAGTGCCGGCGCTTCGGTCGGCATAACCGACATCCGCAACGCGGCCAAAGCTTATATTGCCGGCAACACGCTGGTTGCTTCCGGAAAAGACTTTTCATTGAGTGCTCTGACCAAAACCGATGTTGACAGCAAGAGCATGGGCGGCGTCATTGCCACCATGTTTGCCGCCGGCGGATCGGTGGTTCATGTCAACGCGGACAGCCACGCTCAGGCTTATGTCGGCAACGGTGCCGTCGTTAACGCCGGCAACGTAACCATGGAAGCCGAAGACGAGTCCGACATCGAGGCTCTGGCGGCCGGGGTGGAAGCGTCGGTCGGCGGCGCGGCCGGCGCGTCGGTAGCAATCGTTAACAAGACCAACGATGTTCGGGCTTTTGTCGCCGACGGTGCCAAAGTAACGGCAGACAGCTTTGAGGGCAGTGCCAAAGACGACGTCAGCGTCGACGTTCAGGCGATTGCCGGTGCGGCCGGCGTTGTCAGCGGCGAAGGCGCTTATGCCGAAAGTTCGATTGTCAGCAAGCTGAAGTCTTATGTCGGTGATGCGGTTTTCAAACGGGCGGAGGGTTTCCGCATGTTTACTTCGGGTTCCAGCCACGGCAATGCCGGGGCGCTGGGTGTCAATGCCGGCGTTTTGAGCGTCGGCGCTTCAGTTGCCAAATCCGATATTGATCTGGACAATCAGGCGGTTGTCGACGGCAGCGCGGAAATTGCCGCCGCTGACGTTTATGTCGGTGCCGGGCAGCTGAAAGCCGATGCCGTAACCGATTCGCTGGCTGCGGCCGGCGCCCTGATCGGCGGCAACGGCGCGCAGTCTTCTGCCGGCGTCGGGGGCAAGGTGCTGGCCAAAGTTGAAGACGGCGCCAAATTTACCGGTGCCGGAAACGTGGAGATTCTGAGCATGTCCAACTCCGGACAGGCGGCGGTTTCTTCGGCGTACCGAGGCGGCATTTTGGCTGCCGGCGCAACTCTTGCCGACGCTGCGGGACACCTTGACACGATTACCGAAATAGGGGCAATTGACCTGACGGCCGACAAGCTGACGGCCAAAGCCGAGGCGACGGACATTCTGTATGCGGAAACTGTTTCCGGCAGCGGCGGCGTTATTTCCGGCGCGGCGGCCATATCCGGTACCAAAAACGATGCCGAAACCAAAGTAACGATCGGCACCGACGGCAAAGATGGGCATTTTGACCTGGAAGCGCTGGAAGTTCTTGCCAGCCGGTCGGTCAAACAGAACGGCACCGCCGATTCCGTCAACGCTTCGGTGGTCGGAGCCAGCGGCGCCCGGGTTGACAATGCGTCAAACGCCGTAACCGCGGTTGACATTAAAGGCAATGCCGAATTTGCGGTTAACGACGTTAACGTCAAGGCAATTAACACCTATGACAAGAACGGTAAATTCGCCTATAACGGCAGCGGCTGGTCGGAAAGCGGCGTGGACTACAATATTCAGTCCGGTTCCGGCGGCGTCGTCGATGCGCCCGCCGTCATCAGCAAAACCGTAATTGACAACGAAGCGACGGTTGATTTCGGCGCAGACACGGTGTTCTCGCGCAATGTTGCCCGCAAGGAAAAGGAAAAAGACTATCAGTTTGCCGTTTCCGCCTTAAATGATGTGAAGGCGACCGACAAGGCCAAACTGGTCAGCGGCGGCGTGCTGGCGATTGCCGATACCGTTTCTTCGATCGACAACCGCAAAAACAAAGCCGCGGTCAACTTAAAAGGCAGCATTGCCTCGATCGACGACCTGATCTTGACGGCCAACTCGAATGCCAACCTCAATTCGGAAGTTTACGTCAACACTTATGGCGCCTCCGGAGTGGCGATGGGCAGCTCGACGGTGCGGACGACGTCCGACAATTCGGTCAACTTTGCCGACGGTTCCCGTACCATGTCCTACGGCGACCTTCACGTTTACGCCGGCCAGGCTTATGAAGACTACAGCGGCAACAATACGCTGCATTCCCGCGTTTATCTGTGGAACAACACCGCGCTGCCGTTCTCCGATCCGGAAGTTGAAGCAACGATTGTCATGAACAACCTGATCAATATCGATTCCGGCGCGGTTGTAAAAAGCGGCCGCGACATCAATCTGACCTCGAACATGGGAATTGCGGTTGCCGACGGCTTTTCTTCGGCCAAAAACCCGTATAACGAGCTGCTTTCGCTGGAAGACAAATCTTTCAACGGAACGGTCGACAACAATTCGCGGATCGTCGTTAACGGCACTGCGGAAGCCGGCGTCAACAACATTCAGAAATTTATAATTGACGAAAACGGCCGGGTTAAGGTAACCATCGGCGAAGAAACTTTCTATGACGACGATCAGCTTTATCATAAAAAGACCGGCGAGAAGCTTTACAGCAATATCATTGATGAAATCAACCGGATGAAAAATCTGCGGGCGGAATATATCGAAGACAAAGACGCCGTGGCCTATTATGACGCGGAAATCGCCGCCCTGCAGGCCAAGCTGACGCTGATGGGGCTTTACAGCGAAAACGGCGGCACCGTTAACACTACCGTTGACTATATAACCCTGGGCGACATCTACGCCCAGCCCGGTGCCATCAGCCTCAATACCCAATCGATGGAAGGGACGGGTTTAATGTCGGTTACCAGCGACGCGGCGGTGACGATCGAAAACAAGAGCTCTTCTTTCCTCCGCGTTTCGGACATTACCATTCCCGAAGGCAGCGGCGGCACCGTTAAGCTTAACGGCGCGGCGGTTACCGGCGACATCGGTTCGCTGAAAGTCCATATTGCCGAAAAGACGATGGAAAGCCCGACCGTGACCATTACTTCAGACATTGCGGCCAATGACGGCCGTGCGCCGAACATTGACATTGACGGCACCGTCACCAACTACGGCGGTCTGGTTAAAGTGAACAACGCCGCAGGCAGCATTTACGTCAACGGCACCATTCACGGCAAAGACCTGAATATCACCGCCGGCCGCGACATTTATCAGGGCTATACCAACGGTTTCCGTCATATCGGCGGCAGTCCGGAAGCCGCCTGGGACGCTATAGCCTCGGGCAATGAAAGCAGCCACCTGACCGACGGTTCGGCCACTGCTTCGTCCAACGCGGACATTGACGACAGCCGTTCGTCGCTGGTTGCCGGCAACAACATTTTCCTGAGCGGCCGTTATATCAATCTGAACGGTCTGGTACAAAGCGGCACCACCGATTATAATCTGGACATCCCCGACGGGGAAATTCAGCTGGCGGGCGGGCTGACTTCGGAAACCGCGTTGGCCGACTACAATCGCAACAAACAGTATAATTACAACGCGTCGCCGCTTTATAAACTGTCCGACAAATACGGCAATGTTGACGCCTATTACAACGCCGTCACCGGACAGATTGAGCTGGCCGACGTGCGGGTCGAAGGCGGTTACGTCGAAATTTACGGGCATATTCTCAATACCTCGCAGAATTCCGGCGAAATCATGGTAACCGACGGTTACGGGCGGGTTAACATCAACAACCGGTCGGGCAAGGAAATCGTGGTCAATAACATGAGTCTGTCCAACCGCATTTCCGGCGTGATCAAAATTACCGATCTGGCAAAAAAGAACGCTGCGGGCGAGTATCTGCAAACCACTTATACCCGCAACGGCAACACGATCACGGTGGCCGACAACAACGGCGGCAGTAAAGACATTAATACCGTGCAGGATGAAAACGGCAAGTCAAGTACCGCTTATTCGCCGCTGGAAAATCAGCGTTATGTCTGGCAGACCGGACAAAAAACCGTCAGCGAAACCACCAAGACCTACGAAGGCGATTCTTTCTGGGGTATGGACTGGCTGGTTCCCGATACCGGCGAGGGCGTAACCGTCACCGGGCCGACGCCGGTCGGCGACCCGGTTAAGATGGAAGACGGCGAACGCATTGAAATCAGCAGTTCCGATAACAAGTACGAATATGAGAAAGATTCTTACGTATCGAGCGAAGACAAGCTGATTTACCATAATGTGGAAGAGTGGAGCGAGGGCTGGTGGATTTTCTCGGTCGACAAATACAAGACGACCGACATTTATCAGAAAGGGGAAACCCACATCAACACCCACAGCGTCAAAGCCGACTATGACATCAAAATTTCGTTCAAGGGTTATGACAGCGCGCTGGCGGACATCGTCTCCAAATCCGACATTACGTTGAACGGCGTCATTAACAACCGGAGCGGCACCACCAACATCACCACCGAAGGGGCAATCAAGGTCGGTTCCGACTACGCGCGGATTTTGGGCGACGGCCTTAACCTGACGGCCAACAACGGCATCGGCAGCAACGGCACCGCGCTGGCGGTTGACGTTGCCGGCGGCAACCTGAACGTCGTCAACAAAGTGTCGGGTGACGTCAATCTGAAGTCGGCCGGCAGCGACTTTGTTTTCAACAGCATTGTCAACAACGGCGGCAACACCCCGGTCAACCCTGCCGGCAGCATCTTCGGCGCTTCGGCGGATTCGCTGATCAGCGGCGGGAAAATCAGTCTGACGGCGCAGACCGGCTCAATCGGCACCGATGACACGGCGCTTAAAATTCAGACTTCCGGCGATGAAGACAGCGCTCTGACGGTTTTGGCCAACAACAATGTCAACCTCGTTCAGGAAGAAGGCGACCTCGGTCTTGAAAGCGTGGTTTCCTTAGCCGGCGACGTCAACGTCAAGGTTGAAAACGGCAGCGTGTTTGACGCCAACACCAACGAAGTCTACGACGACAAGACGGTCGAGCAGCTGACCAAAATCTGGGACGACATGGGGCTTGACGTCGGCAACGAACAGATGAAGGAAGCGTTCCTCAACGGCAAGAAAGCGGAATATAATGCCTACTGGCAGTATAAGTCGCGCCAGCCGGAAGGCGGAGAGCCGGAATTCATGTTTACCGCCGCCGAGCGGGAAGCGCTGCTGAACAAGGAGCTGAACGAAAGCGAAAAACAGGCTCTCGGCATGGATAAGATTACCGACGAATATATCAATCGGCTGGAAGCCGAAAAGACGGCCGAATACAAAAAGCTGGCCGCCGTTTACGGCGACGAGGGCAAATACGGTTCGAGCTATGACGCCGGCTGGACATATCGGTTAAGCGAGGCCGAGGAGGCCGAACTGGCGGAAGGCGCGGGCTGGAACAAGAGCCAGCTGGCCTACAGCATCTTCAAGGCCAAAGAAGGCGAAGTGGTCGATACCCAGTATATGATTGAGGATCCGAACGTGGTCGGCAAAAACGTAACCATTGAAGCCAACGGTTCGATCGGGCAGGATACCGGCAGCGAAACTTTCAAACTTTCCGAGCTTTCGCCGGAAACGGACGTCGACAAGATACTGCTGATCGCTTCGGCCGAACGGGACAATCTGGAAATTGCCGAAGACGGCGACACGGTGACCGTACACAAACGCGAGGACGTTGACATCCACGCCGACAGTATCACGTTAAAGGCCAGGGACTACATTTATCTCGGCGGCGAAGAAGACATCAACGTCAATACGGTCGAGGCGGGCGAAGGGCAGAAGATTACCATTGCCGGCGCCAAGGGTATTTACAACGTGGCGACCGAGGCCGATCATGCCAACGTTATCGGCGGCGA
>ERZ779895.2782-NODE-2782-length-14960-cov-6.321905_pt1 | contig 14960 bp, 11 predicted proteins | sample MGYA00511093_ERZ779895 | MGnify/ENA primary metagenome ERZ779895 (study PRJEB29588, sample SAMEA2142970) | human gut metagenome | biome: human gut; feature: human-associated habitat; material: faeces | place: Denmark | collected 2008/2010 ... | reverse complement strand
GTACCGAACGGTACGCACGGTGGTGTGAGAGGTCGGCTGCTCAAATAATGGGCGGGCTCCTACTCGATTTTATATTCTACTGGAATCATGATTTTTACTACATATTCGCTGTATTTATCAGTAGACCAATAATTACGCATTTGTTCGATAAAAGAAGAACCAATGATTTTTAATTCGTTTTTCTCTATAAAATTTATAAGATTTATAAATGCCTTATGATATTGTACATGAAATCCCTGCGGCGTATAGATAGATGCATACAAACCTGCCTGTTTTATTGAAACGTTAGTATATTCATCAGGATGCGATATGCGTGTATATAGATGTGATATACCTAGATAATCGCCATTTATCAAAGCTTTTTGCGGCAGAATGTAACCAATTAAATATTCATTGAGAATTTCACTGGCAGCAAAAGGATAATTGTGCTCAGCTACTAGTTTTATTTTTTCCTTCATGGAACATTCTTTATCTGTAAATGGTGTAGCAATGTAATATTCCTGTTCTTGCTCTTCTAATGTTATCCTGTCTGTAGTAATAGTTTTTGTTTTTTCTAAATGAGAAATTTTAGCTTGTAGGTTTTCTATATTTCGCTGCATTATATCTATCTGAATGCGATATTCGTTTTGCTTTTTACGATATAAATTTTGAAGGCTGTTAATATCACGGTTTTTTACATATTCAGCTATTAATTTTAAAGGTATGCCTAATTTACGAAGATTGATAATAATATCAAGGATAAAATACTGTTCTAATGAATAATAACGGTAGCCGTTTTCTTCAATTAAACTAGGCGCAAGTATTTTATTGCGTTCATAATAAAATAGAGTTTGTTTAGAAACATGAAAGAGTTTGGCAAATTCGCCTATAGAAAAGTATTCATTCGATGTTTTGCTCATAATATCTCCGCTTTTCAAAAAAATAATTGACTCTACTAGTAGTATATAGTATAAAATTCAATGCTAATAAGATAAGGTCTGAATAAAACAATACTCTTATATATAATTTAAGATATTAGTTCTTGATTGTCAAGAAGAATACAAGTGGATAAATAGAAATTTTAGCATTGAAGGTTTTCTTGGCGTTGTTTTAAAAATAAAGCTATGAAAATCCTCAAAATATATTTTATGGGAGTGGTTTGTATGAAAAAAGAGACACAAAGAATTAGTTTATTAACTACAGCCGTTTTGAGCACGATTGTAGCATTGGGAGGGACTAGCGTATATGCTGAAGAGCAGCTGAAGGAATTTAATTTGGATCAAATGGTTGTTACGGCCAGCAGATTAGAAGAAAGTAATTTTGATGCTCATGCTAACGTGAACGTTGTGACGAGAAAAGATATTGAAGAAAAGCATTATCAGACTGTTAGCGAAGCATTGCGTGCAGTTCCAGGCGTTACTATACAGAATTACAGCGCTACAGGCGCTAACTATTCGGCCGATTATTTATACGTTAACGGTACTAGCCATGTACTGGTTTTAATTGATGGTCAACGTGCTAATACTAACGGCTCTACTTTTAGTGTTTTCCAGCCTTCGGAAATTAGTAATATGGATAATATCGAACGCATAGAGGTTTTGAAGGGATCGGCTTCTACATTATATGGCTCGGATGCCGTAGGCGGCGTTATCAATATTATTACCCGTAAACCTGATAAGGGAGGCGCTACAACGAAGATATCGGGTACTTGGGGAAGCTATAATAAGAAAACATATAATTTGTATCATCAGGGTATGACTAAGGATGGTTTTTATTGGACTATTAATGGGCAAACCGATAAAATGGGCAAATATAAAGACGGACATGGAAATAGTACCGTGAATAAAATAGATAGCAAAAGCTACGGCGTTAAAATAGGACAGAAATTTTCTGATAAAGCAGATATCAATTTCAGCTATTCCAAATATGAATTAGATTATGGCAGACCGGAAACAGCATCTTCTATGATGGGCCCAACTGTATTTACTGGCGGAATGACTGAAGGAAAAAAAGGATAATACTAAATATGCTTTTAGCTTCGTATATAATTTTGACGATAAATTGAGCAATACATTGACTTATTTCAGCAGAACCTCAGATTTAGACGATGACATCAGGAATCCGGCTGCATTATGGCTGATGAGGGAAAAAACCTGGGGCTTTAGCGATCAGTTAACTTATAAAAATGGTAATCATACTATAGTAGGCGGCTACGATTATTATAAAGACGCTATGAATAAGTATCAGGATCAATATACTCCGGATATGACTGCTAAGGTGGATAACCAGGCATTTTTTATTCAGGATAATATGAAGTTTGGGCATTGGACTGTTACTCCTGGCATTCGCTTTTCCAGGCATTCCGAATATGGACACAAAACAAGCGCCAGCGGTGTAATCGCATATGATTGCAGCGAGGCTACTAACGTATATATTTCTTATAAGGAATTTTTTAGAGCGCCCTATATTTATGAAATGTTTAATCCGTTTTATGGCAGTGAGAAGCTCAATCCTGAAGAAGGCGAAACTAAAGAGATCGGCATCAATACGCGAATTGATGATAAAACTACATTCTCTGCGCATTACTTCCAGACTGATTCCGATAATTTAATAGGCTTTAATAGCGCTACTTGGAAATACTATAATGCCGGGGCGGAGCGTATTAAAGGTTGGGATGTACAGCTGAATAAATTTTTTGACGATCATTTCAGTGCGGCTATAGCGTATACGCATACTTATATCCCTTCTACCAATCCTTCGTCTAATGATAACCGCAATGGTTATATTCCAAAAGGGCAATATGATCTTACGTTTAATTACGATGCTGATAAATTTAACGGCAGTTTGAATTTTAAAGGTATTGTGGATCGTCCTGGTAATAAAGCTTATGAGGATGAGGTGCTTGATACGTATAAAACAGTTTGGACGGCTAATGCCGCTGTAAATTATAACCCTGTTAAAGGAATGAACATATTCCTCAGAGTAAACAATATCTTTGATCGCATGTATACGGATATGACTTATGATATGAGAAATCCTGGCGGTGTAGGCTGGTATTCGCAGCCTGGACGTAATTTTATTGCTGGCGCAGAGTATACTTTCTAAATTTATTTTGCTTGTTTTATCAGAAATGCAGCTGTATAGATTCAATTTATACGGCTGCGTTTTTTCAAAAGTTGAAAATAGGGTGTGGATATGAAAATCGCTTTTTTGCATTTATCTTATTGCGGATTACCGCAAAGCGTTAATCAAGAAAAGTTGTTGTATGGTATGCAGCTTGCTTCTAAATATAATGTTCAATGGGTGCTTACGCCAGAAATGGCTTTACAAGGATATCATATGATTCGTGAAGACTATCTATGGCAATTTGCTTCAACAAATAACGGTGTGTTACAGCCTTTTATAGAGACTGCTCGGCGCTATGAACAGAGGTTATTTTTAGGATGTGCCTATATGTCAGATAGGCAGCCTCATAATAGCTGCGTTATTATAGATGCTAAAGGCTGCGTTTGTCATTGCCATCATAAAGTAAAGGTGGTGCAATGGACAACAGAAAGATGGGCTGAGCCAGGAAATGTTTTTGCAGTATGGGATTTAGACGGAATAAAAACAAGCGTGATGGTTTGTGCTGACCTTTATTTTGCCGAGCATGGAAAAAATATTGCCAAGCAAGGCGCAGAGCTTGTAGTAGGGTCTGTAGCCTGGCCGGAGGGGAATCACGGTGGTAAGCCTAGAGATGCGTGGCGGCGTTTATCGGCTGCTTCAGGAGGAATACCTGTTTTAGTAGCTAACCAAACAGGTTCTCTAAGAATGGATTTTACGAAGGCCGAAAGCGCTGTAATCGTAAATGGAGAAGTGTTGTGTGCATATAGCGGAGCAGAAGCTATTTTAATATTAGAATTTGATGAGCAGAAAAAAAGTATAGTTAGTAAAGAATTTATGGTGGTTCCTTATGGTAAGCGTTAGAAAAATATTATTGCTTATACCTGTATTATTTTTTATAGCTAGAGGAGGATTTTGTATGCACGATGTTTTATTCACCTTTGATAATGGAGATATTATCAAGCGTATTGATGATACGGTTATTGTGGATTTTGCCGGAAAGCGTAATGTTTTGTCCAGTTCCGTTTTTAATGGTGGCTGGCGTGAGGATTTAAAGGCTGTTTTTAATCATCATCCACAGCCAGAAGCACAGGCTATGACTTTGGAGGCGTATAAAGATAATATTAGTAGGGTAGCGTCAGAGTTAGGATATAGTCCTGCGCATATAATGGCAATGGGAACTGGTGTAACGATGGAAAATATCGTTTTGAAATCTGAAATTTATGATGATTTGCAAGTATTAGTAGCAGTAACCGCTGGAGCAGAGGGAAACGCTGGCAGGGCAGGCGATAAAGCTTTGTATCCGGGGAAAGAAAATAAAATTTTATCCAACGGTACTATTAATATTATAGTTTATTTTAATGCCGATGTTTTGCCTGGCAGCATGGCCAGGGCTATTATGATGGCTACGGAAGCGAAAAGTGCCGCTTTGCAAGAGCTGTTGTTAGGCAGTAAATTTTCTAATGGCTTGGCAACTGGAACAGGAACGGACCAGATAGCTATTATAGCTTGCCCGCAAAGTAATTATTTAATTACTGATTGCGGAAAACACACTAAGCCGGGAGAACTTGTGGGACGACTGGTGAAGGCTGCCGTGAAAGGAGCTTTATTGAAATGGAATGGTTATGATGGAAAAACGATGTATGATGTGCGCAGGCGTATGGCGCGTTTTGGCTTTACAGAACAGCGTTTATTTGACGATTATAATAAATTTTATCAAACAACCTTGAGTGAGAGCGTATTGCGTACAGCTATTATAAAAATGAATATGACACCCCAAATTGTAGCGTTAACCAGCTTATATGCCCATTTACTTGATCAATTTCAATGGGGATTGCTGAGCGAAGAAGAAGTTGCTGCTTGCGGAGAAAATATTTTATCACAGATTGCAGGAACGGATTTAGATATGGCTGTCCATCGCTTAGATACGATTGAAGCTTTAGCGGAGCATTGGGAGGAAGCGTACTTAGCAGCGCTTCATAAAACTTTAACGGTTTCTGACTAAAGTTTATTTTTACTATTCTTAAAGTTGGCGTTATGAGGAGAGGTTAGCATGGCAGGAATTCTATTTATTACTAACATGGAAGCACATCGAGTTGGTATTTTATCAGCTTTGGAGGTGCTTGATTCGTATGCAGGAAATAATTTAGCAGTAGAGCAGATAAGTGATAATGAAATTTGGAATAATCAATGGAAAAAGAGAATTATTAATTCGGATTTTGTATTGTGTACATGGATGGGAACAGGCCTTAGCTGTGACTATTTGAAAAAGGCTTCTGCTTTTATGCAAAATTGTCAGATAAAGCATTTATTTGATATCATAGATCCTGGAACAGATAAAATGGCTGGCGGTGTCGACGCCATTATTATAGAAAATATAAAACAGTATTTAGCGTGCGGTGGTTTGGCAAATTATAAAAATCTTTGTTTATATTTGTTAAATACATTTGAAGGTACAACATATGAGTACGATATGCCTCGGCAGTTACCCTGGAATGGAGTCTTTTATCCGGGAGAAAAGGCATATACCAACATTTCCGAATATATAGAAAAACATTGGTGTAACGGACGGCCTACCATAGGTTTTATTTTTGCGCGTGAGGACTGGTTGTGGGATAGACTGGCTTATCAAACAGAAATTATCAAAGCTATAGAAGCAGAGAGCTGCAATGTTATAGCAGTATTTACCACGACGCTGGAAAATGCAAAAACCGGAGCGGTGTCTTTAGGACAATCGTTTAAAGAATTCTTTTATAAGAACAATGAAGTAATTATTGATGCTTTAGTTAATCCCTTTGTTTTTTCTTTGACTATTACAGGTTTTGCTAAGCTACAAGATTTACAAAATTTAGGGGTTCCTGTATTTCAAATATATAATGTATATATGCCGTATCAATGGTGGGAAAAGAATATGATAGGATTAACGGCTAATGAAGTTTCATACGCCGTAGCTATGCCTGAATTTGATGGCGTTATTCACTCTGTTCCTGTTTCGACCAATGAAGAATTAAATAATGGCACGCATTATCGCAGGCCTTTGGTTGAGCGTATTAATATGCTGGCTCGTAAGGTATGTAAATGGGCTAGGTTAAAGCATAAACCGAATAATAAAAAAAAGATTGCTCTTGTTTTTCATAATTATCCGCCTACTAATTCTAATATTGGCAGTGCGGCTTGTTTGGATTCTATAGAAAGCGTGCGTTTACTTTTAAAATATATGCAGCAAAACGGTTATTTAGTTGATAATATTCCAGCTAACAGCCAAGAGTTCATCGATGAAATTACTAAACATGCAACTAACGATCGCAGATTTATTTCTGAGGCTTTAATAGAGGGAGCTGATGGTAAATTAACTAAGTTAGCATATGACGCTTTTTTTGAAAAGTTGCCGATTAATGTGCAAGAACAATTAACTAAAGATTGGGGGCGCGCTCCAGGGGAGGTATTTAGATATGATGATATTTTAATAGTTCCCGGAATGCTGAACGGAAATATTTTTATCACTGTTCAGCCGCCTCGTGGCTTTGGCGACGATCCGGGAAAAATTTATCATTCTCCTGATTGTGCTCCTACGCATCATTATTTAGGCTTTTATCATTGGCTGCGCGATATTTGGGGCGCCGATGCTATGATTCACTTTGGAACTCATGGAAACCTGGAATGGCTGCCGGGAAAAGGAAATGCTATGTCCGCAGGCTGCTATCCTGATATTTGTACAGGGGATATGCCCAATATATATCCTTATTGGATTACTTGTGTGGGTGAAGGAATTCAGGCTAAACGCAGAAGTGCCGCATGTTTGATTAGTTATTTATCTGCGCCGATGAGCTCTGCCGGGGTATATGAAGAGTTAGCTGACTTGGAACAGCTGTTAGATGAATATTGTCAGTTCAAAAATGACAGTTCTTTTCAAAATAATTTAGCTGATATCAGAGAGATGATTCGCGCCAAAGTTTCAGAATGTAATTTGGATGATGAAGTTCAGGAAAGTGCTTTTGTCGGCTTTGATGAGTATATTGGGAAGTTACATACGTATATTACGGATATTAAAAATATGCAAATAAAAACAGGATTACATATTTTTGGGGTTCCGCCTTCAGGAGAGGATTTAGCAGCATATGTTTTAGCTTTAACTAACGTAGAAAATGGTAAGATGCCATCGCTTATTAAACTGCTGGCCAATGTATATAGATATGATTATTATGAATTATTGGAAAATAGTTCTTGTATTTTACCTGATGGTAGTATGACTTACGGAATGTTTCTTGATAAATTAAGAGAAAAGGCGATTACTATAATAAAATTACTGCAAGAACATGATTTTGATGTAGCCTGCATCGAGCAGATATTTGACCTTGCCGGACTGCACGAAGTATCAGGGAAAATGCGTCAACAATTTACTGAATTGCTGCAATATATTTGCCGGAATATTGTGCCTAACCTTTTGCAAACTTCTTTAGAGGTAGAAAATACATTACATGCTTTAGACGGATGTTATATAGATCCATGCGCTTCCGGCGCTCCTACTAGCGGTGGCGCAGATTTATTACCTACAGGACGAAATTTTTATAGTGTTGATCCAAGAACTTTGCCTACAAAGGTTGCATGGGAGATTGGTCAGCAAATGGCTAAAGATGTTATCAATCGTTTTATATGTGAAGAAGGGCGTTATCCGGAAAGTGTGGGGATTATATTATGGGCTACAAGTAATTTACGTAATCATGGTCAATGCGTAGCTGAATTTTTGTATTTAATGGGCTTAAAGCCAGTTTGGCAGACCGGAAGCCAAAGAGTAGTAGGGTTAGAGGTTATTCCTCTCAACGAGTTAAAACGCCCTCGTATAGATGTAACAGGGCGTATTAGCGGCTTGTTCCGTGATAGCATGCCTGCTTCTGTAACATGGCTTGATGAGGCGGTTAGGATGGTAGCTGCTTTAGACGAACCATTTGAGCTTAATTTTGTAAAAAAACATGTACTAACGGAACAAGAAGAGCTGATGGAAAACGGTATGGATGCTGCAACTGCTTTAAAAAATGCTTCTTTTCGTATTTTTGGCGATCCTCCAGGAGCTCATGGCGCAGGAATTGGTGAAGCTTTGGAAGCGAAAAACTGGCAAAATGTAGATGATCTCGCTGCGGTATATACTCGTTGGGGAGCATATGTTTATGGTGCAAAGGCCGAAGGAGAATATTTACCGGAGCGTTTTCAAAAACGTATGTCACAAATTGATATAACTGTGCAAAATGTTGATCACAGAGAATCTTCGATGCTGAGCGGTGATGATTATAATAATTATCGTGGGGGAATGGTTGCAGCAGTACGCAGCTACAAGGGCAGTATGCCTAAAAATTATGTTAGTGATAGTTCTGATAAATGCAAGATACAGTTACGCAGCTTGGATGAAGAACTCAAACGTTGGTTCCGCGGTGAAGCAATGAACCCTAAATATATAGAAGGAATGAAAAAGCACGGCTATAAAGGTGCTGGAGATTTGGCAACTTATGTAGCGGTAAGCTATCAATGGGACGCTACCAGTGAAATTATGGAGGATTGGATGTATGAACAATATGCAAAAAAATATGCTTTAGATTTAGAAATGCAAAGATGGATGCAGAAAGTTAATCCTTGGGCATTGTACAGAATAACAGAGGTGTTATTAGAAGCAGAGCAACGCGGCATGTGGGCGGCTAATAAACAAACAAAAGAAGAGTTGCAGCAGTTATTTTTATCAATGGAAGGAGAATTGGAGGAACGAGGCGAAGAGTCGTAATAAATATTGTGCTATGACAAGAAGCTCTGTAGCACTAAACTGAATAAAGCCTGATAAATAAAAGAGCTATATGGCGTTTATCTGCCATATAGCTTAAGCCAGTATAAAGTATAGGCTACAGGGTTATTTCTTTGTAATATATTGTGATACATATGCAAAACGGTGCCAATTAAATTAGTTTATTATAAAAAGTGCTTCATAAAACAAAAAATCCCCTGAAAGCCACTTTACACGGTGCTTTCAAGGGTTTGCTTGCTGGTGATCCAGGAGGGATTCGAACCCCCGACCCACGGCTTAGAAGGCCGTTGCTCTATCCTACTGAGCTACTGGACCAAAATTTGGAGCGGGCGATGGGAATCGAACCCACAACATCAGCTTGGAAGGCTGAGGTTTTACCACTAAACTACACCCGCAGTCTGCTGGTCGGAGTGGCAGGATTCGAACCTACGACACCCTGCTCCCAAGGCAGGTGCGCTACCAAACTGCGCTACACCCCGAATACAAAAAATATTTTACCATAGAGCGTTGCTTTAGTCAAGAAATTTATCATATGTGATGGAGCTTCTATATCGTAACAACGGCTTAGTGCGATAAACTGCCGCTGGCTTTTCCTTTATTCTACCATGAATACAGGATTTTAACGTTGACTTTAATCTGTAAAAACTATATAATTTTTTATATGCGTTGTTATATTTTAGGCTGAAGCCAACGGCCTGGCAAGCCTTTGGCTGATAATTGAATGAAGGAGCGAAGAAAAAATTATGAAATACATGACTGGTAACGAAATCCGCGAAAGATTTTTAAAATTTTTCCAGGACAGAGGTCATTTAATGCTGCCGAGCGCGTCCCTTATTCCGCAGGACGACCCGACGCTGTTGATTATTGGCGCAGGTATGGCGCCCTTTAAGCCCTTTTTTACCGGCAAGATGAAGCCGCCCTCTCCGCGTATTACCACCTGTCAAAAATGCGTGCGCACCGGCGATATTGAAAACGTAGGCCGCACTGCTCGCCACCATACCTATTTTGAAATGCTGGGCAATTTTTCCTTTGGCGATTATTTTAAAAAGGAAATTATTCCCTGGAGCTGGGAATTTTTGACTAAAGAATTGGAGCTGCCTGCCGATAAGCTGTGGATTACCATTCATACGGAGGACGACGAAGCCTATGAGCTGTGGCGCAGCGTAGGCGTTCCTGAGGAGCGCATTGTGCGTTTGGCTGATAACTGGTGGGAGATTGGCAGCGGCCCCTGCGGTCCGGACAGCGAGATTCATATCGATTTGGGACCGGAACGCGGCTGCGGCAAGCCAGACTGCGGCCCTGGCTGCGACTGCGACCGCTTCCTGGAGCTGTGGAATTTGGTATTTACGCAATTTAACCAAATGCCCGACGGCACCTATCCGCCGCTGAAAAGCAAGAACATCGATACCGGCGCGGGGCTGGAGCGTTTGGCCAGCGTTATTCAAGGCAAGCCCTCCAATTTTGAAACCGATTTGATTTTCCCGATTATTGAATATGCCTGCAAGGTATCCGGCGTTGAATACGGCAAGGATAAGGATATCGACGTATCCTTGAAGGTTATCGCCGACCATGCGCGCAGCATGACCTTTATGATTGGCGACGGTATTTTGCCCTCCAATGAGGGCCGCGGCTATGTACTGCGCCGCATTCTGCGCCGTGCAGTACGTCATGGCCGTTTAATCGGCATCAGCGATAAATTCCTGGCTGGCGCTGTAGATGTGGTTATCGGTATGTTCGGCCACGTTTATACCAATCTGGCTGAAAAACGCGATTATATCCAAAAGGTTATCGACATGGAGGAAACCAGCTTCCTGCGTACCTTGAAGCAGGGCTGTGAGCTGCTGAACGAAGAAATTGCCAAGCTGAAGAAAGCAGGCAAGACTGAGTTGGACGGCGCTACGGCCTTTAGATTGAACGATACCTTCGGCTTCCCGTGGGAGCTGACGGAAGAAATTTTAGAGGAGCAGGGCCTGACTATGGATAAGGCAGGCTTTGACGCAGCTTTGGAGGTTCAGCGTCAGATGGCGCGCGACGCTCGTAACGATAAGGCCGGCCGTCCCATTGTTTATAATACCAACGGTATCGACGTGCCTGCTTTGAAGGTGGATGAGAGCGCTGCTGCGGCTAAAATCGTTAAGCTGTATCCTGCCCATGATGCGCAGCCCATCGCCAGTGCCGAGGACGGCACCGAGGTAGCAGTTATTTGCGACGTTACCGCTTTCCACGCCGAGGGCGGCGGCCAGCTGGGCGACGTCGGCACCATTACTGCCCTTACCGGCGTTATCGACGTAACCGTTACGAAAAAGCTGCCTGACGGCGCAGTTATCATGGTGGGCCAGGTAACGGAGGGCGTTGTTGCCGAGGGCGACGAGGTAAGCTTTGCCGTAGATAAAGCGCGTAAGATGGATATTGCCCGCAACCATACGGCAACCCATTTGCTGCACGCCGCTTTGAAGCAGGTTTTAGGCAGCCATGTCAACCAGGCCGGCAGTTATGTCGGGCCGGACCGCCTGCGTTTCGACTTTTCCCACTTCTCTCAGGTTACGGACGCCGAGCTGAAAGAGGTTGAAAGCATCGTCAACGAGCAGATTTTGGCAGGCAAGGCTGTGGAAATAGAAGAGCTGCCCATCGAGGAAGCTAAAAAGAAGGGCGCAATGGCGCTCTTTGGCGAAAAATACGGCAAGATTGTGCGCGTAGTTACCGTACCAGACTTTTCCATGGAGTTCTGCGGCGGCAGCCATGTAAGCAATACGGCTCAGATTGGCGTGTTCAAGATTGTCAGCGAAGGCAGCAGCGGCGCAGGCGTGCGCCGCATCGAGGCTGTTACCGGTCATGGCGCTGTGGCGCATATTGACGCTATGGAGGATATGGTTAAAGCCTTGGCGGCAGATTTAAAATGCCGCAGCTGTGACGTGCCCGACCGTTTAGAAGCGCTGCACTGCGAGCTGAAAGCCGCTCAGAAGAAGGCTGAAGAATTGGCTGCTGAAATTGCCAAAGCACAGGTAAGCAGCGTGGCAGACCAGGTACAGACCATTAAGGGAGTACCCGTGCTGGTACAGAAGGTGCAGGCCGACAGCGTCGATGCGCTGCGCAGCCTGGGAGATAAAATGCGCGATAAGGTTGGCGGCGTAGTAGTTTTGGCTGCCGTTATGGGCGAGAAGGTCAGCATTCTGACCATGGCTACCAAGGATGCCATCGCTCAGGGCGCACATTCCGGCAATATCGTTAAGGCTGTGGCTAAGCTGTGCGGCGGCGGCGGTGGCGGCCGTCCCGATATGGCTCAGGCCGGCGCTAAGGACGTGGCTAAGCTGGACGAAGCTTTAGCTGCGGCAGCCGCTATTGTTGAAGGTATGCTGAAATAAAATAGATAGCAATATAGAGAGCTTGGTTGAAAAACCATGATTGCTTTTGCTAATACTGACCTGCATTCTTAGGAGTGCAGGTCTTTTTGTTGTATAAAAAGCCGAAGGCAGACAGTTTTGTCAGCTTTCGGCTTATGCGCAATTTAGAAGCTAAGTTGCTACTGTCCAGAGTCCTGCGCAACCTATTATACCTTATCACGCTATAAAAAAGTGATAAAGTCCCGGTTTTTATACAATTTATGCATACAGAATGTATAAACTGTGCTATAATATTAGAATAAAATAAAAATGGAGTACTGTTTGTATTTTACCATATGAGTCTTGGAGGTGCTGCGTATGGAACGCAAGTTGACGGAAAAGGAAGAGGCTTACAAGCATAAAGCGGCAGAGGCCGGCAGCGAATTGGACGAGGATAATAATTTAGAGGACTTTGGCGATATCCGTATTGCCGACGAGGTTATCTGTATTGTAGCCAGCCTAGCGGCGCAGGAGGTGCCGGGAGTGGTGAGCATGAGCGGCGGTTTGACCGACGGCATCAACCGCTTTTTGGGCAAGGAAAACGCTTCCAAGGGCGTGCGCCTGAAATTCGAAGGCAAGATGGTCAACGCCAGCGTTTATATCAATGTGGAATACGGCTGCTGCATTCCCGAAATTGCTTTGGAGGTGCAGGAAAAGGTAAAATCAGCCATTGAAGCTATGACTGGCTATGAGGTGCAGTTTGTGGACGTTAATGTGGAGGGCGTCGCTCAGCGCAAGGCCACGGAGCTGGAAAAGGAGGCGTCGTCGGAGGAGGCTATGGCCGATATTCTGCGGGCGCAGGCCCGGCGGGCGGAAGCCAACGAAAGCAATTCCTTTGAGCAGCAGCTGGCCAAGCTGCGCGGTGACGAGAATTTTGACCTGCCGCCGGAAGAGGAAATGGACGACCGGCAGAAAAGATTTTTTGAGGAGGATTAAGTAATGGGTATTGCCGACAGAATTATTCTTACGTTATACACGTTTTTAATGGCTGTTGTTTCAGTGCTGGCAGTGCTGTGCAGTCTGGGCGTATTTTCCCGCGAAGGCATGATCGCTTTAGTCGACCATATTCCCGGCAACTGGATTTACGCCGTGGGCGGCGTCATTATGCTGCTGGTCAGCCTGCGGCTTTTGATTACCGGCCTGGGCTTAACCGGCATGAGCTCCCTGAAGCTCAGTGAAAGCGATAAGGGCAAGGTATTGGTGGGCAAGGGCGCATTGGAGGATTATATCGCCGTGCTGTCCCAGGAAATTTATGGTATTCACAATGTTAAGGTTATTGTGAAGCTGGACGACGACGGCATCGCCGTGCGCATTAACGCTTCTATCGAGCCCGGCATCAATATCCCGGAAACCTCGGATGAAATCCGCAGCAATGTTAAGGAAAGCATTAAGAAAGTTACGGGCATTGACGTTAAGGACATGGAGCTGTTCTTTAAGCAGATTAAGGCTAAGGAAGAATAGGAGGCTGTGTGATGTTAAGCGAAATTATCAACGACATCTGGAACAACTATCGCGGCCGTCTGCTGTGCTCGCTGTTTGGCCTGTTTATCGGCGTGGTCGTTTTGTGGCTGGGCTTTTTTCAGGCTTTGTTTTTGATGCTGTGCATCGGTATAGGCTTTTTTATCGGGCATAAGCTGGATAAAAAAGAGGATTTGCTGGAATGGCTGGACAGGCTGCTGCCGCCCGGCTATCATAGATAAATATTAGGAGAGTGACAAGATGAGTGAAAAGACTATTCGCAGAATTGCCAGAGAGGCAGCGCTGCAAAGCTTATTTCAGATAGATTTTAACAGCTGTGAGGCGGCTGCTGCCGTGGAGGCCGCTATTGCCGAGCATGAGGAGCCCGGCGCAGACAAGGCGCAGGCTTATGCGCTGCAGCTGGCCGAGGGCGTTTTGGCTCACGAGCAGGAAATCGACGCGCGTTTGAGTAAGTACGCTATCGATTGGACTATCGAGCGTATGCCTGCTACCGACAGGAATATTCTGCGCGTAGCGGCCTTTGAAATGCTGTTCGCCGACCCTGCGGTGGCTGCCGGCATAGCCATCAACGAGGCTGTGGAAATCGCCAAGGAATACGGTACGGAGGAATCTCCGCGCTTTGTCAACGGCGTCTTGGGCAAGCTGGCGCAGGAATGAGCCGGAAAGTTTATTTAGGGCTGGATACCAGCTGCTATACTACATCTGTCGCCGTGCTGGCAGAGGACGGCAGCCTGCTGGGCGAGGCCCGCAGAATATTAAGCGTCAAGCCGGGGCGCTGCGGTTTGCAGCAGTCGGAAATGGTCTTTCAGCATACGCGCAATCTGCCGGAGCTGGTGGAAAGCGTACTGCAAGGGAAGGCTTATGAGCTGGCTGCCATCGGCGTCAGCGGCTATCCCCGTCCGCTGGAAAATTCCTATATGCCGGCGTTTCTGGCGGGGTTGAGTGTGGCGCGCAGTTTAGCTGCCTTGACGGGTGCGCAGCTGGAGATTATCAGCCATCAGGAAAATCATTTGGAGGCAGGCGTTTGGTCTGCGGGCGGGCCTTGGGCGCAGAGCTTTTTGCTGCTGCACGCCAGCGGCGGCACTACGGATTTACTTTTGGCAGAGCGTCAGGAAAATGGCCGCTGCCTGATTACGCAGGTGGGCAGCAGCATCGATTTGCACGCCGGTCAGTTCGTGGACAGAGTGGGCGTGGCGCTGGGGCTGCAGTTCCCTGCGGGGCCGGCCCTAGAG
>ERZ779895.2777-NODE-2777-length-14995-cov-3.690830_pt1 | contig 14995 bp, 10 predicted proteins | sample MGYA00511093_ERZ779895 | MGnify/ENA primary metagenome ERZ779895 (study PRJEB29588, sample SAMEA2142970) | human gut metagenome | biome: human gut; feature: human-associated habitat; material: faeces | place: Denmark | collected 2008/2010 ... | reverse complement strand
ACATCCTGAAGCACCACGCCAAGGCTGCGGCGCAGGTCACTCTTTTTGATTTTATTGATATTGATGCCGTCATAGCGGATCTTGCCGTCGGCGATATCATAAAAGCGGTTGATCAGGTTGGTGATGGTAGTCTTACCCGCGCCTGTTGCTCCCACGAAAGCTACCTTCTGTCCCGGCTCGGCATACAGAGTAATATCATGCAGAACGGGCTTTCCATCCACATAGGAAAAATCCACATCTTTCATGCGCACATCGCCGTGCTGCCTTATCAGCTCATAGCCGCCTTCCGGCAGAGGCTTTTTCCATGCCCAGATACCGGTGCGGCAGTTGGATTCAACCAATGCTCCGTCCTTCTCCTCGGCATTCACCAGCGTTACTACGCCGTGATCCTCCTCACTGGGTTCGTCCATCAGTTCAAAGATGCGCTCGGCGCCAGCCAGCGCCATGACGACAGAGTTGATCTGCTGGGAAACCTGGCTGATGGGCATGGTAAAGCTGCGGCTGAGCTGCAGGAAAGAAGCAATGCTGCCCAGTGTCATTGTACCGATGCCGGTCAGAGTTAGATTGGGTACCGCGGCTATGGCCAAAAGACCACCCACAATAGCAACCAGTACATACTGTAAATGCCCAAGGTTGCCCATAATAGGCATCATAATATTGGCATAGGTGTTTGCTTTTGTAGCGTTTTCACAGAACTCATTATTGAGTACATCAAAGTCCTTTTGATTTTGTTCTTCATGGCAGAAAACCTTGACAACCTTCTGCCCGCCGATCATTTCTTCAATAAAGCCATTTACTTTGCCAAGGGATTGCTGCTGCTTTACAAAGTATTTGGCGCTGCCGCCACCTACATTCTTTACGACGAACAGCATCAACCCCAAAAAGACAAACATGAGGAGGGTAAGCCACACACTGGTACTCAGCATGGCAATGAATACTGCTGTGATGCTGATGATGGAACTGACCGCGTTGGGCAGGCTCTGGCTGATCATTTGCCGCAAGGTATCGGTATCGTTGGTGTAGTAGCTCATCACATTGCCATGGGTATGGGTATCAAAGTACTTGATGGGCAAGGTTTGCATGTGGGCAAACATATCGTCCCTTATGGTTTTTAGGGTGCCCTGCGCCACGGGGATCATCAGCCGTGTCTGCAAGTAGGAAGCCAGCATACCGGCCAGGTAAATGCACCCCATCATGGTCAAAGCTTGAAGAAGCGGGGCGAAGCTTGGTGCCGACTGTCCAATAAGCGGAGCGATATAATCATCGATCAGCGATTTGAGGAAAAGAGAGGCGGAAACACTGGCTACTGTACTGATGATGAGTAAAATAAAAACACATACCAGCCGGGCTTTATTTCCTTTGGCGATGTAGCCTATAAGGCGCTTCAATGTTCCTCTGGCATCCTTGGCCCGCTTGCCGCCGGTAAAGCCTCTTCTAGGAGAAGCACTCATTCTTCCAGCCCCCCTTTCTGTTGAGATTCATAGACCTCACGGTAGATTTCATTATTGGCCAGCAGTTCTTCGTGGGTGCCGCAGGCGTTTATTCTGCCGTTATCCATTACAACGATCTGGTCGGCGTCCATCACCGAGCTGATGCGCTGGGCAATAATGATTTTTGTGGTATTGGGGATTTCCTCACGGAAGGCCTGACGGATCAGGGCATCAGTCTTGGTATCCACGGCACTGGTGCTGTCGTCCAGAATAAGGATCTTCGGCTTGCGCAGGATCGCACGGGCAATGCACAGGCGCTGCTTCTGCCCGCCGGAAACATTGGTGCCGCCCTGCTCGATATAGGTATCATACCCATCGGGGAAGGTGTGGATAAAGTCATCGGCCTGCGCCAGACGACAGGCGTGTACCAGCTCCTCGTCGGTCGCGTCGGGGTTGCCCCAGCGCAGGTTCTCCTTTATCGTCCCGCTGAACAAGGTATTCTTCTGCAATACCATCGCCACATTGTGCCGCAGTGTCTGCAGGTCATAGTTCCGGACATCTATACCGCCTACCTTTACACAGCCGCCAGTCACATCGTACAGACGGGGGATGAGCTGCACTAGGCTGCTTTTGGAAGATCCGGTGCCGCCGATAATACCAACCGTCTGTCCAGAGGGGATAATCAGGTCAATGTCATCCAGCACCGTTTTATCGGGACGCTTGGCATAGCTGAAGCTCACATCAGTGAATTCCACACTGCCGTCTTTGACCTCGTACACAGGGTTATCGCAGTTGGTGATATCACTTTCCTCATCCAGCACTTCCACGATGCGCTCGGCGGAGGCACGGGACATGGTAATCATAACAAATACCATCGAAAGCATCATCAGACTGGAAAGGATCTGCATGATGTAGGTGAAGAAGCTCATTAGGTTTCCGGTGGACATATTTCCAATGACGATCTGTTTGGCACCCAGCCAGGAGACCAAAATCATACAGGCATACACACAGCCTTGCATCAGTGGGGAGTTGAGGGCCAAGATGCGCTCGGCAAGTGAAAAATCCTTATAAATGGTGCCGGAGATGGTATCAAACTTTTCGATCTCGTGGTCCTCGCGCACAAAGTTTTTTACCACACGGATACCGGAAAGATTCTCCTGCACTACGCCATTCAGTCTGTCATAGGTCTTAAAGACCCGTTCAAACACGGGGTGAACATGTTTGATGATAAGGTAAAGCCCCACACCAAGGATGGGAATGACGGCCAGGAAAATGAGAGAAATATCGTGATTGATGCGAAAGGACATGACCATGGCGAAGATGAGCATGGCAGGGCAGCGGATAAGGGTACGAATGATCATCATAAAAGCATTCTGCACATTGCTCACATCGGTAGTCAGACGGGTGACCAGACCAGCGCTGCTGAATTTATCAATATTGGAGAAGGAGTATACCTGCAGATGATGAAACATATCATGCCGCAGATTGCGAGCAAAGCCTGCCGTGGTGCGTGCACAGCTCCGGCCGCTCAGTGCACCAAAAGTAAGCGCTACCAGTGCAAAACCCACTAGAATGGCACCATATCGCAGGATCATGCTCATGTTGCCGGCTTCTATGCCCTTATCAATTAGGCCAGCCATTACAAAGGGGATGGCCACATCCAAAAGCGATTCCACTAGCACATAAAGAGGGGAGAGAATCGCGTCTTTTTTATATTCCCGTATGCATTGGGACAGTCGTTTAATCAATGGTTCGTTCCTCCTTGCCAGGGGTCAAGTTTTCTATCACTTTATCTAGCAGGACATAAAGGGTCTTCAACTCTTCGCCGGTTAATCCGGCAGTCGCTTTCTGCTCTACCCGCAGGATATCCTGCTGCATTTGCGCCAGCTGTTCTATGGCGATCGGTGTTAGGACCAGTCGTTTAAGGCGGGCATCGCCCCCCACGGGTTCCCGCACGATCAATCCGTCCCGCACCATAATCTGCAATATGCCGGTTGCGGTGCTGCGCCGGATATGAAATGCTGACTCCAAGTCCTTTTGAAAGACTGGCTGGTCCTCGTGTACTTCTAAATAACCCAAAAACATTTTCTGCATCATGGTTCCGGGGTGGACTGTATCACGATTGGTGCCCAATTCTTGGTGAATCAAGTTGGAGATTCCTTTAATCTTCATGCATATAGACGGGCGCTTTATCTTCATATTGGCTCCTTTCTATCTTGTTAGGATGCTAACAATTATAGCGCAGTTATATAGTCATTGCAATCGTCAAACTTTACAAGATTAAAGCTAAGATGAAAACAATTTATGAACGGAGTGGGCGGGCATATTTCACATCTTTTACGGATAAATCTCTGTTACTCTGCGCCTATCATTTTTCCCCACGGTATGGTACAATTAAACTGTATTTTTATAAGGAGGAGCACACAGTGAAAAAACAATTGCTTTTCCGCCGTTTTCCGGCGGTTCTATTGGCTCTGCTGACGGTACTGATGCTGGCGTTGCTGCCTGCCTGCGGCGGTATGACAACCCGGCCGATGGGAGAAGATGACCCGCTGGTGCAGGAAAACGGCACGCTGCTGGTTGAGGATGGCTCCTATTCTACGCCAGAGAAGGTGGCAGAATACCTGCATTTTTATGGCCATCTGCCACAGAACTATTTAACCAAGCAGGAAGCGAAAGCACTGGGGTGGGCTGCTTCCCAGGGGAACCTGTGGGAAGTAGCCGAAGGAAAATCCATTGGCGGTGATCGCTTTGGCAACCGCGAGGGTCTGTTGCCGGAAGCTGATGGACGCACCTGGTACGAGTGTGATGTGAACTATATGGGCGGCTTCCGCGGGGCGGAGCGGCTGCTCTATTCCAGTGATGGACTGATCTACTATACCGATGATCATTATGCGAGCTTTACCCTGGTTTATGGGGAGGAGGAAACACCATGAGAGAAGTTTATCTAGAGGGCCGGCTGATGACCGACCGTGCCGCGGCGCATGCAGAGATCAAGGATAAGCTATCCTTGCCGGAGTATTATGGTGCCAATTTGGATGCTCTGTGGGATTGCCTGATCGAAATAGGAGAGGAGACGGTTATTACAGTCCGTCATCCAGGCGCTATGTTTTCTGCCCTGCGGGAATATGGCTGCCGTTTGCTGATGACATTTTTTGAGGCAGAAAAAGAAAACCCTGTTCTACACATTATCATTGGGACCCACACCGCCAACCGAGAGGAGAAAACTGAATGAGTGCTGTTCATTTTCCAAAGGGCTTTGCTCTTGGGGCAGCTTCCGCTGCTACCCAAATTGATGGCGACTGCAAGGAAAGCAACTGGTATGAGTGGTACAAAAATGGAAAGATAAAGGATAACAGCGATCCCAATATCGCAACTGACCATCGCGGCCATTTGGAGGAAGATACCCGCCTAATGGCGGAGATGGGGATTCGCCACTACCGCTTTGGGCTGGAGTGGGCCCGGCTGGAGCCGCAGGAGGGCCAGTTTTCGCAGGAAGAGATTGAAAAGGTGCGAGAGGAAATTACGCTGCTGCACCAAAATGGCATTCATGTGCTGCTTACCCTGCATCATTTCTCCAATCCTCTGTGGTTTGAGCATCAGGGCGGCTTTTTGGGCAAAAATGCCGTAAAGAGGTACCTTGCCATGGTGGAATTTGCTGTGCGCCACCTTGGTGATCTGGTGGATGAATATGTTACTATCAATGAACCAAATGTCTATGCGGTCTGCGGTTATTTGGGGGCAGGCTTCCCCCCTGGGGAATTCAATATCTCCCATGCTCTGCGGGTAATGAAGGTGATGGGCGAATGCCACCGTCGGGCTTACCGGTTAATTCATAATATCCATGAAGAACTGGGCTATGCCGAACCCAAGGTTGGCCTAGCCATGCATATGCGCGCCTTTGTGCCGTACAATGCGAAAAATTTGTGGCATCGCATTGCTTGCCGCATCTCGGAATACAACTTCCAGACCAAGTTGAACAAGACCTATATGCTGGGCCCCGAGGGCCCCTACGCCGATTTTTTGGGCCTCAATTATTATGCTCGTACTGCTACCTCCGGCTTGGGGGATGGTACTTTGCCGAATGTTCCGGTGAATGATCTAGGCTGGGAGATCTACCCGGCCGGCATTGTGGAGTGCTGCCAAAAACTCCACGCCCTTCTGCCGGAATTGCCCATTTACATCACCGAAAACGGTACGGCCGATAATAATGATGCGTTCCGCCGTCGTTATCTTTATGAGCATCTCAAGGTTCTTTCGGAAAGTGGTCTGCCCGTCACCCGCTATTACCACTGGTGCTTTGTGGATAACTTCGAATGGCTGGAGGGCTTTACTGCCCGCTTTGGTCTTGTGTATTTCGATACCGATACTCATGCCCGCACCATCAAAAAGAGCGGAGAGTTCTATGCCCGTATGATTGCAGAGCATGGTATCACCGGAGAAATGGCGGCAGAGGTGGAAAAGGAGGTCTATCCCAATGGCTGATACCCCTTGGTGGAAGCAAAAAGTTATTTATCAGATCTATCCCATGAGCTTTTGCGATAGCAATGGTGATGGTATTGGCGACCTACCGGGTATCATTTCCCGGCTGGATTATCTGCAAAAGCTCGGTGTCGGCGCCCTGTGGCTTTCACCGGTCTATCCCTCACCCAATAAGGATAACGGCTATGATATCAGCGATTACTGCAATATCCACCCCAATTATGGTACGCTGCAGGATATGGATACCCTCATTGCAGAAGCAAAAAAGCGGGACATCCGCATTATTATGGATCTTGTTATCAACCACACCAGCGATCAGCATGAATGGTTCCAGAAGAGCCGCCGCCGCATAGAACCCTACACCGATTATTACATCTGGCGGAAAGGGGAAAAGGGCAAAAAGCCCACCAACTGGGGTAATTTCTTCGGTGGAGATTGCTGGGAGTACGATGACCTGCGTGGGGAATATTATCTTCATCTTTTCGCTAAGGAACAGCCTGACCTCAACTATCACAATGAAGCAGTCATCGAAGCGATTGAAGAAGCCATGCATTTTTGGCTGGAGCGGGGTGTGGCAGGTTTCCGCTGTGATGTCATCAATATCATCTACAAGGAAGCCATCAAAAACGGTAAGTGGCGTCCTGCCCTCACCGGCAGCGAGTATTATCTCTCCACCCCCGGCTGCCATCGGGTGCTGCACCGTCTCCATGAAGATGTGCTCGCCAAGTATGATGCCTTTACGGTAGGGGAGACGGTTTTTGTTACGCCTAAAATGGCGGATGACCTAGTCAATCCCGCCCATGGGGAACTTTCCACGGTATTTGCCTTTGAGCACATGGAAACCGACTGCTATAAAATCAAATGGTTTCTGCGCCGTTTTAGTCCGGATCGATTCTTTGCCTGCTTGACCAAGTGGCAGAAGGCTCTGCCGTGGAATACCGTTTATCTTGAAAACCACGATCAGCCCCGCTCGGTTTCTCGCTTCGGTAATGATACCCAATATCATGATGAAAGCGCCAAGGCTCTTGCCACGCTCGTTCTTACCTTGAGGGGAACACCGTTTCTGTATGAAGGGCAGGAGATCGGTATGACCAATTTCGATTTCTCCGACATGGAAAAGGTACAGGATGTGGAATCCATCAATATCTGGAATATGGGCAAACAGCTGCATCTGCCGCATTCGCTGCGCTGGCGCATGATAAAAACCAAGAGCCGGGATAATGCCCGCACCCCCATGCAGTGGAATGATAGCCCCAATGCAGGCTTTACTACTGGTACGCCGTGGCTTTCGGTCAATGGCAACTACCCTTGCATCAATGCGGCAAAGCAGGAAAATGACCCGCATTCGGTCCTTACTTATTACCGGCAGTTGATTGCTTTCCGTAATGGCAGTGAGATTCTACAAGCAGGTGATTTTTCCGAATTATATCGCAAGGATGGAGTTTATGCTTACCGCCGCAGTCTAAATGTCGAAAGCCTTATTGTTGTTATCAGCCTTTCAACAAAGGAACGACCCAATCCCGTTTCAGGCACCGTTGTCCTTTCCAACTACGGTCGGCAGGAAAGTCCCGCCTGCCTTTCTCCTTATGAAGCACTCATTCTGCGGGAGGTGTAGGCTATGAGACATATCACTCAGCAGGAAAATACCTTTCTGTTTTCCACCGCTCATACTGCTATGCTGCTTCAAATTACAAAGTACGGTCATGTGGAACTGCTGCATTACGGCATGCCGGTATCCATAGAAGACGCAGCGGCCTTGGCAGCCCGCCGTACTATGCCCTATGGCAGCCAGGTGATGTATACCGAAGAAGACCCCACCTACTGCCTCGATAATATTCCTCTTCTCTGGTCGGGGGTTGGCAAAGGCGATTTCCGCATTTCACCTATTGAACTGGAATTGCCGGACGGCACCCTTACCACTGATTTCGTCTATGAGGATTGTACCCTCCGTGCAGGGACGCTGCCCGCTGTGGGGTTGCCTGCTGCCTACGATGAAAGCGGTGAAGCGGAAACGCTGGTGCTTTCCCTCAGGGAAAAGAAATTTGCCCTGCGGCTGGAGATTATCTTCACCGTGTTTCCAGCAGCGGATGCCATCACCCGTCGCACTGTTCTTTATAATGACGAAGTCGCTCCAATCACCATTCGCCGCCTGATGAGTCAGCAGATCGATCTCCAACAGCGAGAGTATGAGATGCTTACCCTTGATGGTGACTGGATCAGCGAAGCGCATGTGCATACCCGGTCGGTGCAGCCGGGGCGGCTGGTCAATGAAAGCACCACCGGCTTTTCCTCCAACCGGCACAATCCCGGCGTGATCCTACTGGAACAGGGAACAGGAGAGAATACCGGTCTTGCCTATGGCTTTAATCTATTGTATAGCGGCAGCCATTACACTGCTGTGGAGCGTTCTCCGCGTGACTTTGTCAGGATTATCTCCGGTATCCAGCCGCAGGGCTTTTGCTGGCGGCTTCCCGCAGGGGAAATTTTCCGTGCACCGGAAGCAGTGATGACTTTTTCCAATGAGGGCCTAAATGGCCTTAGCGGCAATTTTCATCGCTTTGTACGGCAGCATATCCTGCGTGGAAATTGGAAGGAAAAACCTCGTCCGGTCTTGCTTAATAACTGGGAGGCGTACTTCTTTGATTTTACCGAAGCGAAATTGCTTTCCCTCGCCAAACAGGCCAAAGCGGTCGGCGTCGAACTGTTTGTCCTTGATGACGGCTGGTTTGGTGAGCGAAACAGCGATACAGCGGGTCTTGGCGATTATACCGTCAACCGCAAAAAACTCCCCGGTGGCATCGAGGGTCTGGCGCAGAAGATCACCGCCATGGGGCTGCGCTTTGGGCTGTGGTTCGAGCCGGAAGCCGTTAACCCCGATAGCGACCTGTACCGTGCCCACCCCGAATGGGCGCTGCAGCAGCCGGGACGGCAGCCCTCTATGGGACGGCACCAGCTCCTGCTTGATCTTACCCGTCCTGAGGTGCGGGATTATATCGTTCACCACATTACCCATCTTTTGGACCATTGCCCCATCACCTATGTCAAGTGGGATATGAACCGCCATATGAGTGATCTTTATTCCGCTGTCACGGCGGGCGGGGAGCTGCCCCACCGCTATATGCTGGGGCTTTACGAGGTGCTGGAACGCATCTTTACCCCTCGCCCCCATATCCTTTTGGAGACCTGCTCCTCCGGGGGTAACCGTTTTGATCTTGGTATGCTGTGCTACTCGCCGCAGATTTGGTCGAGTGATGATACCGACCCGATTGAGCGTCTTTCCATTCAGAAAGGGCTCAGCTATTTCTACCCGCCCTGCACCATGGGCGCCCATGTTTCACAGTCGCCCCATCAGCAGACTCTAAGACAGACACCGCTTTCCACCCGTTTCAATGTCGCTGCCTTCGGTGTTCTGGGATATGAATTGGATTTGGGCGAGCTTTCCCCGCAGGAGAAAAAGCAGGTCGCCGCGCAGATAGAATGGTACAAAAAATACCGCCCCACCCTGCAATATGGTGATTTCTTCCGTGTTCCCACTCGTCGTCAGGGGCTTGTCAGTTGGGCGGCGGTCGCACCGGATAAGAAACAGGCTGCTGTCCTGCTGGCGCAGCGGCTTTGTACGGCGGCTCCTCCAGCGGACTATCTCACGGTTCCGGGGTTGAAGTCGGAGGCCAGATACCGTGTTGTTGCCGTACCGCAGCAGGTGGCGGTTGCTCGGTTCGGCGGCTTGGTCAAGCACATTGCCCCGGTCAAGCTTTCCACCGATGGCCTGGTGCTGCGCACGGTCAATCGTCACTACGCCCTGCCGGATGGAAGCTTCACCGCCATGGCTTCCGGTGCGGCATTGGCCAGCGGTATTCCGCTCAATGATCAGTTTCTTGGCACAGGCTACCATAAAGATCTGCGACTTTGGGGGGATTTTGGTTCCCAGCTATATCTCGTCGAGCAACTCGGCGAAAGTGAGGAGGATAACACCAAATGAATAAACTGGATAGAAGAAATATGATTTTCTTCGGACTTGGTACCATTGGGCGGGATATGTTCTATGCCTTTGAAGCCAATGCCCTCATTTACTACCTTTCCAATGTTCTCAGCCTGCCGTTAGGCGTCTTTTTGGCTACCAGCATGGTTTTTACTGTGCTGCGTGTCTTTGATGCTCTGAACGACCCGCTGATGGGTCTGCTGGTGGATAATACCCGCTCCCGTCACGGACGCTTTAAGCCCCCGATGGCGCTGGGGGCCTTGGCGGGCGGTGCTTGCTACCTTGTCCTTTTTGCCGATTTTGGTTTGCGGGATTATTGGTTTGTGGCGGTGTTTGCCATTGCCTATATCCTGTGGGATATTTTCTATGGCCTCAATGATATTGCATACTGGTCCATGCTGCCCTCCCTTTCGGTAGAGCAGAAAACCCGTGAAAAGATGGGCGCCTTTGCCCGCATCTGCGCCAATATCGGTATGTTCTCCATCATGGTCGGCTGGGAGCCCATTACCTCCGGTATGGGCAATACCCCCAAGGCGTGGTTTACCGTGGCACTCGCCGTTACCATTCTCATGCTGCTGTTCCAGCTCTTCACACTGTTCGGTGTCAGGGAACGCAAGGATATGTTCCGGCGCGAGGAGGAAAAAACCACCCTGCGTGGCATGTGGGAAGTCCTCACCAAAAATGATCAGCTCCTTTGGACGACCCTTGCCATGTCGCTCTTTAATATCGGCTACATGAGCACCACCACCATGGCCATTTACTATATGCAGTATGTTTATGGAAATAAGGATATGTACGCGGTGCTGGCGGCGGTCGTTGGCATGGCGCAGCTGCTGGCGCTGGTCATCTTCCAGTCTTTCTCCAAGCGGATGCCGCGCGAGAAATTGCATCTTTTGGCTACTATCCTTGTTATGATCGGCTATGCCATCTTCTTCTTTGCTGAGGTCAGCATTATCCTCATCGCTGTGGGCGCTTTGTTTATCTTTATCGGTCAGGCATTTATTCAGCTGCTTATGCTCATGTTCCTGGAGGACACCATCGAGTACGGCCAGTGGAAAAACGGTAAGCGCAGTGAGAGCATTACCCTCTCGGTGCAGCCGCTTATCAATAAAATCGGCGGCGCTGTTTCCATGGGCATCACCAGTCTGATGTTGGTCTGGTCTGGTATTAAGGTCGGCGAGACTGCGGCGGAGAGTATCTCGGCGAGCGGCCAGTTCACCGTCAAGCTTATGATGATCGTTCTGCCTGTGGTGTTCATTCTGGCAGGTTATATCATCTATCGCTGTAAGTTTAAGATCAATAAGGAAATGTATGACCGAATTATCAGTGACCTGCGGGTGCGTGGCGAACTGCACGCCGAACCGGCAGATGTCGTTGAAGTGACAGAAACAGTCGAAGTAAAAATCACTAAGGAATAAATATAATAAAAAACGGCTCCTAACCCATCGCAGGGCAGGGAGCCACTTTTCTGTTTTCCTGTTTCATTCCAGCGGCGGCAAAAATCGGTTCCGGCTGTGTCGCTTCCCTCAACAGGCGCCAGCCCGCCTTTCGTCGGGCGCTAGCCTGTTTTCGGTGGCTCATTGCCGTCTCCCGCTTTTTCCTCGCCGCCTTACTTTCACTCCGCCACGATCCCCTCAGTGTCCACAGCAAGCTCCATGATATTCCAGCGGTGTTCTAAGCGTTTGCATTTCTCAGCAAATTGGGCAGCAAAGCTTGCTTCATCGGTCAGTGCCAGTAGGGTAGGGCCTGCCCCGCTGATGCAAAAGGCGATCGCCCCGCATTGCTCCGCCGCCGCTTTTACTTTGCCATATTCGGGGATCAGGCTCTCCCGGTAGGGCTGGTGCAGCCGGTCGCGCAGTGCCATGGCAATCAGCTCACGGTCGCCGCTGCCCAGCGCTCCCGCCAGTACCGCTGCATGGGAGGCATTGTAGACGGCATCTGTAAAGGCTACCTTTTTGGGCAACACGGCACGCGCCAGGTGGGTGCTTAGTTCAAAGTCCGGTATCGCCGCAACCCAGCGTAGGGTGGGGGAAAGCGGCAGCTTTACTGTTCGGGGCTTTCCATCCTCCACCAGGCTGGCGGTCAGTCCGCCATAGATAGCAGGAGCCAGATTATCAGGATGGCCTTCTATTTCATTAGTCACCTCCAACAGTTCGGCAGGGGGGAGGGGAGAACCATGCAGCAGGTTTGCGGCGGCGGCCCCGCCCGCAATCAGTGCTGCGCTGCTGCCCAGTCCGCGGCACACAGGTATCTCCGCCCGAATATTCAGTGAAAGGCCTTCATTGGGTAAGCCAAGCCGACTTAACACCGCACGGTACCCCTGTACTGCCAGGTTTTCTTCATTCTGGTACGGCTCCGGACAGCCGGTGATCACAAGCTTGCCGGCGGGCAGTACTTCGCAGGTAATATAATTATACAGCGCCAGCGCACAACCCATGCTGTCAAAGCCTGGCCCAATATTGGCCGTGGTGGCGGGCACCCGCATGGTAATCTTATTCATTTCAGCCCTCCATCTTACGGTGCACATAGTCAGCCATTTCGTTTACTTCTATACAGTCATGGTGCAGTACCGGCAGTGTTTGCAATTCCGCCAAAGGGGTTGGGACAGGCACACCGGTCAGTGCTTGCAACTTTGCCATTGCAGCAAAGGCATCATCCGGCACCTTCTGCCCCAAGGCTGCCAGCACTGCCGGTGCAAATTTATATGGCGAAGCGGTACTCAGCACCACCGTCTGTCCGCATAATACGGCTTTGTGCTGCTCCGCTACCGCCCACGCCACCGCCGTGTGCGGGTCAAGCAGGTACTTGTCCCGCTCCCACACCGTCTTTATCGTCTCGGAGGTCATTGTGTCGTCGCAGCATCCGCACAGGAATACCTTCTGTATCTTTTTCAGCAGCGTATCGCCGATCTGATACCACCCCTGTCCGTCCAGCTCTTGCATCTTCTCTGCCACCATTTTAGCGTCGCCGCCGCTTGCCAGATATAAAAGCCGCTCCAGATTGCTGGACACCAGAATGTCCATCGAGGGCGAGGAGGTCTTGTAAAAAGGCCGCCGCCGGTCATAGCGCCCCGTCGTTAGGAACTCCGTCAGCACATTGTTGGCATTGCTTGCACAAAGGAGCTTGCCCACTGGCAGTCCCATGCACTTGGCAAAATAGCCCGCCAAAATATCACCAAAATTGCCGGTCGGGACCGAAAAATTCACCGGTTCGGTCGGATTTATTTTTCCGGCGCGGCAAAGTGTTGCCCAAGCGTACCAATAGTAGATGATCTGCGGGGCCAGCCGCCCGATATTGATGGAGTTGGCGCTGGAAAGTTCCGCTTTTTCTGTCGGCTTTACCTCGGCAAAGATGTGCTTTACTCCAGTCTGCGCGTCATCAAAATTGCCGCGTACCGCCGCCACCGAAACATTTTTTCCACGCTGCGTCACCATCTGCCGTTCTTGTATTTTGCTTACGCCATCCTTAGGATAGAATACCACAATGGAGGTGCTGGTCACATCGCAGAAGCCTTCCAATGCTGCTTTGCCAGTGTCACCGCTTGTCGCGGTTAGGATCACCGTCTTGGCCTTATCATTCAGCAGCTGCTTCGCACCTGTGATAAGATATGGCAGCAAGGAGAGTGCTACATCCTTAAAGGCGCAAGTTGGCCCATGAAAGAGCTCTAGTACATGGTAATCGCCGACCATAACCAGCGGTGTTATGTCGGCAGTGTCAAATTTTCCGTAAGCCGCTGCAATCATTGGCCGCAGCATTTCTGGGGTGTAATCCGGCAGCAGCCGCACTAGTACGGCCTCCGCCATCCCGGCAAAGTCTTTCTGCAGCATTTCTGCTGGATCCAGCGGCAGAGTGGCCGGGTCACACAGGTACAATCCGCCATCGGGCGCTATGCCGCGCAACACCGCTTCGGCAGGGCTGGCAGTCTGTTTATGATTTCTGGTGCTGTTATATTGCATAGGAGTCTCCTTTTCTGCATCACCATACCGGGTGAAAGCCCCCGGCAAGTCTTGCTTTCCATCTTCTCATATGATATACTGTTTTTCGACGAAATACAAGTGATTTTTATGGAGAAACAATCGTATCTCTATAAACGACACATTTTACAGGAGGAAAAAAGATATGGTAGTTGCCATTCTTGGCCATGGAACGGTTGGCGGTGGTGTATATGAACTGCTGAAGAACCGCAGCGATATTACAGTAAAATATGTATTGGACCGCAGCCCCATTGCAGAATTAGGTGCTGTTTCGGTCACCGATTTTTCCACGATTTTGAATGATGGGGAAGTGGATACCGTCGTGGAGGGCATGGGCGGGTTGGAGCCTGCCCATGAATATATGGTAGCCGCCATGCGCGCCGGCAAAAATATTGTCACCGCCAATAAGCATCTGCTTGCCGCCTATTATGATGAACTGACCACTCTTGCCAAAGAAACCGGTATCGGTTTCCGCACTTCGGCTGCGGTTGGCGGCGGCATTCCCTGGCTGCCCAATCTGCAGCGGCTCAAGCGCATTGGTGCCGTCAATGAGATCTGCGGCATTATGAATGGTACCACTAATTATATCCTCAGTATGATGCATAAGAAGGGCTATGATTACGAGAGTGTTCTGCACGATGCCCAAAGCTTCGGATATGCCGAAGCGGATCCAACTGCCGATATTGAAGGCTATGATATTCAGCGTAAGCTCATGATCAGCGCCAATATTGCCTTTGATGCCAGCCTGACTGAGAAGCAGGTGCCGGCCGCCGGGATTGCCGGTATCACCCGGGAAGATATTGCCGGCTTCAATGAAATGGGCTATGTCTGCAAGCTGTACGCTACCGCTAAGCGTGTCGCCGATGGAGCAATTCTTGCAGTGGTAGAACCCACCCTTTTTAAGGCAGAAACACTGGAAGCAGCTGTCCCCGCCAATTATAATCTCATCACCGCCGTTTCGGAATACGCTGGTCGGCAAAGTTTCTTTGGTGAAGGAGCCGGTCGCTGGCCCACAGCCGCTGCCGTTGTGCAGGATCTTCTTGATCTCTGCGGCCCTTTTTCCTGCCTCGGCAAGCATCTTAGCATCCATTACAGACTGTCTCTGTGTTACGGAAATCCGCTGATTGTCC
>ERZ779895.2761-NODE-2761-length-15066-cov-4.884884_pt1 | contig 15066 bp, 18 predicted proteins | sample MGYA00511093_ERZ779895 | MGnify/ENA primary metagenome ERZ779895 (study PRJEB29588, sample SAMEA2142970) | human gut metagenome | biome: human gut; feature: human-associated habitat; material: faeces | place: Denmark | collected 2008/2010 ... | reverse complement strand
CGATGATGTCGATATCCGCCTGATAGAACTCGCGGAAGCGGCCGCGCTGCGCGCGTTCGCCGCGGTAGACCTTGCCGATCTGATAGCGGCGGAAGGGGAAAGCCAGTTCGCCGTAGTGCAGCGCGACGTATTTTGCCAGCGGGACGGTCAGATCGAAGCGCAGGGCCAGATCGCTGTCGCCCTTCTGGAAGCGGTAGATCTGCTTTTCCGTCTCGCCGCCGCCCTTGGCCAACAGCACGTCGGCGGCTTCGATGGCGGGCGTGTCCAGCGGCGTGAAGCCGTAGAGGCTGTAGGTGTTCCGCAGAACCTCCATGATCGCTTCCATCTGCAGTTGCGGCTGCGGCAGCAGCTCCATAAACCCGGAGAGCGTATGCGGTTTGATTTGTGACATGGTTTTGTTCCTCTCTATGTGATGCGTTTTTGGTTTTGGATGGGATCATTGCGGTAAATCAGCTATGTGGTCAAAAATTGCAGGGAAGTATGGATTTGCTGGAATCTTGTAGGGGCCGATGCCCACATCGGCCCGCTGGGCAGCTGCGAATTTGCCGAAGATTTCCGAAAAAACAGTCCATCCTGCCGGGGCGATGTGGGCATCGCCCCCTACAACCGGTGCGTGCAAATTTGCTTTGCATATCCATAAAAATATACTCCCGTCCCACTGTTTTGGGACGAGAGCATACCTGCTTCGTGGTGCCACCCAAATTCGGAAGTGGTTGAACGCTTCCCTCCTGCGCAAGGATACGGGCTGCGCGGGCCCGGCGATTTCGGCGCAGTGCGCCTTATACGCTTGCTCGGCGGATGTCCTTCCCGATGCTGCTGCAAAGGCCTTTCAGCAAAATGGCCTTCTCTCTGGGCAGGCAGGAAACCGGTACTGCTTCCACGTCGTCGCAAAAGATAGGATTATCGAATTGAACGCTTATTTTTCATCATCATACGCCAATCCAGATCGCCGCGCTGCAATCCGAGGATCAGCATTTCTGCCGAGGCCAGATTTGTTGCACACGGGACGTTGGACGAGTCGCACAGGCGGAGCGTGCGCATGATGCGCTGATCCTCCCAGGGATCGGTGTCGTTGGGGTCGGAGAACATGATGACAAGATCGATCTCGTTATACGCGATGCGCGCATCGATCTGCTGATGCCCGCCCTGACTCTTGGACAGGAAGAGCGTGACGGGCAGGCCTGTCGCCTCGGATACCAGGCGCCCCGTCGCCGCCGTTGCCGACAGCGAGTGCTTGGACAGGATGCTTTTATACGCGGTGCAGAACTGCACCATGAGTTCTTTCTTTTTATCGTGTGCCATAAGGGTGATGTTCATACGCTCAGCTCCTTTATGTACGCTTTATCGAGTGATTTTCATCAGCGGAACGCGCTGCCCGCAAAGCCGCTTTGCGATATGCAGACAGGCCAGCGCCGCGCCGTGGTAGGTGTATTGTACAAGCGGCTTGCCCTCCGCTGCGGCCAGCGTGACGGAGGCGTCGTCCGGTACAATGCCGAGCAGCGGCAGTCCCACGCCGTCCATCACATCATCGACCGTCGCACGCATGCGGGCAAACAGCTTCGGAACGGCCCGGTTGACGACAAGGCGCGCCGGGATCTGCCGCTCCTGCAGCAATAACTCCGCCGTGCGCGCAGCGTCCCGCTGCGACGCAGGGCCTGCCAGCGTGACAAGCATTGCTTCGTCTGCAAATCGAATCGCCATCCGAAACAGGCTTCCTACGCCTGCGGGCGCGTCCAGCAGAATCCAGTCATAGCTGCCGCGGGCTTCGGCGAGAAGCTTCCCAAATGTTTCCGTGTCAACCGTCTCGGCATCTTCGGTCACGGGGGCAGTGAGCAGGGCAAGATTTTCAATCGTCGGATGCTGCGATACCTGCTGCAGAGAGTATTCCCCGCGCATGACAGACGTAAATGGCAGAACCGCCATGTCGGACATGCCGAGCGCAATATCGAGGTTGCGCAGGCCAACGTCGAGATCGACGCACAGCACGCGCCGTCCCTCCATCGCCAGACACGATGCGACGCCCGCGCAGAGCGAAGTCTTGCCCGTGCCGCCCTTGCCGGAGATGACTGCCAAAACCTGTGCCAAGCCGTGTCCCTCCTGCATGCTGATACTTATTGCATATTATAAACGACGCTGGCCGGAAATTCAATGGGGAAAGTGCGGACAAACGGTTTTTTCTTTCTGTTTGGCACAGAAACTGCCGGTTCTGTCTGCCTGTTTGCGCGCATATACTGTGATGGGGGCGAAGCATATGAAATACCGCAGTATGGAAAACAGGTTCTGCATGAGCCTTGTGGCGTTTGCCGTGATTGTGCGGCTGCTTCTGGCGACGGGCGTGTCGGCGGCGCTGGATTCGGCGGTCGGACTTGCACCGAAGCCCGAAACACCGGACGAGCCGGACGTGTTTCTGCTGGAAATTTTGGAGCCGGAGCGCATGCCGGACGAACCGCCCGCACAACCTCAGGCACCGGATGAGCCGGACGAGTCCCCGGAGCCGGAGGCAGAGCCGGTCGAAGCGCCGCTCATGTTTTCCGCAGACGAGGCGGACGCAATTTCCATTGCCGGGGCGTGCAGCTACCGGCCGGACAAGCAGGCGCTGCTGACCCGGCCCTCGGCGCTTTCTATTCCGGAAGATGGTCCGGCAGTTCTGATCGTACATACGCACTCCAGCGAAGCGTATACCATGGAGGCGGGCTTTGAATATCCGGAATCGGATGCGCTGCGGACGCTGGACGAGCGGTATTCTGTCATTCGTGTGGGCGATGAGATCGCGGATATTCTCACAGAGGCGGGCATTTCCGTCCTGCACGACACGCAGCCGAATGACTACCCGAATTACAACGGCGCATACGAGCGCATGCGGCAGACCATCGAAGAATACCTTGCAGAGTATCCGTCCATCCGGATGGTTTTGGACGTCCACCGCGATGCGGCAGAGGACGCGGACGGAAATCCCGTCGCGCTGACAGCGGAGATTGACGGTGAAGCGTGCGCGGAACTGATGCTCGTGGTCGGCACGGACGAGGGCGGGCTGACGCACCCGGACTGGCAGGAAAATCTTGCGAACGCGCTGAAGCTGCAGGCGCTTCTGAACCGGTCGGCGCCCGGCCTGTGCCGGAATCTCGACCTGCGCACCGAGCGCTTTAACCAGCACGAGACGCCCGGCTCTTTACTCGTCGAGGTCGGTGCGAGCGGCAATACGCTGGCCGAGGCGCTGCGCGCCGCGCGGATTTTCGGACAGGCGCTCGCCGTGTTCCTCCGGGGACAGATACAGGCAAAAGCGTCTTGACAAAATTCCTCTACAGATGTAGAATGCAAATATACTACAAATGTAGAGGAATGATGCACCATGGCAGAACGCATTCGGACACTGCCGGACGCGGAGCTGGCGGTCATGCAGGCCGTCTGGGCCTGCGAAGCTCCGGCAAAGCGCGCGCAGCTCGCCGCGATTCTGGACAAGACCCACCCGATGGCCCCGACGACGCTTTTGACCGTTCTGTCGCGGCTGGCGGACAAGGGCTTTCTGCGCATTGAAAAAACAGGCCGCAGCGCGGAATACCGGCCGCTGGTCGCGCGGGAGGACTATCTTGCCCGGCAGGGGCGGAAGTTCTATGATACGCTCTGCGGCGGGAGCCTGCCCGCGTTTGCCGCCGCGCTGTGCGCAAGCGGTCTGACGGCGGAGGAACTTGCCGAGCTGCGCGAGCTTCTGCGGGAGGGCACACTATGAGCGCGGCGATGGCGCTGCGGCTGTTGTTCGGGGTGCTGTGCGGCGGAGTTCTCGCGTGGGTCGTCTGGGACCGCTCCGAGCGGGAGCTGGCAGACCGGGCGGGTAGGGAAGAGCATGAGCGGCCGCGCTTCCTGCCCTTCGGCGGCTATTATTATCTGCCAATGATGATGCTGCTCTATCCGATTCTCGGTGTGATCGCCGGTGGGGCGCAGATGGCGGTGCAGCTCACGCTGTGCGCGCTGATGCGCGTGTTTCTGGAGCTGGGGGTCTATTATGTGCTCCTGATGGCCGTGATGCCGTGGCTGCGCAGATGGGTCTCCGCTCGCGTGTGCGCGATGCTCTGGCTGCTGCCGGACTGGATATACGTGTTTGTCGGCAGGCTCAATTTGCCCACGGACGGGAAAAAGCTCGTCCTGCACGCGCCGGGGACGCTCGTCTATGTGCTGCTGGCTATCTGGGCCGTGGGCGCGGTGGGCGTGATGGTCTGGAAGATCGGGGCGCATCTCGTGTTCCGACGTCGGATCCTGAAAAACGCGGTTCCGGTCACGGACCGGCAGACGCTGCACGTCTGGGAGGCCGAGCTGGAGCGTGCGTGGATTCAAAAATGCAAGTGGAAGCTTGTGCAGTCCAGTGCAGTCACGACGCCGCTGTCCATCGGCCTGTCAAACCGGACGACCCGCGTCGTGCTGCCCATGCGTGAGTATACGCAGGAGGAGCTGTCGCTTATCCTGCGGCATGAGATCATTCATATCTCCCGCGGCGACCCGGAGGCGAAGCTATTTCTGACGTTCTGCACGGCCATGTGCTGGTTCAATCCGCTCATGTGGGCCGCCATGCGCAAGAGCGCCGACGATTTTGAGCTGAGCTGTGATGAATCTGTGCTGCTGGACGAGCCGCAGCCCGTTCGGCGGCAGTATGCGGAGCTGCTGCTGCAGACCGCGGGCGATGAGCGCGGCTTTACGACCTGCCTGTCCGCCACGGCGGGTGCGCTGCGCTACCGGCTGAGGAATATCATGACGCCGGGAAAGAAGCGCACGGGCGCGATTTTGGTCGGGCTGACGCTGTTCGTGCTGGCCATGTGTTCCGGCTATGTGGCGCTGGCCTATGACGCGCGGCCGGGTACGCAGCGGATCTTCGACGGGCAGGACTTAAGCGCCGTGACGGTCAGCAGCGTCGACCCGTGGAACGATCCGCGCGGCAGGGATGGCACCTGCATGGACGAAGACGCGCTGAAGGACTATCTCGCGTCGCTGGAGCCGGAATTGTATACAGAGAAGCTCGACGAATACGCCTCCGGCGAACAGCGGGAGCTGACCGTCATGTTCGACACGCCGCAGGGGCGGCTGAGTGTCCGCCTGCTCAATCAGGCGGTTCACGTCGCGCGCCTGTGGGACGGCCCGGATTTCCGCACGGACAGCTATTATCTGCGAACCCCCATTGACTGGGCCTATCTCGACACCCTCATCGCGCCGCTGCCGGAGCTGTGCCTTGTTTTCCCGGACGGAGAAATGGACCGCGTTTTGTGCAATTCCCTGACCCTGACAGCGGCGGACGGGACGGTCAGGGTTCTGCAGGAGCCCGAGGACTGGCGCTATAACGATTATGGAAAAAGCGGCGTGCAGGAGGTGCAGCTGCTGTTTTCCCTGCCGTTGGCCGGGCCGTACACCGTAACAGCCGAGCCGCTAAGCGGTGGCGCGCGGCGGACGCTTACGCAGGACGACCTGCCCGGCGACTGTCTCCCGCTCACCGGCCCCAATGCGAAATATACCGTCGCCGCCGACCTGCAGGGCGAGGACGGCGCGGTCTACCACGCACAGTATGTTTTCATATTCCGAACAGATGATTCAGAAGCATAAACGAAAGCGGCTGCTTGCAAGGCAGCCGCTTTCGTGCGCTTCTAAAAAACAGATGCTTTCGCGGAATACTGGATGTTTCCGCCTTGTTATGATATAATAATTAAAAATTCAGCATGAGGAGAATCCGCATGGAATTAACAATAGACATTCTCATCGAAGAAGCGAAAGCGTTCAGTCAAATGCTTTCTGCACAGAATCACAGTTCCTTGATTGGGGTAACGGATGGCAAGGCGGTAGGCACATATGTAGAGCATTTGTTTCAAAACCATCTAAGCAGGAAGTATACAATGACCGTTGGCAGCAGCGCTTCCGGCATTGATTTGCCATCTGTAAATACAGATATAAAGACGACAAGTTATGTCCAACCGCAAAGCAGCTGCCCTTTCAAATCCGCTCGTCAAAAAATTTTTGGATTAGGATATAATCTGCTTGTTTTTGTATATAACAAACAAGACACGAAAACAACTTGTACCCTGCATATAACGCACTGTACGTTTATCGAAGCAGACAGAACGGCCGACTACACAATCACGGCAGCGTTGAGGCAAATGCTGTCTGTTCATGCAAACAAAGATGATATTATTGGTCTGCTTTACGACAGAAATGTTCCGGGCGATGAAATTACATACAGCGACCTTGCGGACGAAATACTTGCAAATCCTCCACAGCAAGGTTACTTAACGATTAGCAACGCTCTTCAATGGAGGTTACAATATAAGCGCGTGATAGAACTGAACAATTCCGTTGGAGGGGTCGTTAATTTTGTCTGGTAATGTGAAAAAAGAATTTGGCGATTACCAAACTCCGTTGGATTTTTGCTATAGAGTCTGTAATTACATCAAAGAAAGCCGTTTGGCAGAAGATGCAGCAGCGATTATGGAACCTACTTGCGGCGTCGGGAATTTTCTTCTTGCTGCATCAAATACGTTTGCATGCAGCAAATTGATTGGAATAGAAGTCAATGCGAAACGTGCAGACGCTGCTAGAATAGAAGTCCCATCTGCCACGATTGAAACAAATGACATTTTTAATGTCAGTACCAAAACTCTTTGCGGCGAAGATTGTGTTTTGGTCATTGGGAATCCGCCTTGGGCTACAAATTCTGAGTTGTCTTTCAATCTTCCCCCTAAAACCAATTTCAAGGGCTTGCGGGGGATTGAAGCAATTACAGGTTCGTCCAACTTTGATATTTGCGAATATATTATTTTGAAGCTGATTGGCGAATACAAGCACACAAATAGCACAATTTGCATGTTGTGCAAAACTTCGGTTGCAAGAAATGTGGTTTCAGAACTGTCAAGGAATCACATTGCATACCAAAAAGTCGAGATGCTAAATTTTAATAGCAGTAAGATATTCGGTATCTCTGCTTCTGCGTGCGTTCTTATAATCAAGTTATCTACAGATGAAGCTTGTGCGGGAGAAATTGTCTGTGAAGTCAAAGATTTTGATAAGAAATCCGTGATTGATACATTGATTGTCAGCGGTGATACAGTTAAAACTGCGAGGACAATAACAGATCTTGAAGGCAAATGCCAATTTGTATGGAGGCAAGGTGTAAAGCATGACTGTGGGAAAGTGATGGAACTTGACCGCAAGGATAATGACTTCATAAACAAAAACAAAACGGCGGTTCGTCTTGAAAATGGACTGGTATTTCCGCTTGTTAAATCCAGCCATTTCAAAAAACCAATCATACATGACTTCTCCAAATTTGTTATCGTAACACAAACGAAGCCGAAACAAGATACCGCATACATCCAAAAAGAGTACCCGCTTACTTGGAAATACCTAAATGATAACATAGAGAGTTTTGATAAACGGAAAAGCGTGATATATAAAGAAACTGCCCCATTCTCTATGTTTGGAATTGGAGACTATAGTTTTGCTCCGTATAAAGTTGCACTTTCTGGTTTCTACAAAAAACCGCTGTTCTGTCTGCTGTATGCAAGCAAACCTGTTATGACCGATGATACTGCTTATTTTTTGGCATTTTATGATTATGATATCGCTTACAGCATGATGCTGCTGCTAAACAGTAAAACAGTGCAGGAGTTCCTTCTGTCGATTGCATTTCTTGACAATAAAAGGCCGTACACCGTTAAATTACTATCAAGACTGGATATCCAGAAGTGTCTGGAAGCGGTTCCTTTTGAAGGACTGAAACAAACGGAGGCGGGCTTGAAGCTTCCTCCAAAAATAACAGAAACAATGTATCGCAATCTTGCTCAATTTGTAAGGGAGCAGGCATAAGAAAAACGGTATGAGGAAATATCCTCGTACCGTTTTTTCAGTAAGTACTGAACTGTCACATTTTAACTTTCATAAGGTAAATGGATTTTCTATAGTTCTTGTTTGTTCAGCCACAGCAAAAAGTTCTTTGCCAAATCCAGCTTTTTTGTATTCATATTACGCAGGAGTTCTGCAACGTCTCTCCATTGTGCGTCGTCATACTTCACGCTGCCTACCAGAAATTCATCCGGGGTGCAGTCCAAGGCGAAGGAAAGCCGCATGACGACGTCCAGCGATGGGATGGACGCCGCGCGCTCAATGCAGGACAAATATTTATCATTGATACCGGCACGTTCGCAGACCTCGGTTTGCTTCAAGCCCAGATCCTTTCTGCGGCGGGCGAGTCTCTTGCCGATTTCAAAATAATCCAGTTCCATAAACATCTGCCCCCTTAAAGGTTATTTTACAGACCGGATCAGGCAACCGAAACAGTTCAAAAGGCGAATAATCAACTTGACATAAGAATATATCGAGCTTAAAATTGATTTATCTACTTTTAGGCAGAATGTGCTTGCAGGATGATTCAAAAATATATTCTGATAGGAGGTACATTGTGCAGCCTTTTGAGAAAACGCCAGACGCTGTGACCGGAAGGAGAATCTCCGCTGTTGATTACGCGAAAACATTTGCGATTCTCTGCGTTGTGGTGATTCATGTATCCAGTGAGGTCCTGCTCGGCAGGCAGATCGGGAGCGCTGCGTGGCTGGAAGGTCTGTTCTGGAGCAGCCTTGCAAGAGGTGCTGTTCCGATGTTCTTAATGTGCAGCGGTGTCCTGTTTCTGGATAGAAGCGGCGGTCTGTCCGTCCGGCATATCTGGAACCGAAATATTCCGCATATCCTGATTGCGCTGTTTGTATGGGCGGCTGTTTATAAAGTGATCCCGCGCTTTCTGCACGAGAAGCTTACCGCAGAAGCGCTGCATACGATTTTGCTGGAATTGCTGCGCGGCCAGCATGAGGGCCATCTGTATTTCCTGCATATCATGCTATTGGTATATGCTGCATTGCCGATTACATACACGTTTGCAGCACATGCAGATGAAAAAACGGAGCGCTACGCGCTGTCATTCTGGATTCTATATGGCGTGCTGCTTCCAACGCTCAAAAGTCTCGGGCTTCTCCAAGCGTTTTCCGGCATTTTTCTGCAATGGCCGCTCACGCTGGCCTGGGGTGCGATCGGCTGCACCTGGCTGGGGCATTTTCTGATAAAGCGTAAGCCGCTCCCGGTACATTTGACGGCTGCAATGATCCTCATCGGGTTCATCATCTGTTTTGCCGGTACATGGCCTCGCTCTATCCGTACAGGAAAGCTGTCTGCGCAGCTGCTGGAAGGCCTGTCGCCGGGGCCCTGTTTCCTCGCGGCAGGCTTCTTTTCGCTCTGTATTCGGATTGGGAAAAAGGAAAACAGAAAAATGGAACGTATAGCAAAGGCGTTATCCAGCGGCTCGTTTTGTGTGTATCTGGTGCATCTGCTGGTTCTGCGTGTGCTGGCCCATGTTGGCTTTTCAACCAGCTGCTTCCGCCCAGCCATTTCGGTTCCGTTCCTTGCGCTGCTGTGCCTCTCAGGCAGCTACTGCATCTATTTGCTTTTAAAAAAGATCCCGTTGGTCAACCGCTGGATAATCTGATTTGCATAGCGTTTGCTGGCGCTGCGGAAAGCGCAAAAAAGCAGGAGAGGAATGGCATCCTCTCCTGCTCTAAATTAAGGCTTATTCTTCCGCGCTGAACTGGTCTTTGCCGACGCCGCAGAGCGGGCAGACCCAATCCTCAGGAACTTCTTCCCAAGGCGTGCCGGGGGCTACGCCATTGTCGGGGTCGCCGATCTCAGGATCATAGACATAGCCGCAGATATCGCAGACATATTTCATGCTCAAATTCTCCTTTATTCTCAGCCGCTGAGCCGCTCGGAGAGGACTGCCATGATCTTATCGTGGCAGCCGCCGCAGCCGGTCGAGCAGCTGGTCAGCTTCTGTACCTCGGCAAACTCCTTCTCCACATCGGAGAAGCGCGCGCTTCTCTGTAGAGCGTCGTCAATGTCCGCCAAGGTCACATGCTTGCAGTTGCAGATCACGGTGTTTTCCGTGTATTCCATCTTACTTGAAGTAGCGCTCCAGAAGGCCCTTGAGCGCGCGGCCGTGTCTGGCTTCGTCCTTGGCCATTTCATGGACAGTGTCGTGGATGGCATCGAGGTTGTTCTTCTTGGCACACTTAGCCAGATCAAACTTGCCCTGCGTTGCGCCGAATTCGCAGTCAACACGCCACTTGAGGTTGTCCTTCGTGGTGGCCTTCATGTTGGGTTCGAGATCCTCGCCGAGCATTTCGGCGAATTTGGCGGCGTGTTCTGCCTCTTCGTAAGCGGCCTTTTCCCAGTACAGGCCGATCTCCGGATAGCCCTCGCGGTGGGCGATGCGGGCCATGCAGAGGTACATGCCGACCTCAGAGCATTCGCCGTTGAAGTTGGCCTTCAGCTGGTCGAAGATATACTGTTTGTCAGCTTCGGGAATGTCGGGGTTATTCTTGACAGTCTTGGCGTAAATGCCGTACTCATGCTCGGCAGCCAGGGTCAGATCGCCCTTGACTTCCTCAAACATGTTGCTCTTCGCATGACAGACGGGGCATTCTGCCGGAGCAGCGTCGCCTTCGTAGATGTAACCGCAGACTTTGCAAACAAATTTCTTCATGATAAATTCCTCCGTAAAATATTTTTAATGATAAAATTGTGGATAGATGAATGTCAGTGCGCGTCCTTTTTCACGCAGTCGGCGCAGACGCCAGTGACGGCGATGCGGCAGCTTTCAACCTTGGAGCCTGTCTGCCGTTCAACCTCGGAAAGCGTATCCTCGGGAAGTTCGAGCCAGTTAATATCACTGACCGCGCCGCAGACACGGCAGATAAAATGCGCGTGTGGGTCGGTGCGGAAGTCAAAGCGTTCGAGCCCGTCGTAGACGCCGACGGAATCGATCGTGCCCTCAGCCTTGAACATGGCGAGGTTTCGATAGACCGTCGCGAGTGACAGGTCGGGGATGGTGGGCTTGAGTTGCGTGTAGACCCATTCCGCCGTCGGATGGCTCGTTGTGCAGCGTAGGCATTCGAGGATCGCGTCGCGCTTATGGCTGTGCTTGCGGACAGTGGACATAGGCAAAACTCCTTGTTGAATTAATACTGATAATAATTATCATTACGGTTATAGTATAACGATGATATCCGGATTTGTCAATAGGGTTTTTAAAAAATTTGCGCTGAAAAAGAAGAGAAGGGGGAAGACCGCAAATTTTGGAGCACTCTAAAATCCGCGGTTTATCCCCTCTGTCATTTGCTGGCGCAAATGACACCTCCCCTTACCGCGCAGAACGCGGCAAGGGGAGGCTTTGATTCACTGCGTTTTTACGGAAATCTTCGGAAAATTTGTAACTTCTCAACGGGCCGATGTGGGCATCGGCCCCTACAGGGCCTTGGCGGATCCGTACTACCTTGCAAGTTTTGAGTGCAAGGCTAATTTGCTGCAGCTATTCAAAGGCAACTGCTAGTAAATTTGTTGTTTCGTAACAGGCGGCGCGTACCATAGTGCTCGTAGGGACTTAATAATTGATGCTTGCCAAAAACGTATCCGCAGAATGCACCAACTGCGTCCCAGCGCCCTTTTCTCCCCAATCTTTTCCCGCGCAAGGAAAAAAGATTGGGCCGCCGAAGGTGCGTCGGAACCGGCCTCGACGGAACGAGTCCTCGCTGTGCGCGAAGCCTCTTATCCTCTGAGCCTGTTTCCTCCTTTCCAAAGCGCAAACGCTCCGCTGGTTTGCACTTTGGCGGTTAGGCCTCGACGGAACAAGCCGCCGCGTTGTGCGGCGGCTTGACACGTCGGAGCCGGGGATTAGTATGCGATGCCCCAGTAGATCATTTTCTTGGCGGGCTTGCCGCAGATCGGGCAGGTATCGCCGAGGTGTTCCTGCTTGAGCGGCATGCAGCGGGAGGACATGCCGCCCTCTTCCTTCATCTTGAGTTCGCACTCGAGTTCGCCGCACCACATTGTCTTGATGAAGCCGCCGTGCTCGGCCTGCAGCTGCTTGGCCTCTTCGAGCGAATGCGCTTCATAAATGTGGTTGTCGAGATTCTGCTTTGCCTTCTCAAACATGCCCTTCTGGACGAGTTCCAGCTGCTCCTGCACAGCAGCTTCAAGGTTTTCCAGTGCGACGATCGTCTTTTCGCCGTCGTTGCGGCGGACAAGCACGCACTGACCGGCCTCGATATCGCGCGGGCCGATCTCCACGCGCACGGGCACGCCCTTCATTTCATACTGTGCGCACTTCCAGCCCATGGAGTTATCCGAATCGTCAAGCTTCACGCGAAGCCCCGCCTTGATCAGACGGTCTTTCAGTTCCGAGGCCTTTTCCAGAACGCCTGCCTTGTGCATGGCAACGGGCAGGACGATGACCTGGATGGGGGCGATCTTGGGCGGCAGGACGAGGCCGTTATTGTCGCCGTGGGCCATGATGACTGCGCCGATCATACGCGTGGTGGAGCCCCAGGAGGTCTGGAACGGATACTGCAGCGTGTTGTCGCGGCCGGTAAAGGTCACGTTGTAGGCTCTGGAGAACTTGTCACCGAAATAATGGCTCGTCGCGCCCTGCAGCGCCTTGTGATCCTTCATGAGACACTCGACGGTATACGTCGCCTCCGCACCCGCGAACTTTTCCTTTTCGGTCTTCTGGCCGGGTACGACGGGGATGGCGAGGACGTTTTCAAAGAAGTCGGCGTAGCAGTTCAGCTGCTGCTCTGTCTCGTGAATGGCCTCCTCGGCTGTCTCGTGGATGGTGTGGCCCTCCTGCCACCAGAACTCTCTCGAGCGCAGGAACGGGCGGGTCGTCTTCTCCCAGCGGATGACGGAACACCACTGGTTATAGAGCATCGGCAGTTCGCGGTAAGTCTGCAGCACGCGCGACCAATGATCGCAGAACATTGTCTCGGACGTCGGACGGAAGGCCAGACGCTCTTCCAGCTTTTCGCTGCCGCCCATCGTGACCCACGCGACCTCGGGCGCAAAGCCGTTGACCAGTTCGCCTTCTTTTTTCAGCAGACTCTCGGGGATCAGGACGGGCATCGCAACGTTTTCATGGCCGGTCTTCTTGAACTCCGCGTCCATGATACGCTGGATGTTTTCCCAGATCGCGTAACCATAGGGACGCAGGATCGTAAAGCCCTTGACGGACGCATACTCGACCAGTTCTGCCTTGCGGCAGATATCGGTGTACCACTGGGCAAAATCGACCTCCATATCGGTGATCTGCTCGACTTTCTTTTCTTTCGCCATATCGCTTCATCCTTTCGGAAATACTTTTTCAGTCAATGGAATTATTTTATCACACTTGTCAAGCGTCTGTACATAAGATGAGATACCTGAACGCAGGCAATATTGGAGGTTCGCATGCCATGATCTATTGTATCCCACTCGATTCGGCGACGGAGGAATTTTATGCGTCCGTCGCCCGCGCGGCCGGCCTGCCCATGGAGCAGGTGCTGCGCGATGCACTCTTTAAGCTTGCGGGCGAACTGTCGCTCGAAGCGCTGGCCCGGCGGAGCCGGAACCAGACGGCCCGGGGCGGCTCCGAATAAAGTACGCAGCCGCCCTGAATTAAGGTTGTAATTTGAAGCGTTCTCTGGTATCATGTGGTGAAACGATACGATCGGAGGAAGCTTCTCATGAAATCCATTCGTGATCTTTATAAAGTTGGAAAGGGTCCGTCCAGTTCCCATACCATGGGGCCGGAGCGCGCAGCCCGCATCTTCAAACAGGAAAACCCCGATGCAGAACGCTATGAGGTCACGCTTTACGGCTCTCTGGCTCTGACCGGCGTCGGCCATGGCACTGACCGCGTTCTGAGTGAGGTTCTTGCCCCGACCCCGACGGAGATCATTTTCTCGCAGAAGGATCCCGGCGATCTGCGCCATCCGAACACGCTGGACTTTGCCGCCTATAAGGGAGAGGAAAAGTTCGCGTCCATGCGCGTGGAGTCCATCGGCGGCGGCGATATCGTAATCGAGGGCCGCGAGTCGTCGGAGCCAGACGACGTGTACCCAGAAAATTCGTTTGCTGAGATCGCACAATACTGCCGCTGGCGGTATATCTCGCTGCGCGAATACGTTGAACTGAACGAGGGGGCGGAGATCTGGGACTTTTTGCAGACCATCTGGCACACCATGCGCGCCGAGGTCGAAGAGGGACTGGAGGCAACCGGCATTCTGCCGGGCGGCCTGAATGTGCAGCGCAAGGCGCGTTATCTCTATGAGCGGCAGCATGCGCAGGAGATCCCGCAGGTGCGGGAACTGCAGCTGGTCTGTGCGTACGCCTTTGCCGCCGCCGAGCAGAACGCCGCCAACGGCACCATTGTCACTGCGCCGACCTGCGGCAGCTGCGGCGTGCTGCCCGCTGTTCTCATGTACTTACAGGGCAAATACCACTATTCCGACCTGCGCATGGCCCACGCGCTGGGCGTGGCGGGCATCATCGGCAACCTGATCCGGCGCAACGCGTCCATCTCCGGCGCGGAGTGCGGCTGTCAGGCGGAGATCGGTTCGGCCTGCTCCATGGCCGCTGCCGCGATGTGCGAATTGATGGAATTCCCCATCGAGCAGATCGAATACGCCGCCGAGATCGCCATGGAGCACCATCTCGGCCTGACGTGCGATCCCATCTGCGGCCTTGTGCAGATTCCCTGCATCGAGCGCAACGCCGTCGCCGCCAAGCGCGCCATCGACTCGGCGAATCTGGCCCATATGCTGGTCGGCACAAGAACGATTTCGTTCGACATGGTCGTGCGCACGATGTACGAAACCGGCATCAGCATGAACCGCGCCTTCCGTGAGACAAGCGAGGGTGGTCTTGCCAAACTCTATAGCCGCCGCGCCGGGCAGACGCTGGGAAAATGAGCACAGACGGTTTGAATAAAGAATGCGGAAAGGGGCCGACAATGCTGTCGGCCCCTTTCCTGATTCAAATCTGTGTGTGGTTCGGTGCTTACTCGACTGTCACGATGCCGTTCGGGCCGATGGTGACGGTCATGCCGTCCTTGACGTAGGAGAGGAATTCCTCACCCAGCGAGTCAACGACCGGCATTTTTCCCGGCTGGAGCCATACGTCGGCGAGAATCGCCCCGGCGGCTGCCAGAGAGTCGATGGGGTTGGCGAATAGCATGCAGGC
>ERZ779895.2759-NODE-2759-length-15087-cov-4.909327_pt1 | contig 15087 bp, 19 predicted proteins | sample MGYA00511093_ERZ779895 | MGnify/ENA primary metagenome ERZ779895 (study PRJEB29588, sample SAMEA2142970) | human gut metagenome | biome: human gut; feature: human-associated habitat; material: faeces | place: Denmark | collected 2008/2010 ... | reverse complement strand
GTGCGTTCCGGCTCTGCAGAACCCGTCTGGCCCGCCGCAGCACGTCCGCACAGCGGACACTGCCGCAGGCGCGCATCGTACGCCGTACCGCAATATTCACAGGTTTTCAATTCCATACATGGGCCTCCGTCTATCGTGCTCCGCCTTTCCGTGCAGCGGAGCATTGCGTTTATTCAGACTCAGGAGACAGTATATCACAGATTGTTACAGATTCCAAGTGGATGGGCCAAGATATTGTATTGCATTTTTTATGAAAATGACATAGAATAAAGATGTGTTTGTAAAGGAGGCGAACGAATTGCCAGAACTGAACATGATATCGCCGCTGCTGACGAACATGGAACTCGTTAAATGCGTCAGCGTGCGTAGCGGTACATCTGTCTATATTGTCAAAAGCACAAAAAGCAATCAGTCCTATTATCTGAAGCACATCTGCATTCCGGAATCGCAGAAACAGGTTGACGCGCTGATGTTCACCGGCGCGGCTGCCACAGTCGAGGACGCGCAGAATTATTACAAGCAGGTTGCCGCCGATTATCAATCGGAACTCGAGACGCTTGAAAAGCTTTCCGCCAGCCCGAACATCGGCTGCTACCGCAGCTATCAGATCGAGCCGAAGGAGGACGGCGTCGGCTTTGAAATTTATCTGCTGGCCGAATACCGCCAGACACTTTCCGAGGTGCTTGCCGAAACGCCCATGACGCAGTCGGGTGCCGTTAATCTTGGCCTGGATCTGTGCAGCGCGCTTTGCAGTTTGCGCGAGGCAGGACTCATCCACCGCGACGTCAAGCCGTCGAACGTGTACTTAAGCAGTTCGGGGCACTATCTGCTGGGCGATCTCGGCATTGCAAAGATTGACGAACTGAAATACTGCTCCATGCCGGAAAATATGCTCAGTTCCTTCTCAGCACCGGAACTGTTCAGCCTGCTGGGCACGATCGAGCCGACGACCGACATTTATTCCGTCGGCATGATCCTCTACCGCATCTATAACGGCAACCACGGCCCGTTTGAGGACGAAAAAACTTCCGCCCGCGCCGCGGACAAGCTGCGTGTGACCGGTGAACAGCTGCCGGCTCCCATGTATGCGGATTATGAAATGGCGGATATTCTGCTGAAGGCCTGTGCGTTCAAGCCCGAAGACCGCTATCAGACTCCGCAGGAACTTCAGGAGGCGCTGCTGGAATACGGCAAGCGCAATGAAGCCTCCGATGCGCTGATCGTCCCGCCCCTTGAGGGAGAACCGGAGAAGATCGACCCCAGCGCTGAAGAGGAGGTCGAGCCGGTCCAGTTCGCTGACACCGAGCAGATGGCAGATGATTTCAAGGAGAACTTCTCTCCGGATACAGCCATGCTCAACGCCATCATCGACGAGGTGCATCGCGGCGAATCAGGACAGGTTCCCCTTGATCTGGATGAGAATTCGCAGGACGCATCCGAGGACGATGCAGATGAGTCCACGCCCGATGGAGACGGTGAAGAGGATGAACTGAAGATCAATCTGCCTCCGCGCGGACAGCGACGGAAGAAAAAGGCGTCCATGCCAAAATGGATTCTGCCGGTTCTGATCGGCGCAGCTGCGCTGGCTGCGATTGCTGCGGCAGTATGGTTCTTTGTGATTGTCCCGTCTGTGACACGCGTTGACTCTGTCGCCGTGACAGACATCGGCACCGATTATCTGACCGTTCAGATCGAATCCGGCGAGGAAAGCGGCGCATTTGATGTCACCTGCTCCGACGCCTACGGCAACCAGAGCCGGAAGGCCTATACGGCAGGCGAAGACATGACGTTCGATTCGCTTATGCCGGGCACCCAGTACACGATTGAAGCTGTCCCGCTGGAGGGCAAAAAGATGACGGGTTCCTACTCCGCCACCGCTTCGACCTTCGCCGAGACAAAGATTCTGAGTTTCACCGCTACGCCCATCTCCATCACACAGGCTGAACTGAATTTCATCATTCAGGATGGGCCTGATTTCGACAGCTGGACCGTTTCGTACGAGGCCGCAGGCGTCGAAGCCAAGACCGTTACCTTCTCTGGACATTCGGTCGTCATCAGCGATCTGCTGTCCGACTCGGAGTACACCTTTACGCTGCTTGCTCCCGATAATACGCTTCTGACCGGTGCAATCAGCACCCCGCTCTCGACCGTACCGACCGTCGAACTGCTGCCCGACAGCGTGGCCATCGCGCTTTCAAGTTCCTCTGCCATTCTTACCTGGCAGTATGACGGCGACGCGCCCGAAAAGTGGGTCGTCACCATCACGGACAAGGCCGGCTTTGAGGAAACGCAGGAGGTCACCGCCCCGAACGTGACGTTTGAAAATCTCGTCTCCGGTACGGAATATGAGATTGTGATCTCCGCGCCGACGATGCTTTCCAGCTACGCCATGAACGTCACCCCGACCATCACGAAGGTCACGGAGTTCAAATCCGCCGACGAAACAGACGAGACAGGCCGGACCATCAACGTCAATCTCAGCTGGGCCTGCGAGACAGAGCCTGCCGAGCCCGGCTGGGTAGTGACCTACACGCTTCAGGACGTGGAAAACGCCGAGCCGCAAACCCTCGAAACGGATACGGAGTCCTGCGTCATCCCTGCCAACAATATGTACCCCGGTGCAACATACAAGGTCACGCTGGCGCTGAAGAGCGGTGATTCGCTCGAGGGCGAGACGGAGTTGACATTCTCGACAGCCAATGTGGACAATCCCTACACGGCCAACGGCGTCAAGAACCCCTATACAGGCTTGTTCCTCAAGCCGAACAAGGAAACGTTCCGCTATGTTGATCTGGTTACGCGCCGCACGACGTTCTCCAAGGGCGAACTGGTTGCGTTCGACGTAGACGCCGGCAGCAACCTGAACGCCTCTTCCGACGGGACAGTCATGGTCAACCTCGTCATCCGCGACGCAGACGGGAAAATCGTCGATTCCTCCAGTTCCGTGCTGGTCTGGAAGGACATGTGGGAAAAGAACATGTTTGTCGGCTACTTCCCGCGCACCCCGCAGACCGACGGCGATTACACCCTGTCTATCTACATCGGCAACCAGCTGCTCGATTCGGCAAAGTTCACCGTCAAGAGTTGACCTCTCCCCTTGCCGATCAGCACAAAGCGCTTGCCCTGAATACACAAGTATCCAAACGCGCCCTCGTATGATGCACATACGGGGGCGCGTTTCCATGCGGCAAAGAGTATGGGATAGTCTACATATGCTTTGAATCCTTTTTCTGTATAATAAAAAAAAGAAAAGCAGTTGACTTCGTGATGAAATCAACTGCTTTTCTGGTACGCCGGAAGGGACTCGAACCCCCGACCTACTGGTTCGTAGTGATGCGATTTTCTTTTCATATCTTTTCATAAAATCCGAAAAACGCTGATATACCAATGTTTTCACGATTTCGCATTCTCATAAGATTTCATAAAATCGCATAAGATTTCGCCGTCTTGTGCGGTAAATGTGCGGCAAATTTTCGGCCCCATAAATGGAATGCTTTATTTCTCCTCGTGAATGATCCGGCAGTCGTGCAAGTTCTGGTCTCGCATATAAATATTTGAATGCTCTACAATGTAGGTTGCCGGAAAAAAGCGTTCATTCATGCTGCCAATGAACAGGATATGGTACTTAACATTTCCCTCAAACACGCTGCCGACCCGCTTATAAAGATAATACTTTGCTTCGATCTCTGAAGACAGCTTGCTTCTGTCATACTCGACAATGATCTTTTCTTCGCCTTCCGCAAGAATATCTTCCAGATAGCCGAATGTATGCAAACGTTCTTCGATTTCGTGATAACTGCTGCTTCTCTGAATATATTCTGTCTGCAGCTGCTGCCGCTTGACCGATCCATAAAAGCGGTCTTTGCTTTTCGGGCTGCTGATATTCCGGAAATCGGTCAAGTGTTGGAATCCGGCCAGATGGTGATAGTTTGCAGGCTGAAACGTAAATGTAAAATCTTCACCAGTGTCGACAATGATCCGGTATCGCTTCTTGCGCAGACGCTCATACACCGCAACAGTTTCCTGTAGAATATCCATCTTCTCTATCTCAATTCTTTCGGATAGTAAGATCGCCCTGACAATATCCGTCAGGGCGATTTGCGCTAAAAAAGTGAGTGTTTTTATTTTCGGACAAGCCTAGTTGGAACTTGGAGACCACACAACCCTCATAGTACCTCCACGGCAACACACCAACATAGCAACCGCTTCTCAGGCAGGAAGTTTTCTTCCTATCGATAGTATATGAGTTTTCTTAAGTTTTGTCAATGTGATTTCGTTAATTTTTTTAACACCTGAAACGTCTCAATAAGTCTGTACGCGTTTCTCAACGATTCTTATCCCGCTCCATCGTCTCCGAGATCGCGCGGTTGATAAAGCCGTTCGTGCTTTCGCCCTGCGCTTCGGCATGGGCCTGTATCAAGTCTTTCTGGCCCTTCGGAACGGTCAAGTTGATACGGTCATACGCTTTCGTTATCCATGTATTCTTTGACTTCGCAGATGTTTTCCCACCCATGTAATCACCTCACGCAAAGTATATCATTAAAATGCGTACTTGCGCAATTATGCAAATTGAACAAAAAAGCAAGAGCATACTTGTGCAATATTCCGTGTTGCATACTTGCGCAATAAGCAATATAATAAAGCCAGTCAAGGGGAACAAACGAAAACAGTTCAGACACCGGCAGAAGATGGGTGAAGAACGTCTATAAGAGTTGGGAAGGAACAGCAAAGTGCAGCAAGGCTCACGAGATCAGTTGAAAGCCCCCAGCCGCCGGAGTTCCCAAGAGCAAAGAAAAAGCGTCCTGCACGCCGTAGGAAGCACAAGCAGGACGCAACCACAAAAGGGGTCGTGGACAGTATACCACGCCCCGCCGAAAAAGGAAAGGGGTTTCACCTATGAGCAACACAGAAATTCAGAGCAAGGTCAACGAGTTTCGCGAGCTGCGCCGCATGTCCGACGAGCTGACAGCCGAGATCGAGAGCATTCAGGACGCGATCAAGGCGCACATGACCGCCATCGACACCGACACGCTGACGGGTGCGGATTACAAGATCACTTGGAAGACCGTGACCAGTAGCCGCTTTGACAGCACGGCGTTCAAGAAAGCCATGCCGGAGCTTGCCGAACGCTTCACCAAGTCCAGCACCAGCCGCCGGTTCACTGTGGCGTGAGGGGGCGGCAATGGCGAAAGATAAGGACAAGCACCCCAGCTGGTTCAAGATGAAGCTGGAGCGCCGGGAACTGGTCAGGCAGCTTTCCCCGGAAACAGCAGTGAACGTGCTGCTGGCCTGCTGGGACTTCTTGGAGACAGGCGAAAAGCCCGCAAGCCTGTCTCCCATCGAAAGCGTTGCGTTCTCTGCGTTCATGCCGGACATGGAAGAAGCCTGGGCGCGATATCTGATCCGCGTAGCTTCTGGGGCACAGGGAGGGCGGCCCAAATCCAGTGAGAAATAACCATATGGTTCCGTATGGTACCATATGGGGGCATATGGTACAGAAGTAGAAGAAGAAACAGAAGTAGAAGTAAGAAGTAGACTGTATAAGGGTATAAGGGAACGGAGCCGCTTCCGCGCTCCGCTCCACCCACCCCGACAAAGGAGGCAGATACTTGCTGTTTGATTTTGACAAATTCGCGGATATCACAGCGTCGGTATTCCCCGGAGGGCCGTACACGCTGGACGAAGCGCTTGGCGTGTTCCGGTACTACTTCGAGCAGTATGAGGCATACACCGGCAGGCCGCACCCGCCGATCTGTGCAAGCCAGATCGTGCGCATCATCCGGGATATGCCGTGGATCGAGCAGGCCGACCGGGGCAGCGCATACGCCGACATTCCGCCGGAGAGCTACCCGCCCATGATCGACCAGCATTTCCAGACAAGATACCGCCGCTGCGATTACAACATCAACCACTTTTTCAGCGGGCGCATTCGGGAATTGCGCTTTTATGAAACGTGTTACTAAGGAGGACTAATTATTATGGACAATCGTCAAAACAACGTAGACCAGTTACGCGAAGAATTTAAGGCTGCTGTATTGGAATTGACGCCAGACGAGCGGAAGGAATTGCTGAAAATGATCCGGCAGCGAAAGGCTGAAAAAGGACAGAAATATGCGACGGAGACAAGCCGCAGCATTGGGAGGGGTTGAAAATGAGCGATATCAAAGACAATCTGTACAGTCAGATTCTTTCTCTTAACGAAAATGAAGTACGCATTTTCCTTGCTCTTATGCAGGACAAGTTGCTCGAGGAATCTGCTGCTGTACCGGACATAACTCCACCGGAGGGAATGACAAAAGCCGACTGCAAGCGCCTCATTAAGTCAATACGCACAAAACAGCCCTACGCCGATGCACGCACACAACAGTACAGCCTGCGGGTAATCTCCCACATTCGCAATGTGTGGGTTCCGCAGATCAAAAGCCATGACCAACAAGCAGGCTGAGGTCATGCGGCTGTACCGGCAGGGGCTCAGCACCTGCGAGATTGCCCAGCGGCTCGGCGTGACAAAGAGCAATGTCCGCTACTTACGCGCCGCAGCCAACGGCAAGAAGCCCAAGTCAACGTACCGGTATCGAAAGCCCCGCACGGTCTGTCCCTACAGCGCCAGCTGCTTCACCTGTCCGCTCCCGGATTGTGTAATTCCTGCCTGCCAGATCGTCAACCTTCTGACAGATGACTTTGTGTATCGCCCAGACGATTAAAAATCATATACCGCTGTGAGGCCGTGCAAGCCCCACAGCGGCGTTTTTTATTCTCCCGCATAAACGAGCGGGTATATGGCTTCTGGCGGCGTGTGCGGCGTTATAACAGCCACACAGCAAACGAACGTTCGTGTTTCGCTTGCCGTTATGCTTTTGCACCTGCCAGACGCACGCCGACACGCTGCGTCTCCTCGTTGTTCAGCTGGTAGATCGCACGGCCCAGCTCCCGGCGGTCAAGCTGGAGGATGACGGTCATCTGCCGTCCTCCCGCGCCGCCGGTCTCGTTCATGGCCTGCTTGAACGCCTGCACCATTGTGGCAAGCGGCGTTTCGATATTCGTTCCGCTCTTCTGGTCGCCGAGAACGGCCATAAACTCCCGGTTCGGCGGAATGACCGCGCCGGAGGCAAGCCGGGGGAGCTGGACAGACGCAAGCGTCGGAATATTGAAGCCAAAGGTCTTTCCCCCGAGACCTTTTGTCACGCTCAATTTGTTCAGCCATTCCGGCGTTGTAATGCTGAACGTGTTCAGCTTCGAGATCATCCAGTTTATACCGTCAATGATAAGGTTGACGGCGTCCTCCAGGAAGCCGATAATGCCGTTCCATGCGTCCTTGAAGATATCCGTTATCCCGCTCCACGCATCTTTCCAGTCCCCTGCGAATACATTGCTGACAAACTCCGAGATCTTTTTCAGGATATTTTCTATCTTCTCCTTCAGCTTCGCAAACAGGTCTATGATCGGCTGGATCCCCTTCTTGATGCCGTTCAGCAGACCGTCGATCACGAACCCGCCCTGCTCGGCCATGACCTTAGACGGGGAAGCGATCCCAAAGGCTTTCTTGAATCCGTCAATAAACGGCTGGAAAATGTGTTCCTTGATCCACTTCCCGATGTTTTTCAGCGCCTCCCAAATGCCGTCCAGAAGTCCCTTGATCGTGAATTTTCCGTCTTCGTATGCGACTTCATGCCACCAGTCAACAACGTCGTTCCATGCGTCTTCGATCAGCCCCCACAGGAACCCCGCGAGGCCGCCGAGCGCGGAACCGATTGCTTCAAACATGGAATCCATGACGCCGTTCCAGTCGATATTCGCGAGGAACTCCGCAATCTGATGGCCCAGTGCCTGCCAGTCAATACTCTGGATCGTGTCCGACATAGAATCGAAGAACCCAATAATCAGCTGACTGGCTGCGTGCGCAAGCTCCTTCATATCCACGTTAAGCAGGAACCCGGCCAGTGTTTCCAGCGCGATCTTGAACTTTGCCCACAGAAGCATACCGACGCTATACCAGTCGATTTCAGAGACCATCGCGTTGAACATCGCCGCTAATTTCGCACCGAGCTTCATCCAGTCAAACGTATAGATAAAGTTCACCAAAAATGCGATTGCAAGATTTAACCCAGCCCCAAGCGCCGCGCCGAGACTTGTCCAGTTGATCTGATCGACAAGTCCATTGAACGCATTTGCAAGGTCACGTCCGAGCTGCGACACCTTTTCCAAAACGCCTGGGAAGGTGAATGCTTCGTAAAGCTTTGAAGAAAAACCGTTCAGCCAGTCCGCAAAGGAAGCGAATGCTTCTTTCAGTTTCGGGATCCCGTCGACAAGGATCTTATCGAGCACGGCGGAAAAAGCTTCGCCCCACGAAGCGAAGTCAAGCGGTTCGATCGCGACCGTCTCAAACATATCCGCCGGTGAGGTCTCGGAGCTTCCGCCTCCACCGCTGGAAGTGTCCTTCGTCGTGATCTGGTTGATCTCGTCGAATTTCGCCATGCTCTTGCTGGCGTCTTCCGCTGCTGCGCCGGTTCCTTCGATGCTCTTTGCATAATCCTCCTGCACTTTGGTTGCGCGCGTGTAGGAGGATTTACCAGTCAGGGCTGCTGTGAACCGCGCGATATAATCCGCCGCTTTGGACAGCATATTGATAAACCGCGTCAGGATCGGCTCGATTGTCTGTAAGATCGGCGCAAATGCCGTTGCAAGCGCGTTTTTCAGCTGCGTCAGCGAGGATTTGAGGTTTGACAGGCTTTTGTTTGTGCCGGAAGAAAACTGCGCCAGATTTTTGAAGCCCTCTGTCATTGCAGCCCGCAGCTTTCCGAAAAGGGCGTATAGGCCGCGAAGCCCCAGCGCATACCGGAGCATATTCTTTATCCCGCCTCCGAACGCGCCGTTTGTCTTTCCTGCCGTTTTGAATAGGTTCAGAAACGCCTTTCCGGCGCGGCCCGCAAGCGACACGAGCTTTTTCAGGCCGATGCCTGCCGCAGATAAAAAGCCCTTCGTGACCGTTTTCCCCGCTGACAGGGCGGCGGAAGCGATCTCCTTGAATCCTGCTGCAAGGCCGCTTAAAACAGTTTGCAGCTTCGGCACGTCCGCGCCGCCCGTGAAGCTTTGCAGAACCGACGCAAGCTTTCCCTTCGCCGTATCTTCCGCACCGCCGCGTTCTGCCGCTGCCAGCTCCTGCGCCTTCTGCGAGACCTCACCATAGCGGAGCTTTACGCCGTCCAGCTCCATCTGCGTGTTTTTCAGCGATTGATTCTGCTTTTCAATCGCCGCCTGCACAGATGTGATCTTCTCCTGCATGGCGGAGATCTTCGTCACATTTTCGGGCGATATGATCGCCTTGCCGCCCTCGATCTTTGTCTGTGCCTGAAGCTCCGCAAGCGCTTTCTGTGCCTGCTCCAGCTCCGCCGTCAGCGCGCCCTTTTTGCTTTTGCCGACGGTCAGATCCTCTTGCAGCTTGAGAACCTTCTGTTCCAGCCGCTGAAGCTCCTTGTCGGCCTTTCCCGTATTCAGGTTCACACCAACGGATACGGAAGCATCGTCTTTCATGGAATCACCACTCTTTCAGATTCTTCATTCTGCGGGGATATTCCATCCGGAACATCCCCGCAGTCTTTTACTTTTTCGCCCAGCGCTCCGTGTATTCCTGAATGCGCGGATTCGTGCGCAGCTTTTCCCGCGTCATTGTCGCATCGACCTGATCCAGAATAGCCAGCATAAGGTTCGCCCAGACCGGCAGACCGTCGGCCAGCGCATAGACGTTCATAGAGCCGAACAGTGCCGCACAGACGGGCGCTTCAAACAGCCCGTCGATCATTTCCCGCATTTTTTCGTCATGCTGGCGGGCAATGTCGAATATCTTCCGCTTGTCCGCGCAGGCGTCCATTTCGCTCCGGTAGGTCTGCTGTTCTGCGTCCAGCTTTTCAAAAACATCGTAGATCCGCTCCACAAAGGCCGCGTCGGTCGGATTGAACGAAACACTGACCTGATCATTGAGCCGAAATTCCTGTTTGCCGGTACTGAATTTGATTTCTTCCATGTTAATTTCTCCTTTTTGTGGTTTTAAGAGATCTTTTTCCGGGCGATCCGCTTTGTCCGGTATTTCATGATGACCGCATCGCAGTCCTTTGGGCGCTCTGCCGGTGCCATGCTGGAATACAGTCCTTCCACGAGATTGAACCACAGCGGCGCGTGATCTGCTGATGCCATGACCGGCGTCGTGCCGAAGATCGCCTTGCAGATGCCGCCGCCCAGAAGCGCGTCCAGCTTCACACGCATTTCTGTGTCCATACTGGTGAAGACCTCATACGATTTGTGGCCTGCATTGCGTCTGCCGGGTCGGCACTTTTTCTGCGTCCGGCGCAGCGCTTCCTGCATCGCGTCCAGTTCACAGACCAGCGCCCCGAATGCTTCCCGGTAGGCGCGATCCTCCGGCGCGAAAATGATCTCTACGTCGTTTACTGTGAATGCCATATGTCCCTCCTTCAATCCAGTTCCTGCTTCATCGCTTTCCCGGCAACGTCGCGCCACTTTTCAAGGTTCTGTGCTTTGGACGCTTCGAACCAGTGAGATTGTGCCTGATTGTGAAAATATTTGGTGAACACAAGATTTTTGTCGGTCAGCACCTTTGTCATCCCTTTCTTCGCGTATGTGCTGCCTGTCTCCGGGTTCACCATAACTTTCCCGTAGTAAAGATAGCGCGCATACGGCCCCGGATAGATGATCGTATTACCGGATACGCGCGTTCTTTCATCAAGGGAACCGGTCAAAAACGGCACATACGGGCTTGTATCCTTTGCCGCCTGAACAGCAACGATATGCTCCGCCCTTGTCGCGGCCTTTCCGATGGCGGCAGCCAGCGCTTCGGAAAGATCCGTCTGGACTTTGAAGGTCAGCATTCCGGAGAACCCTCCGCGGACAGCTTTGCAGTCAGCCGGTCAAAGCTGTCCAGCTCCGCCGTCAGGCGACGATTGCACGTCTCGACGACACCCGCCAGCGCGTCACGTTCGGCGCGCATAGGCTCACCAGCGGCAGCGTACATACCCTTCCGCGCATGGGGCGCAACAAGCCGCAGCAGTGTCGGGGTCTCACTGTAGTACTCCGCCAGCGCCGCGAAATCGTCTGCTTTCATAACGCCGCTTTCCAGCAGCCCCAGCGCCAGCGGCTCTACGTCGTCCGGGTTTACAAGAGAAGCCTTCCGCACCTTCTCCGCCAGCTCTGCGCGAAGGGTCGTGTACGCGCTCCGGGCCTTTTCCTCTGCGGCGGAAAGCTCCGCCGCATGGGCCTGCTCCGCTGAATGAAGTACGGCTTCTGCCTGCGCTTGATCCTCCATGTGCTTGCATTCTTCCTTTGCGGTGTCTAATTTGCGTGCGGCTGCGGCTTTTGCTTTCCGCTCCGTCTCAAAAATCGCAGTCAGCCGCTGTTCGTATGTCAATGCTTTCATACCTGTGCCGCTCCTTCCGCTTCATTGACTGCCGCAGCAAACTGCGCACCGTTCGCACACAGGCCGAATATGCGCAGGCAGTCGTTTTCGCCTGCGGGGTCGGTGTCCAGCCGGAACATATCCCAGTCAGACCGGGACATATGCTCCCTCCTGCTGTTCGGGGCTTGCAGATTGGACACAAGCCTTCCGGCGTTTACTCGGAGCGAATGCAAACTCTGACGCACCGTGTCGCTGCTGATCTCCTGCTCCAGTCCGAGAATCTCACCGCTTTTGCGGGCGATCTCCTCCAATGCCCGTTCTGCAACCGGGCAGCCGCGCATAGTCTGTGCTGCGCGTCTCAGCTCATCGCGGCTTACATGGTCGCGCAGTTTGAGCGCCTGCAAAACGGAAAGCTGCTCCTGCGTCGGTGCGGAAGCGGGTCTGTTCATGTACGTCTTTTCCATCGCGTCAACCGCAGATTTGAGCCGGTCTGCGTACTCCCGGCGCAGCTCCTCGACCTCCGCGTTCCGCCGGTCGTCCAGCAGTTTTTTGCTCTGTGCATACGAGCCGGAATCCTTGAAGCGCTCCAAGCGCTCATATTCCGGTCTGAACTTGTCATTTACTTCCTGCAAATCCTTGCGGAAGCCCTTGATGGAGTTTAAATATCGCTGTGTGTTGGTCATAAAGTTACCTCGTTTCATTTGTTTTTTCTTCGTATTGTTCTTTTGCCGAAAAAATCCGGAAAAACATAGTCAGCGGAGTGCTCATAAATGGGAAGAAAAGGCTGGTTTTGATAGGTTTTTATGCGACAACCCTGAATCCATATACGGGAAAATTACAGGTTTTCTAAGGTTTTCCGGGTGCTGGTTTGATGCGGCGCGTATATATGCAAAAAAATTTAGGTTTTTTAAGGTTCTGTACCGTGTATGGCCGACAGAGATCCCTCGCGCGCGTGCGCACGTAGTCGTGTCAAGAAACAAAAAGTACCGAGCCGGTATCTCAGACATACGTCCGCAGCGTTTGGCAGACTGCGGGCTTTCTGAGCGCTTTCAGGGCGGTATCGCGCAGCCTTGCGTCGACTGGCCTGTCGAACCAAAATGCGTCGATCAGCGTTTCGCGCAGCTCGTTCGGAAGCTGCTGCAAGGCTGCTTGTACGGCCTCGACCAGTTCCTCCCGCTCGATTTCCAAAAGTCGGTCTTCCGCCTGCGTGTCCTGCACAAAATCTACCAGCGCGTTTGTTTCCTCGCCGTCCTCACCCACAGGCGTATCGAGGGAAACGGCGGTCTGCAATGGATCGTTCCTATTCCGCATTGTTCTCAGGCCGCACACGTCCGCAAATGCAGTCCGCAGCGTCAATTCATAGATGCCGATGAAGCCCGTGCCGCCGTCCGACCTCCACAGTCTGACAGCCCGCAGCATGGCAAGGTAGGCTTCCTGCATCAGATCGTCAAGTTCCACGCCGCAGCGGTGATGCAGCGCAGCCACCCAGCGGCGGGCCTTTTTCGCAGCGTAGCCCCGGACAGCTGCCCAAAGCGTCAGAGTATCCAGCTGCCCGCGCTGCACAGCCTCCGCGATTCTGTTCGTTTGCGCGGCGCGTGCCGTTTGTGCTTGCATTGACCTGTCCTCCTGTGCTACAATGATTTTCATCAGGATCACGCCGCACAGGAGCCGCCCGGAAGGGCGGTTTTTTATGTGCGCGCAGACGGCTTCAGAAGATCGTTTGCAACCGCAAGCCGCTGCTGCGCATTCTGTGCGCGTCGGCTCTCGCCCTCCAACTTGATCCGCACGGGGCAAAGCTCCAGCACGCGGTCGTAGATGCGCTTTAGCTGCATGGAATCCGCCTGCTGCATCTCGGCGACTGACAGATTGGTCGTCACGATGAGCGGTAAGCCGGTCTGCACACGGGCGTCAACGACGTTAAAGATCTGTTCCGCAGCGTATGCCGTATCCCGCTCTGCGCCGAGATCATCCAGCACCAGCAGAGAATAACGCTGCATCCGGTCAAGCAGTGCCTGCTTGTCCTGCGTGGATTGCAGCAGATTCAAAATCCGGGGAAAGCTCGTGATGACAGCAGAATCAAGCTGTGCCAGAACCGCATTTGCAATCGCGCACGCATAAAAGCTCTTGCCTGCACCGACAGCGCCGAACAGCAGAACGCCGATATTTTCTTGCTTCATCTTCGGCCACTGCGCCGCGTACCGGCGGCAGACTTCCGAAACATTTGCCGCGTGCCGGTCATCAATATCGAAGGTCTTCCGCAGGCAATTCGGGATTTGCAGCTGATCCGCTGCCCACATTTGCTGCATAGACGCCATAAACTGCTCACGCCGGTCTTTCTCCTTCACAGCCTCATCCTTCGCGCGGACGCAGGCACAGGAGATAGGAACAATGCGTTCAACGAAACCGCCGCTGCCGTCCGGAAACTGCTTGCGTGTCTGCTTCGGCTCACCGCAAACGGCACAATGCACGATGCCGTTCTCCCGGTAATCTCCGGGGGTGTCCATCTTTTGGACATCCCCTGCAAGTCGGTTCACCATTCCTGATACGTTCATATCGTTGCCCCCTCACACAAAGGATTCGTCTGCGTCGTAGCTGCGAATCCTGTCTTTGCCCTGCGCCTTCTGCTGTGAATCTGACCGCTCCCACGACCGCACAGCCGCCCGCCAATCGCGCATTTTCGATTTTCCAACGAGCCAACCTTTTGAAGCGTAGAAGTCAACGAACCGTGCTGGATCAACATTGTTTTCCCGCTCTGTGCAGTAAGATTTGACTTCATCAACGGTGGGCGGGGTGAAGCGCGAAGCGCGCGGCGGCTTGTCCGCCTTAACACTCTTACTCTTTGCTTTCCTATCCTTTCCTAACCTTACCTGTGTATCCAACTCGGATACGCTCTGGATACAAGGTGTATCCGAATAGTCATACTGGCCCGATTTCTTGCAGGAAAGGTGCTTCCTCTCCTCCATGTAGAGCGTTGGGGTATATCGATCACTCTGAATGTAATTATTTACCTTCCAGTCACGAATGACGCACACCCCGGAATCAAACGGGATCACAAAGCCCTTTGCCATCAGCAGCTTCAGGTCATCGCCCGACGCATTTACCATCGCCGTGATCCGCTTTGGAGACGATACAAAACCATCGTCGTCTGCCCGCATACCGAGGTGGAAGTACAGGGATTGAGAACTTGCTGGTAAATCGAGAAACGTATCTGTATCCACAACGTCAAGGGAAAACATTCTTCGTTTAGCCATCGTTCCACCCCGCGATCCGCTCTTGCCCAGCCATATCCGCAAGTGCCGCTTCTGCCGCGCGGCTGATAGCAGCGATCTCGGAGGCCCGCCCGCTCATGGAGCGAATAAACCGCCGCGCTTCCTGCTCGGACGCTGGCAAGAAATATCCGTGCAGGCAGTCCGACAGAATCAGCTTGCCCGCCTTGCGCTCTGCTTGAATCCGCCGCCGCACAATTCTCTCGTCCTGATTGGTAAGGGCGGCAAGCTCCGTCAGCTTGACCCCGTTTTCTGCGCCGGGATGGAGCAAATCAGAAATATGTAGCGTTTTTCCTGCACTTGTGGTAAAATTCTTTGTGGGATACATGGTCGGCAAACCGTCTCCCGCTGCCCTTGTCGGTGTTCCAGCACCGGCAGGGGCTTTTTCTTTTTCACACAGCATCGGCGCGTCCTCCC
>ERZ779895.2758-NODE-2758-length-15097-cov-3.717990_pt1 | contig 15097 bp, 14 predicted proteins | sample MGYA00511093_ERZ779895 | MGnify/ENA primary metagenome ERZ779895 (study PRJEB29588, sample SAMEA2142970) | human gut metagenome | biome: human gut; feature: human-associated habitat; material: faeces | place: Denmark | collected 2008/2010 ... | reverse complement strand
CCTATAAGCATTTGCTTATACATCCATATCTGAAAGCGAGTTGGAAATCTTTTCTCATAGATGTTACAGTAATGTCAGAAACAAGCAAGGTACATAAAGAGTTACCGCACAGAGGTCGGATGCGTCAGAACAGAAGCTCCGCATGAAGCGGGAACCACAAAGAAGTCACAGTATAAGGAGGATTCAGCATGAGATTAGCAACTATCAAGGTAAACGGAACAGAAAAAGCCGGTATCGTATTAAATCGCGGTATTCTTCCGATCAAGGCGCTGAACGCCGCAAAGGGAACTGCATGGGCGGAAGACATGATGAGCCTGATCCAGAAACAGCAGATCCCGGGCTTAACAAAATGGTATAACGAGGGCGGAAAGGAAGAGCTTGAGAACATTGCAGGTCTTGTCCCGAACGCAGATGTTGTATATGGTCCGCTTTACCGCAACCCGAAACGTATCTTTGGAATCGGTCTTAACTATGTGGATCATGCGGGAGACATCGGATCCGCAGCGCCGAAGGGATTCCCGGGAAGCTTCTTCAAGATGGCAGATACCCTGATCGGACCTGGGGACGAGATCCTGCTTCCGAAGTTAAAAGAAGCGCAGAAGACGACCGCTGAGGCAGAGCTTGGAATCATCATGGGAAAGGATTGCAGAGACGTTTCCGAGGAGAACTGGCAGGATGCCATCGTCGGATACACAACGATCCTCGACATGACAGAGGAGTCCATCTTAAAGGGAAATGATTATGTGACAGGAAATCCGAGATACCTCTGCATCGTCAAGAACTTCCCGACGTTCTTCTCCTTTGGACCGCAGCTCGTAACACCGGATGAGGTTCCGGATGTGCTGAAATTAAATGTACAGAGCATCCACAATGGCGAGGTTCACGCGGAAAATGTAGTTGCGAATATGACACACCGCCCGGCACGCCTCGTATCCCTGCACAGCAGTATTCAGGGCTGGTACGCAGGAGACATCCTTTCCACCGGAACACCGAGAGCATTCCACATTCAGGACGGCGACATCGCGGAATGCCGCATCCAGGGACCAGACGGATTTGAGATGGCACCGCTTGTGAATCCGGTCGTTGACCTGAAAAAGCATCCGGAGAAATAGAATTTATTCAATTACTGTATTTTAATCAAACAATTCAAATAATTAAAACAATAATTTGATCCCGGATAGCTGTGAAGAGATAAACAGTTACCAGTTTCAAAACATTTAAATTGGAGGTATCTATCATGGATTTAGGTTTAAAAGATAAAGTTGTTCTTTGCATGGCATCTGCAGCAGGACTTGGAAAAGGAATCGCAACAGAGATGGCGCGTGAGGGCGCAAAGGTTATGATCTGCACTGCGGAACCGTTTAAGGATCAGCTCTACGCGGCGCAGGACGAGATAGAGAAAGAGACCGGAAATAGACCGGAAACATTCCTCTGCGATGTGAATAAACCGGAAGACATTGACGCACTTGTAAAACATACGGTCGATACTCTCGGCGACATCTATGCTTTAGTAAATATGTGCCCGGGTCCGAAGCCGGGACCGTTCGAGAACTTTGATGACGCAGCATGGACAGGCGCTTTCAATATGTGTCTCCTTTCCTATGTAAGAACCATCCGTGCGGTACTCCCGTCCATGAAACGTCTCGGCGGCCGTATCGTAAACTCTACGTCCTCCTCCGTTAAGGACTGCCTCGACAACCTGATCCTTTCCAACACCATGAGAATGGGCGTTGTCGGCATGAGCAAGACACTTGCAAGAGAAGTCGGCAAGGACAATATCCTGATCAATGTCATCGGACCTGGTCGTATCGGCACAGCAAGAATTGAGAGCTTAAATAAAATGCGCGCGGACAAAGCCGGAATCAGCGTATCCGACTATGAAAAAGAGGACCTTAAGAAATTCCCGATGGCGCGCTACGGCACTATCGACGAGTACGGTCGTCTCGCAACATGGCTCTGCTCTGAGGCAAACACATATGTATCCGGCCAGACGATCCTCTTAGACGGCGCTATGACGACCGCATATTAATCAGAAAACATGTATTGTCCTGCTGCGTGTGAAAACAGCGGGACAATACGGATTGAAACAGCCAATATCAGGTCGCTCCTTCTGGACTGGGAAGCGTAAAGCAGAAAGGAACTTTAGTGATGAATAAACTATTTGCAAAAAGAATGGACGAACTCGCTCCGTCCGGAATCAGGAAAGTAAACGAGAAAGCGCTTGCAATGGAACGTGCCGGAGAGACCGTGATTCACTTTGAACTTGGTCGTCCGGATTTTGACACACCGGAATATATCAAAAAAGCCTGCATCGCCGATATCGAGAAAGGTGACGTTTTCTACACCTCCAACTTCGGTACCATGGAGCTCCGCGAGGCGATCGCATGGAAATTAAAGACTCAGAATAATGTCGACTACAAGCCGTCCGAGATCATCGTCAGCGTTGGTCTTTCCGAGGCAGTCTTCGATGTAATGACAGCGATCCTCGATGAGGGCGATGAAATTCTCGTTCCGAATCCAGGTTGGTTAAACTACTTAAATGTACCGAAGCTTCTCGGCGCAACACCGATCACCTATACATTAAAGGAAGAGAATGATTACCAGATCGATCTCGATGAGATCCGCGCAAAGGTAACTCCGAGAACAAAAGCCATGGTCCTCATCACACCGAGCAACCCGACCGGAGGTGTTCTCGCTGAGAATGTCTTAAAGGAACTGGCGGAAATCGCAGTGAAGAACGACATCATGGTCATCTCCGATGAGGTTTACGAGAGACTGCTATATGATGATGCAAAGCACATCAGCATCGCTTCCCTTCCGGGAATGAAAGAGCGTACCATCACATTGAATGGCTTCTCAAAGGCGTATTCCATGACCGGATGGAGACTCGGATATGCTGCATGCAATGAGGAGATTGTTAAGACCGTCAACAAGCTTCATCAGCATGTGGTCACATGCGCAACTTCCTTCGTACAGAAAGCAGGCGTCGTTGCCCTCAAAGAAGAGAAAAACGAAGTCACCGACATGGTCAAAGAGTATCAGAGACGCCGCGACTACGCAGTCAAAGCCATCAATGAGATCGACGGCTTAAGCTGCCGCTGTCCGAAAGGTGCATTCTATATCTTCATCAACATTGAAAAACTCGGCATGACCGGGCAGGAATTCGCACCGCTGCTCCTTGAGAACGCAAAAGTTGCCCTTGTTCCGGGCGATGTATTCGGGACGGAAGGTGATCATTATGTCCGGATGTCCTTCGCGAACAGCTATGAGAATGTCGTTGAGGGATGTAAGAGATTGAAAGAGTTTGTTGAGAAGCTTCGCAGGAACAAATAAGCATTTCATATCGGAAGATTACTTCTTTTATATCTAAAAACCCCGGAACCTGTTATAAGATTCCGGGGTACATAACGAGAGCACGAGACGGGATTCGAACCCGCGACCCTCGCCTTGGCAAGGCGATACTCCACCACTGAGCCACTCGTGCGAAATGAAATTGCTTTAAGAGATGTTTCTATTATACCTATAGTTTTTTTACCTGTCAATGATGAAAACGTAATGTTTTACATGATTTTGCACAGCAGCAAAATGGAAATAGTACAATGATCTGGCGAAGATTCGTATCTTTTGACCGTAGTCATGGGATACGGACTCAGGCAGAATCAGATAAACAGGAGGTAAAGATGTGAAGAAAAAGGTGTTGTATGTTGAGCGTGGTATTGATGAATACGGTTTGTATGAAGGAACTCAGGATGCCATGAAGGATCTGAACGTGGAGTTGTCCATCACGCTTGATCCGAAGGACATTGAAGACTGCGACGGAGTGATATTTCCGGGAGGTCTGCCGGATGTTGATCCTGAGCTTTATGGGGAAGAGAATCAGGGCAGCATGAACCTCGACAGAACGCTGGATGATGAGCAGATGGCAATGATCGACGCTGCGGTAAAAGCAAAGAAGCCGATCCTGGCGATCTGCAGAGGAATGCAGTTGGTTAATGTTTATTTTGGGGGAACATTGATCCAGGATCTGGAGAATGGAACTATGCATAAATATGTTCCGAACGAGAATAAGCTGCATGATACGGTCTGCATTTCAGGAACTCCATTCGCGATCATCTACGGTGATACCGGAATCGTCAATTCTGCTCATCATCAGGCTGTAAAAAAACTGGGAAAAGGATTTAAGATCGGTCAGGTATGGCTTTCGGGAAAGCTTAGCCCGGAGCAGAAAAAAGAATGGCTGGAAAAGATCGAAAATGATGAGAACCTGGAGATAGAGTGCAAGAGAACCTGTATTATAGAAGGAATGATACATAAGGAGCTGCCGATCATTATGGTACAGTGGCATCCGGAGCTGATGCACAGAGATCCGATCAAGGGAACATTGGATCAGGACCGTATCTTTATGTACTTTGCGTCATTACTGAAATAACAGGGGGAAGATCATATGGCAATTTACAATGCAATCATGGCATTTACGAACTGGATGTGGACATTCCCGATCCTTGCCCTGCTGATCGGCGGCGGTCTTGTAATCACCGTGGCATGCGATTTTGTCCAGATCAAACATTTTGGCTACATGCTGAAGGCAACATTCGGTGATGCAGCGCACAGTAAGAGTGAAGAAGGAATCTCAAGCTGGTCGGCGATGGTAGCGACACTTGCAAATACGATCGGAACCGGCAACATCATCGGTGTCGGAAGTGCGATCGCGTTAGGAGGTCCCGGAGCGGTTTTCTGGATGTGGGTGATCGGTTTTGTCGCGATGGCATTAAAATATTCTGAGGCATTGCTTGGCGTGTATACAAGAGAAAAGGATGCAAACGGACAGTGGCGCGGCGGAGCGAATATTTATCTGGCAAAGATCTGGAAACCACTTGGATGGATCTGGGCGATCACCTGCTGCTTTGGAATGGCGATCGGATGCGGCGTTCACACCGGAGCGATCAGCTCCTCTGTACATACATTCGGAGTGCCGTCCCTGATCACAACCGTAGTTTGCTGTGTGATCATCGTTCTGGTTATTCTTGGCGGTCTTGGCGCACTTGTAAAGGTCACTGACAAACTGGTACCGGCAATGGCGATCATCTATATGGCAGCTGGAACACTTCTGATCATTCTGAATATTCAGAATCTGATTCCGGCTCTGATCTCCGTCTTTACAAATGCATTTACAGGGACAGCGGCAACCGGCGGATTTGCAGGGGCTGCGCTGGCGGCAACGATCAAAAACGGTTGTTCCAGAGGTGTGTACTCGAATGACGGAGGAAACGGAAGCGCCAGCATCCTGCATGCCCAGGCGAACACAAATGAGCCGGTCAAGCAGGGAATGTTTGGTATTTTCGAGGTATTTATGTGCACGATGATCATCTGTACGTTCAGCGCAATGGTCATTCTTGTCACAGGAACATGGGAGACTGGAGATCCTGGTTCTGTTCTGGCGATCAATGCATTTGGAACGATCGGTCTTCCGGGAAGACTCCTGGCATCCATCAGCCTGATCCTTTTCGCAGCATCTTCAGCGTTGTCCATGTCAACATCGGCAGGGATCCTTGCGGAAAGCCTGCTGGGAAAAGCAGCAAAGCGGATCATGCAGATCCTGGTTGTGGTTTGCTGTTTCATCGGAGGCACGATCGGTGTTGATGCGGCACTCCCGTGGGTAGATTTTGGCAACATGTGGGCGATCCTGGTTCATGTCATCGGCATCATGTTCTGGGTTCCGAAGATGCGGGAGCTCACACTTGATTTCTTTGACCGTCTGAAGAAGGGAGAAATCCGGGAGTAAGCAGAGAGCGGACATAATTTTTGCGGCGGGTATACCAGAATCGGTATACCCGTTTTTAAAAAGAGATTTAAATAAAAGCTCAGTGTCAGGATGAAAAAACGAAGGAGAAAATAGTTACTTTGCACGGAGTCACTGATCTGATCAATACTATCGTATAGGTAAGTATTAAACTATAATGTGAGTATTACACTTAAATGTGCGTGTTTGTATTTGAAATCATTCTTGATATAATTCCGATTTGGATATCTTGATGGTAAGCTGGAACATGGTTCCATCGAACAGTTCTACAAGAATGTTGATACCGTTCCGGGCGGCGATAATTTCAAGGCAAGAGTCGACGTTGTACTTGTGGAGGAATCTCTTGCAGTTGTTCGTGTCCTCGAAGAGGGATGGGGCAACAGAATTGACTTCACAGACGTTCTTCTTCTTTTAAAGATGGATGGAGAGTGGAAGTGTGTTGCAAAGGCATATAACCAGAACTCCAATACGATCCAGAAATAAAAAGGACCAGTGCTGGGCGAACTCCTAAAATACGGGAACTTCACCAGTAACGAAATGATAATCGAAAGGAAGAGTGATCTGTGACCCACTATATTGCAGTCCTGACGATAAAAGACGGGAAACGGGAAGAATATATCGGAGAGCTGAAACATGCGAATCTGGTAGAACAGTTCCGGGAACAGCATGGAAATGTCCATTATTTTATCAGTAAATCGGTGGATGATCCGGATGTCGTGATCGTTTCCGATCTTTGGGAGACAAAGGCAGATTTTGATGCGCATTGCAGTTCTGAGATCGTGAAGAAGACATGGACAGAACTGTATGATCAGTATGTACTTTCAGAAAAGTCGAATCTTTACGAAAAATAATAAGAGAGGAAAACGGATGGATCAGAGATGGGTCCATCCGTTTTTGTGCGGAAGGGAAATTCTCAACTGCAACTGGATCATGCGGGAGTTTTATTTTGGAAAATTTCTGGTCATAAAGAGCACGGGAGAGTGATCTCTTCTGGTAAAGCTCCATTATTTTTACACAAAATAGAAAATATGGTATATAATACACCCGGACAATATGAAAATATTCAAAATGATACAGAAGTGAAAAGATCGGAAAGGACAACAGAAAGTGGAGCAGACAGGAAAAAAGTCAAAAGAAATGGATATGTTAAACGGCGGACTCGCGGGAAAACTGATCCTGTTTTCAATTCCGCTGGCATTCAGCAGTATTTTACAGCAGTTATTTAATTCCGCGGATGTGGCGGTCGTCGGGCGGTTCGCCGGGGACCAGGCGCTGGCGGCCGTGGGAAGCTGTGTGGCACTGGTTGGAATTTTCGTGAACCTGATCGTAGGACTTTCTGTGGGACCGAATGCAGCTCTGGCGAACCTTATTGGTCAGAAGAACCGCGGTAAAATCAACAGTATGGTCCACACGATCCTGACCTTCGGTGCGGTTCTCGGAGTTGCGCTTCTCGTGATCGGAATGCTGGTGGCAAGACTGGTCCTTGTGGCATCCGGAACGCCGGAGACAGTGCTGGATCAGGCGCTTTTATATATCAGGATCTATTTTGTGGGAATTCCGTTTATGGTCGCGTACAACTTTGGTGCTGCCATTGTCAGAAGCTACGGTGATACGAGGAGACCGATGTGCTACCTTATCGTGTCCGGCGTGCTGAATGTAATTTTAAACCTGCTTCTTGTGATCGGATTCCATCTGGGAGTTGCGGGCGTTGCCATCGCCACGGTGATCTCCAACGTGGTCAGCACATTCCTCATCATCTCCCATCTGTACCGCAGGAATGATGAGTTCAGCTTCCGGTTTGACAGGATGCGGATTGATACAAATGAGCTGAAAAAGGTGCTGGCGATCGGTATCCCGGCAGGAATTCAGGGTGTGATCTTTTCTGTTTCCAACGTGTTTATCCAGAGCGGGATCAACATGTTCGGTGAGGCGGCCATCGCGGGTTCATCCCTGGCGCTGAATTTTGAGTATTTTACATATGATATTGCAGGTGCATTTGCCCAGGCGGCGGTTACATTTACAAGTCAGAACTTTGGTGCGGGCAACATGAAGAGATGCAGAAAGATCTTCTGGCTCTGCCTGCTCTTTGGATTCGGATTTACGGAGATCCTCAGCGTGATCTTTATCGTGTGGGAAGATTTTTTCGTCAGCATCTATACGACGAGCGCTGCGGTGGCGGCATACGGGATCATACGAATGGATCGTGTGTGTGCCTTGGAAGGTTTAACTGCGACATATGAGGTTGCAAGTTCCTGCCTGCGAGGAACTGGAAAGTCCCTGGAGCCATCCGTCATCACGATTCTCGGCACAGTCGTATTCCGACTGATCTGGCTCACAACGATATTCCGCATGTTCACGACTTATGATATGTTGATGAATGTGTATGTGGCGTCCTGGCTGTTTACGGGATGTTCAATGTTCGTGGTCTACTTCTTCCATATGAGGAAGATAGATAAGCTGTTAGGGGCGAGATAGAGAGAAATCTGTTACTGTCTGCACAGTGCGTAAATAATAGAGAAGCGTTTTCCTGAGGGATATCTGTTGATGAGATGAACGGACAGGAGAACGCTTTTTAAAATGATGCGCACTCGCGCGAAGATGTAGATTGTCGCAAGCGATCACGCGAGGCACATTCTTTTTCATATATAGTGGTTAAAGACTGGCAGATTGGATGATATGGTTGAGAAGTTAGAAGCCAGTTGAAATGGTTTTCCGGCTTATAAGTGAATGATCTTCGCCCCCAGAAGTTCTGCGTCGTCCTCCGCATGGGTAGCGACGATCAGGAGCTTTCCGGCGCAGAGCTCTTTGACCAGATCGATCGTGATCTGCCTGGTATCTGCGTCAAGACCGGTAAACGGCTCGTCCATGAGAATGATCTCAGACGGTGCGAGGATCGCGCGCAGGATCGCGACACGCCTCTTCATGCCGCCGGAAAATTCACAGACACGCTTATTTAGAGCGTCTTCCGGAAGAAGACGGAGCAGGTATGCGGTCAGAGCTTCGCTGGAATATCGCTTTCCAAGAGCGAAGCGGAGGTTTTCAATGGCGGTATAGCCTTCCAGAAGACGGTTTTCCTGAAAAACTGCGGAGATCAGGGGACGCATTCCCCGGATCCTGCAAGGATCAGATTTTGATACCGTGCCGGAAGATGCTTTTATATCGTTATTGCCGGTATCCCCTGCTGATGTACCGAACAGGATCACACCGGAATCCGGCTTTTCAAGTCCGAGGATCAGACGGAACATTGTAGTCTTTCCGTTTCCGGATGGTGCCATCAGACAGTAGAAAGTTCCGGAGGAAAATTCCAGGGAGAGATCGGAGAGAACCGGCTGTCCGTCGTAGGATTTGGTGACAGAGCGGAGTGTGAGAGCAGTGTCATTTTTTTTATTGATCGGACTCATTCACATAGGCCCCCTTTCCGGCACATTTCTTCAGAATCCATAGGAATCCCTTTTCAAACAGACTGCTCACAAGAATGATGACAACCGTCCACGCGAAGAGCTCCGCGGTGCTCAGATAGATCTTCGCGAGATACAGCCCCTCGCCGATGGAACCGTCCGGCACACCGATGACTTCGGCGGCGATCCCGGACTTAAATCCCATGCCGAGAGCGGTGCGGCAGGCGCTTTTTAAGTACGGGTAGAGTGCTGTGCGGTAGATATAGAGCGCCCGGCGGATAAACGGGATGTGGAAGACTTCCGCCATCTCTAAAAGCTCCCGATCCGCAGATATCAGCCCGGCTTTCGTGTTCACATGGATCATGGGATAGACCACGAGGAACGAGATAAAGACGGAGAGGTTTTTAGAGCCGGTCCAGATCAGCGCCAGGATTACGAAGGAAGCGACGGGAACCGTCTTCATGAGCTGCACCGGCGGCTCTAAGAATTCGTCCACGATGGGAAAACGATACGTCAGAGATCCGGTGAAAAGTCCAAGAAAAAATGCCAGAAAGAATCCGATGCTGATCCGTCCGAAAGAAAACGCGATGGCGGACCAGAAATCCGGGATGAGGATCTGCTCACAGAGCGCCCGCAGCGTATCGGCAGGCCCCACAAGGAAAATATGATTCCGGATCAGGGAGGCAGCGGTCTGCCAGAGAACGATCCAGAAAAGGATGATCGAGAGCCTGCGGAGAAATCCGGAAAAACGATGATCCATGGCGGCTGTCTCCTTCCATAAAGTGTAATAAAAATCAATGCTGTTTTCCAGCGGTTGAATTTCTACATGTAATCGTAATAATAAAATTATAGTAACTATTCAGTGCCTTCATAGTTACATGCAAAAATCCATTCCAGATCAGCTTCGCTGATGGGATTTTTGCCTTCCAGCCTATGTTTTCTTACGGTCAGCGCAGCAAGTGCGCAGACCTACTGAACAGTTACAAATTATAACAGATATTTCTCATGGCTCAAGCTATTAAACTGACTTATGTAAACTAAATTCCGTGAGAATAAACGGCGATATAGAAATGAGGTATGACTGTTTTGCCAGCCATACCTCGTTTTTCACAGTCGGCATGAATGCTTGTAACTGTTGAGAACTTTCGCAGTCACAATTACTTTACATAGTAGAATCCATCATCCGGCAGCTCACCGCCGACGGAGGCCGGGTTCTGGTCATACAGAGCCTGAAGGTAACCGGAAAGTGCTGTTTTCATCTCATCACCGGAGATGAAGGTGATATTGCAGTACGGAAGCGCTTTTTTTGCGATCGGAGCCTTTGCGACGATCTCAGCCTTTGCGATGAGCTCGGCTGCGGCATCCGGATCCTCCGCGGTGAAGGCGATGGATGCCTCATGTTCCTGTAAGAACGTATCAACGAGGTCCTCGTGCTCCTTTAAGAAATCATTGTTTACAATGGTAACACCTGTTACAAGACGGCTTCCGGAACCTTCGCCCTGAACATTATCCCACTCTTTTGTGAGATCCATGATGATGGAGAGCTTTTCATTCTGGGCGAGAGCGGCAGTTACGAATGGCTGCGGAAGAAGACCGATGGCGTTCGGATCCTCAGCGAGGACGGAAGCCACCTCAGATGCCTCGGACTTGAATTCAAGAGTTACATCATCCTCTCCGAGTCCTGCGGCGGAGAGCACATAGCGGAGTGCGTATTCCGGAGTAGTTCCCTTTCCCGGAAGATATACGGTCTTTCCCTTTAACTGATCGATCGTTGTCACGGAGCTGTCGGCAGATACGAAGTAGAGAACGCCGAGAGTGTTGATATCGATCACGGAGATATTTTTGTTTGTCTTATTGTAGAGAACGCTTGCGACGTTCGCCGGAAGCAGGGCGATATCGACTTTTCCGCCTGCGACCATGGCGGTCATCTCATCAGCTGCGGTTACCATAGTGAATTCATAGCTGTTCTCGGACTCCCCGTTTGCGGCCTCGTCCATGAGCTTTACAAGTCCCATGGTTGTCGGTCCCTTTAAACCGCCGACACGGACAACGGTCCCATCACTGGTGCTTTCAGCGGCGGACTCAGAAGCGGCTTCCGTTGTGGTCTCCTCAGCGGCAGTCGTTGTCTCCTCCGCGGAAGAAGCGGCAGCTGTTGTTTCAGTTGTGGATGATGAGCAGCCTGCAAGGAGAGATCCCGCAATCGCGGCAGCCATCATGACGGATAACATTTTTCTCATAACTTAGTTCCTCCTGAAAATGATCTGGCAGACATGGACTTTTCTCATTGTCTGCATAAATAATAAATCCCCGGTATGCACACGAAAAGAGCATACTGGGGGGTATTTGCCATGGCAGAATTTTCCCGGAACAGATTCTTTTCGTCTTTTCCCTCAGGACAGATGACCTTTGGGGTTAGCACGACCGAACTAAATAGAATATATCATGGGGAGTTAGGAATGTCAATCCAACATGAGATTGGGGAAAAACATGTTTTAAAGGCGAAGGTTGCATATGCCAAACCGAAAATAATCGGAAGCGGAGTGACAGGAAAGGGGTGGAACCGGAATCTGACTTTGTGAAAAAAAGAGACAAAGAAAGCGGTGCTAGGAAGCCGCATACTGCGAACAAATATCCGACACAGAAAGACAGAGAAACATAGGAAAATACGAGGGATTTCGCTGCCTGTACTTTATTGTATACAATTTAAGAAAATAAGGTTTTTCTCCGGAATGCGTTGGATTATATACAATTTCCGACTTGCTTTGCAAAGGGGGATATGCGATAATATGATGCGAAAACATTAAAAATTAAGGTAAGATAGAGGATTCAAAATTTAGGAGGAAATGGTATGAAAACCAACGATGAGGCACTGCTTAAGATCAAGTATGACGTGCTGCGCACAGTTTCCAGGCTGGCTTTTGAGGGCAGACTCGAGGAAGAGAGAGACAATATCCCGTTCAAACTGATCCCGGGCCCGAAGGCACAGTTCCGCTGCTGTGTATACAAGGAGAGAGAGATCATCCGTCAGAGAATCCGTCTCGCGGAGGGAAAATGTCCGAGTGACAAACAGAGCGACAATATCATTCAGGTTATCTCTTCTGCATGTGAGGAGTGTCCGATCACAAGATTCGTTGTAACCGATAACTGTCAGAAATGTATGGGTAAAGCCTGCCAGAACGCATGTAACTTTGGTGCGATCTCGATCGGCCGTGACCGTGCCCATATTGATCCGAGTGTCTGTAAAGAGTGCGGACGCTGTGCTCAGGCATGTCCGTACAATGCGATCGCTGAGCTGATCCGTCCGTGCCGCCGTGCATGTCCGGTAGATGCGATCACAATGGATCCGGAGACCGGAATCTGCCAGATCGATGAAAAGAAATGTATCCAGTGCGGTGCCTGCGTAAGAAGCTGCCCGTTCGGTGCAATTTCCTCCAAGGTATATGTTGTACAGGTGATCGAGGCGATCAAGGCCGGCAAGAAGGTCGTTGCCATGGTTGCTCCGGCTGCTGAAGGTGAGTTCGGCCAGGATATCACAATGGAGAGCTGGCGTACTGCATTAAAGAAGGTTGGCTTTGCCGATATGGTAGAGGTTGCCGCCGGTGCTGATATGACAGCAGCGTACGAGGCAATGGAATGGGCAGAGGCATTTAAGGAAGGCAAGAAGATGACGACCTCCTGCTGTCCGGCATTCGTAAATATGATCAAGAAACACTATCCGACTCTGATCGATAATATGTCCACAACGGTATCCCCGATGTGTGCGGTATCCAGAATGTTAAAAGCGATCGATCCGGAGACCGTTACCGTATTTATCGGACCGTGTATGGCAAAGAAGTCTGAGGCGGCTGACAAGTCCATCGAGAACAATGCAGATTATGTTCTGACCTTCGGTGAGGCCATCGAAATGCTGCGCGGAAAAGAAGTTGAGCTTGAGCCGGCTGAGGAGACAAAGCAGGAAGGCAGTGTCTTCGGAAAACGCTTCGGCAATGGCGGCGGCGTGACAAACGCAGTGATCGAGTGCTTCAAGGAAAAAGGTGAGAGCGCTGACGTTAAGGTTGCGCGCTGCAGCGGTGCGGCTGAGGTTAAGAAAGCCCTTCTTCTTCTCAAGGTCGGCAGACTTCCGGAAGATTTCATTGAGGGTATGATGTGCCAGGGCGGCTGCGTAGGCGGACCGAGCAACCTGAAACAGGAGATGACATTCAAGAAAGACCGCGACGCTGTGATCGCCAAAGCAGACGGCCGCGGAGTATGGGAGAACTTAAAGAATTACGATATGGATTCCTTCTCCATGCATCGCAGCTACGAGAAGCCGGAGGCTTAATGTAGGTTTACATAACATATGAATATGGCAGGGTGTCCGGCTGGGGCTGGCGGACATCTGTGAACAAAAGAACAGCATGTATTTTCTGGAGAATTTCTGGAAGGTAGATGCTGTTTTGACGTCATGGAGCCGGGGATGTCGGCTTAACAGCGGAAAAATGTGACCTGCAGCAAGTGCTCATGCCTGGGTGAACGGAAGATAGTACTATCTGAACGCGGACGGAGATATGGCGATCGGCTGGATCCTTGTGAACGGAGTCTGGTATTACCTGAATCCGATGGCAGGAGTCCTTGATCCGGGTGGAAATCCGATACCAGAAGGCGCAATGTACGTAAGTGCAGTGACGCCGGATGGCTATCATGTCGGAGCCTCCGGGGCGCTGATCGGAAGATAACAGACAGCGGCAGGTATCTAAAACGATATCTGCCGCTGTTTTTGTTGTGCTTTATCCAGGTTCGATAAGAATCCCACCTCTTTCAGGTGGTAGTAACAGCAAATTCGTCTCAGTGGAAGTCAATTTTCGACTGAGACGAATTTGTATTTAGAAGCTTATGGTATGTAGATTACAACCGGCACTTATTGACACGCTTGGAAGAAAGTTCTTCCACCTTCTTTAATGTCTTCGCCAGATTCGGATCCACATATTCCTCCTTTTCAAGGTTTTTCTGAGCTGTGGAAAGCATCAGCTTGATACGGTTTAACTGGTTTACCTCACTGGCGCCCGGATCATAGTCGACGGCGATGATGTTTGCCTTGGGGTTCGCGTAGCGAAGCTCCTTGATGACACCTTTTCCGACGATATGGTTCGGCAGGCAGCCGAAAGGCTGGACGCAGACGATGTTGTTGACACCGCTCTTGATGAGCTCCAGCATCTCACCGGTCAGGAACCAGCCCTCACCGGTCTGGTTTCCAAGGGAGACAAAGCCGTTTGCCATCACTGCCAGATCCTTGATCCTTGAAGGCGGAGTGAAGTGAGTGCTCTTTTCGAGAGCAATTCTTGCGGCCTTTCTCATGTACTCGAGAAGGGAGATTGCCATGTTGCAGAGATGCGCCGTGGAGCGCTTCATTCCCAGATTATCTGCCTTGAAGTTGCTGTTGTAGAAGCAGTAAAGCAGGAAATCCATGAGATCCGGCATTACCGCCTCAGCGCCCTCGGACTCTAAGAGCTCCACGATATGGTTGTTGGCGGTCGGTGAGAATTTGACGAGGATCTCTCCGACGATTCCGACCTTCGGTTTGTGGACATTCGTGCGCTCTAAGTTATCGAAGTCGTGGATGATGCCGCGGATATTCTTCACGAAGGTCATCATTCCGGCGCTCTTTGTGGAGAGTGCTTTGACACAGATCTTCTTCCACTTCTCGTGGAGAGCGTTTGCGGAGCCGGGAACGGCCTCGTAAGGTCTTGTCGCATAGAGAACACGCATGAATACATCACCGTATACAACGGCCTGTAAGGCCTTCACGAGCATGGACGGCGTGTACTTGAATCCCGGATTGGTCTCCATGCCGTTTGCGTTGATGGAGATGACAGGGATCTGTGCCATGCCGGCCTTTTCGAGAGCACGGCGGATAAAGCCG
>ERZ779895.2754-NODE-2754-length-15105-cov-16.624252_pt1 | contig 15105 bp, 15 predicted proteins | sample MGYA00511093_ERZ779895 | MGnify/ENA primary metagenome ERZ779895 (study PRJEB29588, sample SAMEA2142970) | human gut metagenome | biome: human gut; feature: human-associated habitat; material: faeces | place: Denmark | collected 2008/2010 ... | reverse complement strand
GTTTGAGTTATAATAGGACCAAGTTAGATGAAACCCAGTAAAATCAAGGGGTTATTCCTAATTTAGTCCTTATTTTTATACCAATTTGAATATTGAAGCAGTGGGGTGTTTTAAAATTCTGCTGAATAATAGGCTTTTGCTAAATGGTATCGCTTTTGCGAAAATGTATGATACTTCCCGGCAGAAGACTTTTTATATAAAGATAACTTGACTTCTAAATCTTACTGATGTAATATTTACACAAGTGCTACAGACTTCAATGTGAAATTTTTTTACTTTGAAATCTTACATATGTAATAAATGAGGAGGAGAAATACGAAACAGAGATTAGACGTTAAATAAGAAAGTTTTTTTGCTCTCAAATCTTACAAACGTAATATTTAAGAACAGAGATGTACATTGAAAATAGAATATGACCATATCAGCAAAGCAAAATGAATGGAGGTTAATATGAAGAAAAGAAAAAGCAGAAACAAGCGAAAGAAAACAAGAAGCAGGCTCCTATGGATTGCGAGTTCTGCTATAGGAATAGCTGCGGTAATTTCTGCAGTATGTGTGGCAGGAATGATAGCAACAAAGAAAAATGCGTGGAGGACACCGGAAGAACTTTTGGTGGAGTACATGGATCATATTCCAAAACAGGAGTATGAAGAAATGTATGCGATGCTACATATTGAGGCATCGGGAAATGTCAGTCAGGAGAAATTTGTAACTCGAAATTCAGCTATTTATGAAGGTATAGAAGCCCGGAATATGGCTGTCCAGATTATTGCATATGATGAGGAGCAAATGTCGGTAACCTACCAGACTGCTTTCGATACAGTTGCAGGAACTATCAGCTTCGAGAATGAAGCACTTTTCCTAAAGGGCGAAGACGGATACAAGTTGGTTTGGGATGATTCCATGATTTTTCCTAATCTGACTTCTGCAGATAAAGTAAGAGTTTCCACTACACAGGCAGAACGAGGAGAAATTCTGGATAGGAACGGACGTGTCCTTGCAGGAAAAGGTACAGCATCTTCTGTTGGAATCGTTCCGGGAAAGTTGGAAAACAAAGAGGAAGCTATTGCAAAGATTGCAGAACTATTGGAAATTGCACCAGAAGTGATAGAAAAGAAACTGTCCGCGAAGTGGGTAAAGGATGATTCTTTTGTACCAATTAAAATAATACCGAAGGTTGAAAAAATCGAATTAATGAAGTATAAACCGGACCAAAAGGTACTGAAAGAAAATGAAAGACATGAAACATTGCTGGAGATTCCCGGAGTGATGATATCTGATGTTGAAGTGCGTGAATATCCATTAGGGGAAACGGCTGCACATTTGGTGGGATATGTTCAAAGCGTTACAGCAGAAGATTTAGAGGAACATGCAGGAGAAGGATATACAGCCAATAGTGTAATTGGCAAAAGTGGAATGGAAGGTCTGTTTGAGAAAGAACTGAAAGGGAAAAACGGTTGCCGAGTTTACATTGTAAATTCGGAAGGTAAAGAGAAAGAAGAACTTGCTTATATTTTAGTACAGGATGGTCATAATATTAAGCTGACGATAGATGCTAATTTGCAGAGTTCTTTATATGAGCAGTTTAAGGAAGATAAAAGTTGCTCGATTGCTATGAATCCGTATAGCGGAGAGATATTGGCTTTGGTCAGCACTCCATCCTATGATAATAACGATTTTATTATGGGACTTTCCAGTGAGCAGTGGACTGCACTTAACGAAGATGAAGATAAACCTATGTATAATCGTTTTCGTCAAGTATGGTGTCCGGGATCTACCTTCAAACCAATTATAGCTGCGATTGGTTTACAATCAGGAGCAATCAATCCAACAGAAGATTACGGGAACGTAGGATTAAGCTGGCAAAAGGATGCATCGTGGGGGTCTTATTATGTAACAACACTTCATGCGTATGAGCCAGTTATTTTAGAGAATGCCCTGATTTATTCTGACAATATCTATTTTGCAAAAGCAGCATTAAAGATTGGTTCCGAGGAGATGGAGAGTTCTTTGACTGGACTTGGTTTTAATGAGGAACTGCCATTTGAGATTAAGATGGCAGAGTCGCAGTTTTCCAATACAGATGGCATTGAAACGGAAATACAGTTAGCTGACAGTGGTTACGGTCAAGGGCAGATTTTGGTGAATCCATTACACATGGCATGTATCTATTCTGCTTTCTGTAATGAGGGAAATATTATAAAGCCTTATCTGGTATATCAGAATGAAGCGGAAATTGAGTATTGGATTCCAGGAGCATTTTCTAATGAGACAGCAAGCCGGGTGTTAGAAGGAACAAAGAAAGTTGTGAATGATTCTACTGGAACCGGATATGCAGCCCATCGAGATGACATTGTATTGGCAGGAAAAACAGGAACAGCAGAAATCAAGGCATCAAAAGAGGATACGTCCGGTACGGAATTAGGATGGTTTGCTATTTACACAGCAGAGAAAGATATAGAATGTCCTATATTGATTATCAGCATGGTAGAAGATGTGAAAGGAAGAGGAGGAAGCGGATATGTTGTTAAGAAAGACAGCCTGGTTCTGGAAGAGTGGTTTAGCAGTCATTAGTTTTGTACTGATATTTAGTATTTCGGGGTGTAGCGATACACCCCCGGAAGAAGATACAGTTTCGGAAACAGTAGTTGATGTTCAGGACGTTTCAGAAGAAGAACAGGAGAATGAAAAAGAAATTATAAACATCTGCATAGATCTTTATGAAAAGGCAGCAAAGGATAATAAGATGGCTGATTTGGAAACAATTCGAGGTATTGTAAATCGTCTTGGAGAAAATGGATATCCGGCTGTTGACAACAGAAATCAAGTGAATATGACGGAAGCGGAGCAGGTATTGGAATTTTGCAAAAAAGTGGATGCACAGGAAGAAGCAGAATTAACAATTCTTGAAATCAGTTATTTGGGCGGATTTGTAAAATATGATTTGCATACAAAAGACGGAAATGTAGATATGGTCAGAAGCTATTACAAGTATGAAGACGGGGGATTGCAAAGAGAAGTTACTGGAAGCTATCAGGCGGAGTATTGGAATTATACAGAAGAGGGTTACCTGATGTTTTCCGGTGTCTGGTTTTCAGAAGAATTGTACATTCTTACATTGAGTGGAGTAGAAGAGCATACCGCATTACGAGTACAGCCATTGGATGAAACATATAGGGAACTGAGCCGGAAATATCTCAACTTTATCAGCTTTGAACGGAATAATATGTTCATTGTGGATTGGAGTGAAGAAGATTTTGGTGATTTGAATTTCTATGATATGTATGACATTCTTTATCCAAAAGTGAATGGTCAGTATTTTCCTTATGTCGCGGATGACAATTTGTCAGTCGGTGCAGTTTATCGGATTCCCAAAGAGGAATTTGAAAGTGTTATTATGAAATATTTCAATATTGATAGTGAAACGCTGCAATCAAAAACGGTCTATTATTCGTAGGATTCGACCTATGAATACAAGCCGAGGGGTTTTGAAGAAGTAGAGTACCCGGAATACCCATATTCAGAAGTAATCGGGTATACGGAGAACAGTGATGGAACAATTACACTTACTGCTAATGTGGTATTTCCATATTCGGGAAATTCCAAAGTATATACCCACGAGGTTGTGGTTCGTCCTTTGGAGGATGACGGGGTACAATATGTATCCAATCGGATCATACCTTCCGAGGATAATAGTGAGGAAACATGGCACACACCCCGTTTGACAGCAGAGGAATGGGAAGAACTGTATGGAGGCGAATGATGGAAGATGTAAATTGGCTGTTGAAGAAATGGGGATTTCCGATTTTGATGTTGCTAATTGCGGTAATAGCAGGAGTGCTTTGTTGTGGAAAGCAGCACACGGAAGAACAGAAGGCGGCAGAAGAAGTGTGGGAGCCTCCGGTTGAAATCAAAGACAGTGAAACGATAACGGAAGAAGAAAGTGATACGGAAACTTCTATAGATTCAGCATATTGGCTTATTCCGCAAGCCAGTGATTGTCTTATTTCTGATGAGGAAAAGCAGCATCTACAAAGTACAGTTTTGTCGGCAGCAGAATCGGTTAAAGAAATCTATAAAAATGTGATAATTAAAGATGCTGCGAATTATTCCTCCGGTGTTAGTGAATTTACAAGCGAACAACGGAAAACGGTTGTGGAGCAGTTAGGAGCGGCCGGTTTGGTAAGTGTTGAAGAAGATACTAATATGCAGAACCCTGAAAAGATAGAAATGTTTTACTCAGATTATCTGAATGGGAAGGATTCAATGGTTACCATATTCGAAGTGCAGCGGGATGGACTGATTGGAGCATTTACTTTTATCTATCGAAAAGGTGAGTTACAGACCTATTACATAGGAATCCGGTGGAAAGAAGGCGGTATACCGGAGATACAGGGAACTTCGGTAAGTAATGTGACAGAAATTAAACTTACAGAAAAAGGGTATTTTATCTACGCATTTGAATATGTGATTGCACATGCAAGTTTGAGACAGTATTGGAGAATAGAGCCGCTTCCGGAAGACTGCCGGAAATTGACGCAAGAATACATATCAGGACTAAGCTATGTGAATTATAATGTGCTTGTCACAAACTGGGACAGAAGTAATGTAGAGGATATTCTTATGCCTTGTATGTATGAAGATATCTATCGGATTTATACTGGAGAAAATTTGAAAACGGAAAATTGGAAAATTCCAGCAGAAGAATATGAGAGGATAATGACTACCTATTTTCCGGTATCTGTAGAACAGTTGCGAGAACATTGTGGATATGATAAAGACAGCAACAGCTATGAATATGAGATGATTTATGCCAGCCCGTATCCACCTTTTGGAGAAGTAGTAGATTATACGGAAAATGCGGATGGAACGCTCACACTTATCGTAGATGGTGTATGGCCGGATTATAATTCTGACCTCGCTTTTAGAAATACGGTTGTAGTTCAGCCGTTTGAAGACGGAACTTTCAGGTATCTTTCTAATTCTATAGAGCAAATAGAATTGGAATTGCCGCCAATAGCAAAATCACAGCAAAGGTGATTTCGAAGGAAAGGATAATTTTATGGTATTAAAGAAAAAAAGTTTTTTACTGATTATGGTATTTCTGATTGGGTGTTGCGTGTGTGCCTGTGGGAAGGAAGATTGTATTACAAGCGAAACTCTTGAGGAAGAAACAGAAGAGGTATCTTCCACGAAGGAAACAAAAAGTGCAGAGGAAGAGGCAGCAGAACAGTGGAAAAAGGGCTACGATCTTCCAGTGGACGAACAGGAAGCGGTGGAAGCTGAAAATGACTGTATAGAAATGATGGAACTTATTTCTGACATTTATGGAGATGCAGATAAAGGAGCAGCTTCTAATGTTGTTTTGGAAGATGAAACAATTTTTAAAATGCAGAGGAAAATAATGGAAACAGGATGCTCGGTTGCTACATTGGTTTTGTATTCTAATATGGGAAATTTTGAAAGTGTAGATAGTTTCCTTGAGGATTGCATGGTTGGAAAAAGTGGCTCTGTAGTAATTTACGAAATACATGATGATTGTGGTATAGGCAGATTGAAATTCATTTTTGATGGAACAGATATGTATGTTGTAAGTGCAAGGGGCGTTTGGAATGATAATAATACACCAGGAACATCATACATTTCTTACACTAGAATCAAAGAGTGGAAATATACGGGTAAAGGGTGGTTTTGTTATGAACTATGTGTACCAGAGTATCCGGAAGTAACGGAGATGGTGGATGGGAGTTGTCTGATCAGAGTAAAGCCAATGACAGAGGAACAGCGTGAAATGTCTGAAAAATGCGTGCGTGGTCTGGGGTATCAGGGAAATAACATCTTATGTTCTAATTGGGATACAGAGCATATGGAAGAACTGGATTATAATGGGATGTATGAATATCTGTATGCAATGAAATATCAGGAAAAGTTTAATTCTGAAGATTATCCAAATGGTATTCCAAAAGAAGAATTTGAAAGTCTGATTATGGAATATCTTCCGATAACAGCAGAGCAGATACAGGATTATGCAGCCTTTGATGAGGAAAATCGGACATACTATTGGGAACGACTGGGGTGCTTTAATTACGCACCTACCTTTTTTGGAACTTCTTTGCCGGAGGTGGTCGATATCAAAGAAAATGGAGATGGGACGGTCACGTTAACGGTGGAGGCGGTATGCGATACGGTTATTTGCGATGATGCAGTCATAACCCATGAACTTACGGTAAGGTTTGCAGAGGATGGCAGTTTTCAGTATTTGGGGAATAAAATCCTAAATGACGGAATTTTGCAGACACCCGATTATCAATACCGGATTAAAGAATGATTTGATAATAGTGGTGCTCTATGGGAATCTTACGGATGTAGGAAAAGAAAGGAGGATACATGAAGAAATTAAAATTAGTTGGAATGTTGACAGCAGTTGTATTGATAGGTGGTGTTATTGCAATTCCACTTATAAATAATCACACAGCTTATAAAGTGGAAAAGAAATTATGTGAAACACCACTGCCAGAGAAAACGGAATTGATAGAGTCAATATCACGGGCAGGGAAGCTGACAGGTAACGGAAATGGAATGCAGTATTTCGGAGCAATTTTAATTCGAAGTGATTTGTCTTTGGAAGAATTGGATGCTTACTATTCAGGGTACAGAAGTAATGAGTGGGAATGTTTGGTGAAAATTCAGGAAGGGCAGTCCATTGAGGGGATTGATCACGGGACACTACAATTTGCGGAAGAAATAAAGGACAGGGGTTATTACATTGTATATTCTTGGGGAAGTGAAAATTCTCTATTGGATGAATTGGATATGCGTGGACACTAAAAACGAGATGGAGACAAATTATGAAGAAAATTTCTAATATATGTGGTTTTATTGAAATTGCTATATATGCTGTGCTGATGATTCGCATTTCAAATCTATGTCAATACGGTGGGACGAAAGTGGACTTGATTCCAATATTGATTTTTGGTGTTGTTCTTATAGCAACAATCATTTTTGGAATTGTTAGCAGTAGAAAAGAAGAAAAAATTGAAAAAGGTAAACTGTTCTGGGGGAAATGTATTGTAGTTGTTGCCCTGACTATTTTGTTTGGAGGCAGGATTATTTATTCGGCAATCCCTTATAATGGTGCATTGTCATGGAAGATTGACGAATGGCGTAACCAAAAGAAAATTGAACTTACTCATACCAACTTCTTTGAGACAGGTGTAGAAGGAATCTTGGAAGACATTGAGACAGAGTTGGATTTACCGGATGAACTTTATGTTCAAAATAAGTTCCAGCTTTCCTTTGACAAAGATGGTGAAATTCAGAGTATTTATACTTATATGTATGGAAGATATGAAAATGGTGACGAAAATACATTCCTTATTGACTATGATGTGGATGCAGATTCAAAAATGACTGTGTGTATTAATGGAGTTTCGAGCAAATCTTACGATGATGGCATGAGATTACAGCCGATGCTTGAAATTTTGAAAAACGCTGATTACAAAACAAGAGTAAATAACTGGGCTGTGGAAGGATATGCAGACGATTATGAAATTCTCTATTATGGCAAGCGGGAATTTAACACAATGGAAGGATTTGTATATCTTCAAGGTGATGTGGATGGTGACGGAGTGGACAACACAGACAATGCCATTTATTCGGAACTGAATGGTGGAGCTATTTATGGATATGAAGTCTCGCTTCATATTCCAAGTGAATCTGAGGTGACTCCGGTACGTTATTTTATGGAACCGGAAGTGATTCCATTAGAAACTATCATCGACAGGGAGGAAGAGCAGACTATTGATGATGCTAAAGAAACAGAATCCTGGTATGTAGATAATTCCAACGGTTCTGTATATTACTGGCTGTCTGAGAATAAAGAAATTGGATGGAGATTAGTAGTTACTGATGCGGCAGCAGGAAGCCGTTATTATGAATTGGAAAAGTCATCAGATGGTGGTGAAACATGGAATGTGATAAATGCCAATCCGTTTAACAACAAGATTGGCGTGGCACTGGGAATAGAATTTTACGATGAAAATCTTGGTGTGATTGGTATGACAGGCGTTTCACAGGATGCCTCAACTTTATATGTGACATCAGATGGCGGAGTTACTTTTACACAGATGGAATTTCCAATGGAAGAGGTTACGGAACTGCCGGATATTGCTGATGAACTAGGATACACAATCGCAGATTATGATTACGCAGAGATGCCACAAGTATCCGATGGACAATTGACTGTAATCATCAAGGCAGAATACAGCAGTTACGAGGGCTTGAGATTTACATCTAACGACAATGGAAAGACATGGATGTATGAGGGATTAAGTACAAGTGAAGGTGATTTACAATAAGAAATAAAAGATACGAATAGTGTTAAAACACAAAAATCGGGTAAAAGATTGTACGACTGACTATGACCTTTACCCGATTTTATTATGTTTTATTTCCAGATATTCATGTCTGATAAGATAGACATGGTTATTTCAGTTGCGTTGCCTCCGGTAGCATCGCTATCTGCACTAATGTTGGTGGCAAAAAAGTATGTATTATCTGCTGTTTCGATATAACCGATGAACCATCCGTTTACATCCTGTCCATTCACACGGCCAGTTCCGGTCTTTCCGTAGAATGTTCCGGCATCGGAAGCTGAAAGGCAGATGGCATCTTTTACTGCATTGATATTTTCAGGGGCGAAGCCGAAACTGTTATTCTGCAGCTTGGTTAAAAGTTCGACCTGTTCTATTGGAGAGATTTCCAAGGAGGATTCCATCCAATAAGAGGAGAAATCGCCACTCATGTTTTCGTTACCATATCCGATTTCTTGAACATAGTTGTAAACGTCAGAGGTTCCAAGCTGTTCATCTACTGCTTGAAAATACCAATTCACAGAGGAGTTCATTGCAGACTGTAAGGTCTGATCTGCGTTCCATGCTTCAAATGGATAGGTTTCTCCATTCCATGCAATGAACGAATTTTCCGGTGTAATGACGCCTTCTTCCAATCCGAACAAAGCATCGTATATCTTGTAGGTGGAGTTTGGAGCAACCCGTAAGGTGGCATGCTCCATGTCATGTATACTCCATGCATCGTTTTCCAAATCGTATAAAACAAAGCTGCCTTCGTATTCTCCGAAGTATGTGGAGAGGTCTACATAGGAAATATTCTCAGAAGAGGAATCCCATTGGTAGTGGCTTCCATCTGCTGCGTATGTAGAAATAAAAGGTGCGAATCCAAGGAGAAGAATAGTAGTCAATACGAATGCAGTCATGCCTTTTAGCTTTTTCATAAATGTTGGCTTTTCGTAAGAAGCAATATTGATAATTCTCCGTTTCATCTGCTTCATGTTTCCACCAAGACCGGCGGCAAACGGAAATGGAGTAAGTGAAATCTTTTCCGCAAAATTGATCAGTGTATTACCATAATCTGCATAATCATCCTCCTCAAGCATCTTTAAAACAGAGGTGTCACAGGCAACCTCTCTGTCATTACGCATTTCTTTCAGAGCATACCAGACAAGAGGATTGAACCAATATATTACTCCGGCAAAGTTCATTAGATAGTTGGCAATAGCATCTTTGTGCTTATAGTGCTGTAGCTCGTGTAACAGCATGTATCGCATGTCCGATTCGTTATAATCTGAGATGAGATGAATCGGCAGATAAATACAAGGTTTTAAAAGCCCCACAATAATCGGAGATTTCAAAAATGCAGTACTGTAAACATGGATATTTCTGTTAATTCCTATTTCTTTCATACATCGATGATATAGTTTTCGGACTTCCGGGTTCTGAAGAGGAAGTGCAGATTTTTTCAAGTTCTGTAAGCGGATAGAGGATTTGATTACCAATATAATCATTGCAAGGATGCCTACAAGCCATATTCCAAATAGTATGTATCCGATGCTAGATGGAGTCTCACTATTTACCGAAAGGGCAAAGTCATTCATCCAGTCTGCATTTCCGACTGGATTGTTCCCCACAGCTTCTCCTATGGCGGTTCTGGTGCCAGAAGTAGGATAACTTTTCAGGCTACTGAGCCACGAGAGGATTTGCGGAAACCCAATTAAACGGAACGGTATAAAAGGAACTACCAACAATCCAAGTAGCAGGAACCACAGATTATACTGCATCCGGCTGGATAGGTTGCCTTTGAATATCCGCTTGGCTATCAAAAGAATTCCGATGATACCGCTGATAAATACATTGCATATTAAAAAGCGTATCATAAAATCAGCCATGTTAATTGCCTCCTTTTTTTGACCTCTTGGAAAGAAGAGAGCGGAGAGTGTCTATTTCCGTTTCGGACAGTCTGTCATTTTCTATATATGCAGACAGCATGGCAGTGATGTCTCCATCGTAGTATCGTTCTAGAAAAGAGTTACTTTCCTGACCGATGTATTCCCTTTCTTTCACAACTGGAGTGTAAACAAACACCCGACTTTGTTTTTCATAAGTCAGAACGCCCTTGTTCACTAGACGTTTAATTAGAGTTTGTATTGTTTTTGGACTCCAGCTCGTAGTCTGTAATAATTTATCAGTTATATCATTGGTGCTGATAGGTGCATATTTCCATACGATTTTCATAACTTCAAATTCAGCTTCGGAAATTTGTGGTAAATCGCTCATTTCAAATTCCTCCTTAAATCTTACGGGTGTAATAAAAACATTATAGATGTTATTTGGGTAATTGTCAATTTCTAAAAAAAGATATTGACTTTAATTCTTACATGGGTAATAATTAAATATTACAGAGGTAAGAATAGATGCATGTTGCAATGCGTTTTCGAATTACATTTATCGTGAACTGTAATATCAGGAAAGATCTATACAGATGTATGCGACAGAGTTGTTTCACTTTACTTTGTAAGATATCAAGTGTAAAAAACGCTTATTTTCAAGAATTAGGAGGTAGTAAATATGAGTAATCAGAATGTAAAAGCAGCACAAAAATATTTAAATGCGATGTTTGGTGGACATAAGGCTTGGGTAAAATTGGATGAAGATGGAAAGACTGGAACAGCAGTAATGTAGGGAATCATTCATGCATTTCAGATTCTTAGTTCATCCGCTTTGGCAGGTTTTGTAGGAGCATAATATATAAGTATAATTAACGATTGGGGGATTCCTTTTTGAATAGGAATCTCTCAACATATTTAAGGAAAGGATGGAGTAAAAATGATTATAAAGTCTATTATGACCGATGAAGATAGAAAAGCATTAGAGTATATGCTTTCGTTAGAATATGCTATGCCATATCAATTACTTAAGACAAAAAATAATAGAAGGAAAATTATTTATATAATGACACCAGTATTATTTTTGTTATCAATAGGCTGCTATTTTGTAAAGAGTTATCCGATGTTTTATGTGGGAATGGGGATTTCTATTATTGCATTGATTTGGATTATTTGGTTTCAATCTAAGGGAAAAAAATTTGAAAATAATGTCCATGAATTTGTATGGAATAAATCAAGATATAACAAAGTGGAAATTGATGTTCAGGGAATAAAATTAGAAGATAAAAAGATCTGTGAACTTAAAGAAATAGATAGAGTCTTTTTGCACAAAGGTTTTTTCTTTCTCATAACGAATGAAAAGAAGTTACTTGTACTAAAAACAGTAGGTGTAGAGACAGAAGAACTTATTAAGATTATTAAAGAAGCTGATATCTTATTTGAAAAAAGAGAAGAACCATTTAATATTTATGAATATTGCAAAAAGTAGTAATAAAAAAAGAAAAAACATTTAATATTTACAAGCCTGAATTATTCATGATGACGTAACCCTCATCAAATAATTCCTATTTCGTTTTTTGAACCGCTAAGCAGCTCGTGCAATCCATTTTGACCTTAAAAAAGGGTAAAAAATCCCTGTGACCGTCTGGAATTACATGTTCTGCTATCAAAGTTCATAGTTATTGTTATTCCAGCTTTGGCTGCAAGCCCCGGATGTTTTCCGATGTTTCATAGAATTCATTTTTATAAGGACAACTGCTACAAAGCTTGAATGTTATATATATTGCTGAATGTACCACCCTGACGGCTATTTTCAGCAGTTTTAAGCGTATGGTATCAATCTGCTGTTTCCTCATAGATGCAGATAAAGCCAGACATTTAAACCAATTAAATATGTTGTATGCCAGTGCATGAATCTGGAGACGGTTTGCATTTACAGTCTTTGAAGAACTGCTTACAGCAGCAAAATCAAAGCCGTTTTTGCTTTCTTTGATATAGTTTTCCATGATTCCACGCTTGCAATAAAATCGAATGACTTTTTCGGATTCAGAATCCATATTTGTCACAATAAAGGTATACATATGGATAAGTTGTTCCGCAGGTTTCTCAACCTTGCATACAACACGACGTGGGTATTCCCAGGAGCCTGCCTGATACTGAAATTCACCGTAGCAGACTGCATAGGAAACCATATCATCTTTTGTTATTTCGGTGAGTTGCTCATCTATGTGAGACGCCGGTTTGCGAAGATTGCCATTCTCTTTTAATCGAATGGCATAGGAGACGCCATTTGTTTCGCATTGATGGTATAGTTCCGGCTTGGTAAATCCATTGTCACCTCGTTTGAAGATGAGGTTGATAAGATATATTAAAAGATTAATCGGTTTAAGATTGGTTTAATAGGGTCAAATTTAACTGATTTAAAAAACTGCAATCTATTTACGGATGAAATAGGACATTTCATTCTAAAAATAGTATGTTTATGATATACTAGCTAATAGTAATGCGGTTTCAACCGACATTACATATTATGATGAGAAATTAATGCAAAGGAGTTACAATCAAATGGATAATAATGAAGTAGTAGCAGAAGAAGTGGCAGCAGTTGTTGAAAATAATACAGGTATTGAGATTGAGCCATTATTTGAGGAGCAGGTTGATTTTGATACATTTTCAAAGTCAGACTTCCGTGTTGTAAAGGTAAAAAATTGTGAGGCAGTACCTAAGAGTAAGAAACTTCTTAGATTTACACTTGATGATGGTACAGAGAATGAAAGAACTATTCTTTCAGGAGTACATGCATTTTACGAGCCGGAGGAACTTGTAGGTAAAACTTTACTTGCAATCGTAAATCTTCCACCACGTTCTATGATGGGAATAGATTCATGTGGTATGCTTCTTTCTGCAATTCACAATGTAAATGGAGAAGAAAAACTGAATCTGGTAATGTTAGATGACGCAATCCCAGCAGGTGCAAAATTGTATTAAGAGTATAAATGTCACCTGGTTGCTAATAACTGTGTGGCATTTTATCGTTGTTGTTGATAAGAACATGAAAAGCTTAGAGTCAGTAGTCGCATTGGGGATTGCTGTACATATAGGTTTTCAATCGATGGTAAATGTAGGAGTATGCCTTAATTTGATACCTAATACAGGAATTGAACTAATATTTATCAGCTATGGTGGAACTGCATTAATTACACAGATGGCTGAAATTGGAATGGTAACAGCTATTTCTAAGAGAAATTGTTGTATTGCATCTGCAAAGCGACAATTAAAAAAAGTGAATAAAATATATTTTATAGTTGATGAGAAATAGAAAAATTAGTGGAGCTTAACGTCTATATGAAAAAATATGTAATAACATTAATGATTGCTGTGATAATTATAGCATGTGTAGGGACTATTAAATTCTGTAATAAGGATACTTCCAATATTAAAGAAGATACTACACAAAGTATATACGAGTCCTCTGAGTATCAGGATATAATTAAAGGTGCCACATTAGATTACTCTCAGCAGTATGATGTAGATGGAAACGCATTTTTAGTAAACAATGATACAGGTGAAAAGATAAAGCCAACTGTAGCTTGTAGTTATATTTATGCGGATGACATCCTCTTTAAGGATGATTACTGTCGATTTATCTCAAAAGAATCTGGAAAAATAGGTTTTTTAATAAATGATGGTGAAATAGCAATTCAACCACAATATATAGAGGCTAGCAAAATGGAAGAGGGTTATGCTGTTGTTTCAAAGGATAAGTCGGAAGGATATTATTATATAGATAAGGATGGGGGAAATCTTAATGACCAGATGTATGAAGAGTGTGAACCGTTTGATAATGGCATTGCTCGTATAAAATATAAAGATGGCAGATCTTGCGGACTTTTATCTAAGTGGAATGGTGCATTAATTGAAGGATTCGATAGAATTAATGAATTTTCTTCGACAACGTATTCACACATAACTGGAATATTAAACGGAAATGCAGCTATTATTGTTATTGATTCAGTGACGGACAAAGTGTTGGGAACGGAATCGCTTGAATATAAGGATATTTCTACTGCATATTTTGATTGTTTTGCTATAGTGCAGGATAAGAATGGCAATTATGGTGTTATAGATATATCAAATCCAGAAGATCCTTTCTGTACACAGGAGGTAATACCTACTGTGTACAATAAGATTACATATAATGTAATAGACGATACATCATGGTATGGAGCACACGTGAAATTTGTATGTACTTCGTCAGATAAAAATGATGTTATTGATATAGAGTTTTAATAGATGCTCTTTTTTGAGTTTAAGTGGGATATATTGAAAACACTCACTTCCAGTCTGGTTTAATGGTGCTTTTTCCTGCCATGCGCAGAAAATCTGCAGCTGTTCCGGAAATATGGTGCTGAAAAAGAGTCTTCTGGTGCAAGAATGGGAGTATTTTTTTTAAAACTATATTTCATCGGGGCATGAGATGTGGTTGCTGTCCAGAATCTTCTGTAGGGTCTGAATAATTTTGGTTTTTGCGTTGAATCTCTATATAGTTTCCGTGACAGAGAGAGTCTGCTGCTTTTAGAATATATTATGAGTGGAATTTTAATGATAGTGGAGGCCAGATCAATCCTCTACATGAAAGATATCTTCAACCAATAGATTAAAGTATTTTGATATACGCAGCATAAACTCTGCGGACGGGGTGCTTTCCCCTCGTTCTATTCGACCAATAGTTTTGGTGCTGTATCCGATAGCAGCGGCAAGGTCATCCTGGTAAATGCCTCGCTGTTCCCGGATTTCTCTGATATTATTTGTAACCGCCATAAAAATCCCTTCTTTCAGTTCTATAGATATTTTCTTATTGTCAT
>ERZ779895.2749-NODE-2749-length-15123-cov-7.153637_pt1 | contig 15123 bp, 12 predicted proteins | sample MGYA00511093_ERZ779895 | MGnify/ENA primary metagenome ERZ779895 (study PRJEB29588, sample SAMEA2142970) | human gut metagenome | biome: human gut; feature: human-associated habitat; material: faeces | place: Denmark | collected 2008/2010 ... | reverse complement strand
GCTGGTATGTGAAGAACAGGACGCTGTGGATGGACATGAAGCTGCTGTGGCAGACGGTGGGCGTGGTATTGATGAGAAAGGGCGCGAAGTGATGAATATACTATATTTTTCTCAATTTTATAATCCAGAGCCCATAGCTGCTGCTTTTAGGGCAACAGATAATGCAAAGCATTGGGTGGAGGAAGAACACAAAGTAACGGTCTTTACAGCTTTTCCTAATTATCCTACGGGGAGAGTATTTTATGGATACAAGGTATCCATGCTTAACGTGAAAACAATCAATAAGATAAAAGTAATTAGGAGTAAGCTTATCGTAAAGCCGAATACCTCTATGTTTAATAGACTGGAAAATGCTTTGAGCTTTTTTGCTTTTGGCTTATACAATATTATTTCTAAAAAAAGAAAAATAGGTAAGAATTTTGATATTGTTTTGGGAACGTCTGGAACAATTTTTACAGGTATTCTAGCATGGATATATACAGTTTTATATAAAGGAAAATTTGTCTTTGAAATTCGCGACATAACATATAAGCAATTGATGGCCACAGGCAGAAAGGCAGACTCTTTGCCTGTGAAAGGCATGCGCTGGCTGGAACTATTTTTATGCAATAGGGCGGCGAAGGTAGTAGTAGTTACTAATGGATTTAAAAAAATTTTGTGTGCCGACGGTATACCTGAGGATAAGATTTTAGTAGTTACCAATGGCGTTGATTGCAAATTTTCTAACCGTACTTGCACGAAATGGTTGACTTTAAGTTATTTTGGCACGTTAGGCATATCTCAAAATATAGTTGGCACATTTAAATATGCTAAGTATTTACATAATATTATCGATGATTTCAACTATTTGATTATAGGTGAAGGAGCTCAAAAAGATGATATAAATCAAAGTATCGTTGATTATAAATTAAACTACATTACTCTTTTACCAGGAATGAGTTCTGAGAAATTGGAGCCTTATTATGAAGATACTGAGATTTCCATAGTAACATTAAACAAAAGCGAGGACTTTAAATATACTATTCCCTCTAAGCTCTTTCAAATTATGGGCAGAGGAATCGCGGTGCTATTTATTGGCCCGGAAGGAGAAGCTTCTGACATTGTACGCCAATATAATGCCGGGATAGTTTTAACTGGTACCGAAGAGGAAGACTTCGAAGCGCTTCGTAAATTTTTTTCGGAAGCAGATTGGCGTGAGCAATTAAAAGAAATGGGCAGCAATGGCTATAAAGCTGTGGCTGAACATTATTCGCGTAAAGTATTGGCAAAAAAATATCTGGATATTTTTGAGGAGCTACTAGACTAAATTATGCTTTCTATGAATAAAGCTGTGTTAATTTACGATACTGTAAAATACATGACTTGGCGCCAATGGCGATACAGATTGTATTATGGTTTGCGTAATTTGTTCATAAAGAGGAAAGTTAAATATAGAAATGATATCAAAAAAGTCCATAGATTAGGCTATTTGTATAGTAGTAATAAAGCTAATTATAGCAGTCTCTATGAGGCTTCCGATATATTACAAAACATTTTCTCAACAGTAAGTGGAAAGAAGGTCCTTTTTCAAGAAGAAATTGATTGGGATTTAAAAAATGATTCTTATAGATTAGCCTGTTTTAGGCTGAATGCTTTCAAATGGTTATTGTGCTTATCAGACGCGTTTGTGCTGACAGGTAACCAAGAATATATTAATAAGGGATTTAGTTTGATTTTAGATTGGCAAAAATGCAATGGAAACCTCATTAGTGGAGATAAATGGAATCCATATGTAATAGCGGAAAGATTAATGCATTGGATTGGTTTTATATCCATTTATTGTGAAGATAATAATTTATTACTGGAATATGGCAATTGGATTTATGCACAGGCTTCAGAATTAAAGAAATCAATGGAATTTCAATTAGGGTGTAATCATTTATTAAGTGAAGCCAGAGCGCTTATGTATGCTGGAGCATTTTTAAAAGATGCCTATTTATATAATTATGGGCAGGAGGTACTTTTAGAGGAAATAAAGGAACAATTTCTTGCAGATGGGGGGCATTATGAGCGTAGTGTTTCATATCATGTTGAGTCGCTTCAACAGTGCTTTGAGGCTGCTGTTTTGATGGATGAACAAGAAGATCCAAAATATGAAAACTTGAAAAGTTTGTTGTTTCAGCCTTATTTATATCTTAATTCTATGATTATGACGGATGGAAATATACCGTTAGTAAATGATGCTGCGATAGATTATCCGTTTTTAGCCAGTGATTTTTTGAATACAGCGTTATATTTTGGCTGGAAAGCAAATAATGCAGTAAGTGGATCTTATTCTTCAAGATGGAATTTAGCTTGTAGAAATGAAGATAATTTAGGCACACAAGAGTTTTTTAAAGAAACAGGTTTCTTTAAAGGTAATTTTAATTTTGCTAATAAAGCAGTATCTTTATTTTTCGATGTAGGTAATAATGGACCAGATTATAATCTAGGACATACTCATGCAGACTCTTTAAATATATTGATGACTATTAATAAGCAATGTATTTTGGCAGACAGCGGAGTTTTTACTTATAAGCCTGGTACTGAACGTAATACTTGCCGCAGTACAGCAGCCCATAATACGGTAGAGATAGATGGAATGAACAGCTCGGAGATATGGAGCGCTTTTCGTGTTGGCAAGAGGGCCTATACCAATATAGAAGAATTCAGGGAAGCTGAAAATACGACTATTATTACTGCATCTCATGATGGGTATGAAAAGATGCTTGCCTATTCGGTTAAGCATAGCAGAACATTAAAAATATATAAAGATAAAGCTATTATTGAAATTATAGATACATTTGATACATCATCAAATAATCATACAGGAATAATACGTTTTCACATAGGATGCCGATGTAAAGTGCAAAAAATAGATGATATGAGAATACAAATAGATGATGATTGTATTTTTGAATTTTCAGCGCCGGTGGAATTACAGCAATGTAAAATTGCTGCTATGTTTGGTAAATTAGAGGATACAATTTGCTTGACTTCTAAATTTACCGTTGAAGATAGTTGCCAATATAAAACTGTGATTAAAATATTAAATTGACGATTTACAGGAGGAATGAAAATGGTAAATGTAATAGGACTGGGTTATATCGGATTACCGACGGCGTTGATGATGGCCGCTCATGGTATTGAGGTAGTTGGCACAGATTATAATAAAAAATTAGTAAGTACATTAAATGCTGGAAAGACTACATTTAAAGAAGATGGACTTGATGAGTTATTTGATGTGGCCGTGAAAGCTGGTATTAAATTTACTACAGAATATCAGGTTACTGATACATATATAGTTTCAGTGCCTACTCCGTATGATAAATTTAGCAAAAAAGTGGATGCGTGCTATGTAGTAGCGGCAGTAAAAGATGTTCTTAAAGTATGTCCTAAGGGAGCTACTATTGTTATTGAATCTACTATTTCTCCGGGAACAATTGATAAATTTGTAAGACCTGTTATTTCTGAAAAGGGTTTTAATATTGGACAAGATATCCATCTTGTGCATGCTCCTGAACGCATTATTCCCGGCAACATGGTTTATGAATTGCTGCATAATAATCGTACTATTGGCGCTGATGAACCGGAAGTGGGTGAAAAGGTAAAGCAATATTATGCGTCTTTCTGCCAGGGGAATATTGTAGTTACAGATATCAGAACTGCCGAAATGACTAAGGTGGTGGAAAATACCTTCCGTGCCGTAAACATCGCCTTTGCTAATGAATTAGCAAAAATTTGCCGTCATGATAATATGGACGTCTATGAAATTATTAAAATATGCAATATGCATCCTCGCGTTAATATTCTACAGCCCGGACCCGGCGTAGGCGGGCATTGTATCAGCGTTGATCCCTGGTTTTTAGTTGGTGATTATCCGAGTTTGGCTAAGGTGATTGACGAATCTATGAAAACAAACGATGGCATGCCAGATTTTGTGTTGAATCGTATTTATGAAATCATGAAAGAGAAGGGCATGGCAGATATCACTAAAGTTGGGTTATATGGACTTACATATAAAGAAAATGTGGATGATATGAGAGAATCGCCTACTTTACAGCTTTTGGAAAGCCAAGAGCGGCATTTGGCAAATGGGTTGAAGGTATATGACCCATATATTACTGATGACGTAGTTGCTAACCAGTATCATGATTTTAATACTTTCTTAAATGATATTGAGATGATCGTTATTATGGTTTCACATAAAGAAATTATTGATAATATTGGGAGATTAAAGGATAAAGTAGTTTTGGATTGCCGTAATGTTTGTGATTTAGAGGGAACGTATAAGATTTAAACATTAAAAACAGCATATGTTTTACTGCTTATAGTAGAAAATATGTAACAAACGGCACAAATACAGAGAGCGTGATTTGATATGGTATATTATATTGGTAGATTTCCGCCGCCATACGGAGGAGTAACAGTAAAGAATAATATGTTATTTGGCTTAATAAAGAAGAGTATTAAGCTTATAGCGATTGATACAAATTACTTACGGTTGAGTAAACCATTGAATGTATTGAGATTTTTTGGAATTACTTTTTTCAAAAATGAGCCATTTGTAATAGGAGTTAGCGGCAAAGCTCAAAGACTACTTTCTATGTATTTTTATTATGGTAATAGAAAAACTATGCGGAAATCCATTTTAGTAGTCATGGGGGGGCAATTTGCTAATATTGTTGCCGAAGATAAAGCATATCAAAAATACATAAGCTGTTATAAAAAAATCTACGTTGAAACAAATAGCATGTTGGAAAATTTAAAAGAAGTGAAGATTGATAATGTAAGCTTATTTCCTAATTGCCGTCAAAAACCGGACTTTGAAATTAAGGTGCGTGAAAATACAGGCAGGTTACAGTGCGTATTTTTTTCAATGATTTATCCTGAAAAGGGAGTAGAACTTGTATTGAATGCAGCCAAGCGACTTCCTTTAGTGGATTTTAGCTTTTGGGGTGATGTCAGAAAGGACTATAAAGAAAATTTTCAAAAAGCTATAAACAGTTTGAAGAATTGCACGTATTATGGAATCTTTAAAAGTAATGGTAATAATGTATATGAGCTATTGAATCAGTATGACCTTCTTCTGTTTCCTACATTTTATAAAAATGAAGGTGTACCTGGTATCCTTGTAGAGGCTAAATTTGCAGCGCTTCCAGCTATTGTAAGTAATTTTGCTTATAATGCAGAGTTAGTAAGAAATGATGAGGAAGGAGTTGTAATGCAAGAAAATACTGCGGATATGTTGGTTCATGAAATTTTAAAATTAGATAATGATAGAACACGGCTTAAAAGATATAAGGAAAGAACTTTGAGGTTTAGTGAAAAATTTATTATTGATAATTATATTGATGATATTGAGAGAGAGTTGGATAGATAACTATGAATGCTATAAGCTTTTACAGGATAGAACGCTGGTTGTATTTACATAATTTAATAATATTTGCCAAAATAATTAGGGGGGTAATATTCTTCCTTTACAATAGCTTTATACCATATTCTTGCCTGATAGGCGCTGGAACAACATTTGGTTATAAAGGCATGGGGGTTGTAATTCATTCCAGAGCAGTGATAGGCAAAAATTGTAAGATTGCGCAGCAAGTAACAATCGGTGGCCGGTCTGGTATTTATGAGGTTCCTGTAATAGGGGATAATGTATACTTAGGTGCTGGTTGTAAAGTACTAGGAAATGTAATTATAGGAAATAATGTTGTTGTTGGAGCAAATGCTGTAGTTATTCGTAGTGTACCAGATAATGCAGTTGTGGCTGGAGTTCCGGCTAAGATAGTGAAATATGTATGAAAATAAATGTAATAAAATTTGGGTGAAATATGTTTTGGATTAAGTTTTTAAAAAGTAATGATATAGTAACAGGGTACTATTTAAATATCATAAAGAGTGCACTAGAAAAAGCAGGGGAAAAGGTCGATAACAGTTATTCTTGGGAAAAAATTAAAATAGGTCGTGACGATATAGCTGTAGTTGCTCATCCATTAGATGCACTCAAGATGGTATTAGGGCAGCGCAAATACTTTTTGTGGTGTCAAGGTATATGGCCTGAGGAAAGCTACTTGAAGCATAACAGTAAATTGAGACTTTTTGTGTTGAGTTTTCTTGAAAAATTAGCTATTATACATGCTTCGTATCTTTTTTTTGTTTCTGAGCAAATGAAAAATTTCTACGAAAAAAAATACCATCTGAGCTTTAAGAATAATTATTATATCATGCCCTGCGTAAATGATATTATTCATGAAAAGTCTTTTAGTAATGAAAAGTATAAAACGAATATTTTTTGTTATGTAGGAGCATTATCAAAATGGCAATGCTTTGAAAAAACCATAGAATTATATAAACAGATTGAAGATAAGTACCCCTCTTCAAAATTAATGCTTTTAGTTAAGGATAAAGAACAAGCAATTTTATATTTAAAGAAATATAAAATAAAAAATTATGAAATTGATTTTGTTCCTGTGAGCGATTTACCTAAAAAACTTTTATCAGTGAAATTTGGCTTTTTATTGAGAGAAAATGATCCGGTAAACCATGTTGCCACGCCAACTAAACTAATGACATATTTGGGAAACGGAGTTATACCAATATATAGCAATAGCTTGAGTGCGCTGAATGGCTTTTTAAGTAATACTAGATATAAGGTATGCTATAAAAATGATAATGATATTTCTGCAATAGAAGAAATGATGCATATGGATATTGCGTACTCGGAAGTTAAAGCAGAATATATGCAAATTTATGATGATAACTTCAATAAGGAGAAACATATTCATGAATTGTCAAAATTTTTTAGAGAAAGGTATTAGATTAGAGCGTTTAAGCAGCGTAATTTTACTTTTTATCTTATGCTTGAGCGCTGCTAGAACTCAACATGATGTATTTACAATACCATTTTCTGCCTTACTGATATTGTTAATATTTATTGGTATAACTTTTAAAAATAAAATAAACACGTCTTGCTTACAAAGCAATACTATATTTTTGCTTACCTTATTGTTTTGTCTGCTGTTACAAATTATTGGTAATAAATATTACTTCGATGTTATTGAAGCAAGCAAAGCTATTATTATATACTATTGTACAATTTTAGCTTGTTCTTTGATAATAAGTAATGATACAAGTTGTATACAGTGGAAAATAATTAATTGGTTTTCTTTTATAAGTGCGGGAACAATCATATGTCAATATTTCTTTTATAAAATTGGTATAAGATTAGACTACATGCCGGTTTTGAAAGAATTTGTTTTTAATGCTTGGGAATTTGATTATGCGTTTAGGCCATGTGGACTTTTTTCCGAGCCTTCGCATTTTGCTGAATTAGCATTAATTAGTCTATATTATTTTTTCTTTATAAAATTTTCGCTTTATAAAATTTTGATTATATGCTTAGGATTAGTATTATCAACATCTATGTTGGGAATTTTAGGAATACCATTGATAGTATTAGTTTATATTGCATATCCATCGTTGAAAAGGGCAAATGATGTGAGACTAATGGCGATGAAGAAATTTATTGTTGTTTTATTTTCTTTAATGTTTTTAACTATGGTATATTTCTATTTTATAGCAGATTATTCGTGGTTAAACGAAAGAATTATGGCGGGAGGTACGGCAGGAAGTAGAATATTTAGATCTGTAGAGATACTTACAAGGTTAGATTTTTTTGAAGCCCTGTATGGTATAGGAATGCAAAATCAAGCGCTTTATCTGAATTATATGGGCATAATTTTAGAAAGTGATGCTTTTGATACAATAGAAAATAGAGAGTATGCTCAAACATTAGGTTATATATTATGTACTAATGGAATACTAGGATTTATGGCTTTTCTATATCAATTTGTAAAAATATTCATTTGTGCGGACAGAAGAACAAGAGTATTTATAGGTTTGTTTTTAATTATATGCTTTACTAGTTGTGTTTTAACTAGACCAATATTTTTAATATATTTAGTAGTATTATATAATTTGCATGTTTATTCCGAAGAAAACACTTAAATACAAAGGATATATATATGAATTTTAATGATACAGTAATAAAAAGATGTTTCGATGCCATCTTCTATGGAGTTGGAGGAGCTATTGGTTCAAGAATTTTGATGGTACTTGCTAATATTATAGTTTCTCGAATTTTAGGCGTGGAAAATTTTGGACAATATTCTTTTATAAACAATACAGTAAATTTGTTTATAACATTTTCTGGGTTAGGTTTATCTGCTACCTTAGTAAGGTACATTTCTGCGAATAAAGATAATAAAATTATTCAAGGCATATATATAAAAACATTAGGTGGATTTTGTATTGCTTTATCATTTGTGTTTTCTGCTTTTTTGTTTATATTATCGAGTTATATATCGTATTATGTTTGCGAAACTAATGAGTTGAGTTCATATTTTAGAATAGTTTCAGTAAGTATTTTTTTCGCTAGTATGGCTAATATTGAACAGAGCATAATGATTGGTTTTGAGCAATTTAAAGTTTCATCATTAATTCAGATAATAAGATGTTCACTCTTCTTACTGTTAAGTTTGATAATGACATTGAAGTGGAAATTAATGGGAGCTATATATGCTATGAGCTTTACATATATACTTCTGTATTTCATATCGTTGATGATTAATACTTCATATTATAAGAAAGAAAAAATTATATTAAAATATTCTTGGGATGAAGATATAAAGAAATCAATTATAAATTTCTCAATTCCATCGTTTGGTTCTAGTATTTTTGTAGTTCCTGTAAATTGGGTGTGCAATGCAATGTTAACAAATAGCTGTGGGTTTATGGAAATTGCATATTTTACTATAGCACAGCAATGGATGACATATATAACATATATACCATCACAAATGGGGCAATTGCGGCCTATTTATACAGATTTATTAATTAATAAACAAATTAATAAGCTGAAGAGAATAACTATAAAAACAACGCTGATAACTACTGGAATAGCGCTTGTAGTTGCTCTGGTTTTGTCAGCTTTTAGTGATTTGATATTAAATTTATATGGAAAGGGGTATTTAGAAGGTAAAGCCACGTTTATAGTAATGTTGTTTACTGCAGTGCTTTATACTATGCAAGTACAAACAGGATTTATTATACAGGCAGCAGGTAAAATGTGGTTGGGTTTTTTAATTAATGGTATATGGGGGATATCGTTGCTCTTATTTTTCAAAATGTTTATTGCATATAATTCATTAGGGTATTCTATTGCTTATTTGAATTCTTATATATTAGTTTTTTTACTCCAGTATTATGTATATAAAAAAATCATTTCTGCTTATAGCATAAATAATTGATTAGAGGTGTTGTTTATATGAAAAGAGTATTGGCCGTTTTTGGAACTCGTCCGGAAGCAATCAAAATGTGTCCTCTGGTGAATGAACTAAAAAATAGACAGGGATTTGATGTGAAGGTCTGCGTTACTGGTCAACATCGCCAGATGCTGGATCAAGTTTTAAAGGCTTTTTCAGTTGTACCGGATTATGATCTTTCTATTATGAAAGAAAGACAGACTTTATTTGATGTTACATCTAATATTCTGGTTAAGATTAGAACAGTACTCGAAAAGGTAAGCCCAGATATCGTTTTAGTACACGGAGATACGACTACTACTTTTGCAACAGCGTTAGCTTGCTTGTATCTGCAAATACCAGTAGGACATGTTGAAGCTGGATTACGAACATATAATATATATTCTCCTTTTCCGGAAGAGTTCAACAGGCAAGCTGTAGGTATAGTGGCAAAATATAATTTCGCTCCTACAGAGGTTTCTAAAAATAATTTACTTAGAGAAGGAAAGAAGGCAGAAAGTATTTTTGTTACTGGTAATACTGCCATTGACGCTTTAAAGACTACAGTAAGAGATGATTACTCTCATTCAGAATTAGACTGGGCTAAAGGAAGCAAGCTGATACTTTTAACTGCCCACAGGCGAGAGAATTTGGGCACTCCAATGCAGAATATGTTTAGAGCAATTAAAAGATTAGTAGATGAGCATGATGATTTGAAGGTCATTTATCCTATCCATATGAATCCTTTGGTGCGCCAAACGGCTAATGAGATTTTTGGCAATGATGATCATTTTCATCTTATAGAACCATTGGATGTTTTGGATTTTCATAATTTTATGGCGAGAAGCTTTCTTATCTTGACTGATAGTGGAGGTATACAAGAGGAAGCTCCTAGTTTAGGAAAGCCAGTATTGGTAATGCGTGATACTACCGAAAGGCCAGAAGGTATTGCAGCAGGAACATTGAAGTTAGTTGGAACAGATGAAACTGTAATATATTCTGAATTTAAAAGGCTTATTACAGATAAAGCTGTATATGATGCTATGGCGCATGCGTCTAATCCCTATGGCGACGGGTTGGCATCAAAAAGAATAGCTGATGTTTTAGAAAGAATGGAATAAATACGGTAAAGATGTATATAGATTGGAAGTGAAAATATGCTGGAACAACAATATCATTATGAAACTAAATTTGTTGCATTTGTGGATATTTTAGGCTTTAGAAATAAAACTAATGCAGGAGATTTGATGAAACAGCCAGTCCACGAAACATTAGATATGATTCATAAATTTATGGATTTAGAGAAATATCTTAATAAAAATAATAATGAATATTATTATCGGTTTTCAGACTCTATGTTGTTTTCTTTTGATCAAAAGTATTTTGATAAATGTATAGGTTTGATTGCTTATTTACAATTTGCTTGTGCGACAAAAGGATTCTTTTTACGGGGTGGAATTACATATGATAAAATTTTTGATCGTAGCAGTTTCTTCTATGGTAGGGGATTAAATAGAGCTTATGAACTGGAATCTGCAGTAGCTTGTTATCCAAGAGTTATCTTAGATCCATCATTAAGTATAAAGGAAGAAATACTTACTGTACATAATGAGGATTATGATGAAGACCATAATATTAGTCTTGGAGAGCTATTTAAACAGGATTTTGATGGCTGTTACTATATTGACTTCTTACATAAGCATGAAGTTGAGGTATTACCTGATGTAAATTTTAAAGGCATTAGCTATTTAAAAGGAAATTATAAAGAAATTGAAAATGGTATATCTAAAGAATTGAATGATAGTATTAATGCAAAAAACAGTAATTTAATAATTAAGTATCAATGGCTGAGTGAATATTACAAACAATTTAAAGATAGATCAAAACATATACAGTGAAACGATATAAACAAGGCAAAATTTATAGCAAAAAGGACGGCCTGCGCCGTCCTCTAGCGTTCAATATGAAGTTGTGCCGTAGGTTATATGCGGATTGCTTGAACCTGCTCTAAGGTGAGATTAGTAGCCTTGGCTATAGCTTCATCACTCATTTCTCCTAGCTTTTTTAAATTTTGAGCTATTTCGTTTCTGCCTTCGCTTTTACCTCTGGCAAATGCGCTGCCGGATTCTACTAAATCATTGATAATTTTGCACATAGTTTGCACTCCTTCCTCGGTTTCCTTCAAATATTTCACACGTTCTTGCAATTGTTTATAATGCATATCGCTGGATCTGGTGCAGAAAAAATCGTGCATCAGCCTGCTTAGCGCTGTTTGGTCATAACGGCAATTGCCGTTGACATAGATAATGTGGGAGCCGTCGTTAAAATTAGCTCCGCTTTCTTCAATTTTACGCTCGATGTGGTAAATAGGCCGTCCTTCGCCTAAGATATCGTCCTGGGTAATAAAGATTACATAGGTTTCAAAGAGCTTATGGTAATCGGTACCTTTGGGAAAATGAGCGGTATCGACAACGCCGCCATAGTAACGGGCGCGCTCAGGCGAAGCTCCTTCGCTGGCGCTTTGCACTTCTACGTTGAAGTACTTTCCTGACGCATCTTGGGCAAGTAAGTCCAGCTGCGCGGAATGTCCGTAAAGGTTACTGACAACATATTGACTTAAGGCTTTTACCACTTTAATTTTATCATCTTGCAGGATGATACGCAAGAGAAGCTCAGCGGCAGGAATATTGTTTTCAAAGGCCTTGCGCATAAAGAAATCGTCGATAAGACGCAGGCGCGCAATAGCGTCGAGATATTCCGGCTTAACAAATTCGTTGGGCATACTTTCATCTCCTATTATTAAAATATTGGATTTGAAAATACATAAGCGGCTGCATGCCAGTAAAACAAAAAAGCAGTACCGGCGTTCTGCAAAACAGAACGGAGATACTGCTAAATAGATACCGTAAGGTACCGTCCTACTTATGTGATTTTCAAATAAATTATACCATGATATAAAAGTTAAGGCAAGCATTAATATTAATTTGCTCCGGAAAGGATAAACATGAAAAATTTAGAGAAGAAGATCCGCGAATTGCAACAGAAGGATAAGCTGGTAATACTGCGACATTGCGGCGGCAGCGGACAGCAAGCTATACTTGACGCTTTAACGCAGAATTATACCGCTGTGGATTTGTCTTTGCCTAATCTGCGTTTGCAGGCGCAGCAGAATCCGCAGCTTTTTCTTAAAAGTTTGCCGCAGGCTGCATATTTAATTAATTTGCAATGCGCACCGTATTTATTGCCGCATATCTTAACCGGAGCTTTGCCATTATCAAAGCTTATTGGCAGCTGTACGCAAAGCTATTATTTGGCGCTTGGTGGGCAAGAGCAAGTAGTTTTTGTGGACCTGCCGCTTTCTGTTGGCGTAGGCGATGCGGAACCGTTTGTGCCGGAGGCAGCGCGCTTGCGGGAGCTGGCGGTTTTTGGGAAGAACACTGATATTACTGCGGCTATTTTGCACTGCCGCGCCGTTAACAATGCGGCCGCTTATGTGCGCCGCGTGCTGCAGCAGGATATTATGGAGCGCACTACGGTAAGCGACGAGGTAAAATTTTACCGCTTTTTGTGCGCTGTGGCCAGTATGGCGGGCTGTGTGGTTAATTATACGATTTTGGCCAATAATGTGGGCATAACTGCGCCTACGGCCAAGCAGTGGCTACAATTTTTAGCGGGTACGGGTTTGATATATTTGCTGCAGCCGGTGGATTGTATTGCGGGTAAACGTTTGGTGAAAGCGCCCAAGGTGTATTTCAGGGAAACGGGCGTTGCGGCGCATTTATTGCAGCTGCACGACGTGACGGCTTTGGCGCAGAGCGTGTATTTGAAAAACTTGTTGGAAAATTATACGGTAAATGTTATTCGCGAAAGCTTTTTGCGGCAGGGCGAGCTGCCGGATTTACGCTTTTACAGGGATTCAAATAATAAGGAAATCACTTTGCTTTTGGCTTGGCACGGTAAATTATATCCTTTATATGTTACGTTGGATAAGTTTTATGGCAATAAGTTGGGCAAGAACGCAGAAATTGTACGTCCTTATGCCGAAGGCAAAGGATTGGTTTTGCAGGCGAGCTGCGTTTTTACTTTGGGTGGCGCTTGCGAACAGGTCAACAATGAATTGTGGCAAGTAGGCATAGAATTATTGGTTTAGATGAAGGGCAAGTGCCGGAGCAAGTACAAATTTGCGACAAATTTGTAAAAAAGTTGCTTTAGGTACTTGCTTTTTTTCGCGTTATGGATATAATAGTAACTGTGATTAGCACTCGGATAAAATGAGTGCTAACAAAAACAAAACTCTCACTCATTAAGTAAGCAGTAATAAAAGTACTCGAAAGGAGTCATTGAAATGTTGAAACCATTAGCTGATCATGTTGTTGTAGAACCTGTTGTGCAAGAAGAAAAAACCGCCAGCGGCATTTTCCTGCCGGATACCGCCGTTAAGGAAAAACCCCAGCAGGGTAAGGTAATCGCCGTAGGTATCGGCAAATATTCCGACGCCGGTAAATTGATTAAACCGGAAGTTAAGGCCGGCGACGAGGTTGTCTTCGCTAAATACAGCGGCACTCCCATTAAGCATCAGGGCAAGGATTATTTGATCCTCAGCGAACGCGACATTCTGGCTATTATTGAATAATCTGTTGTTATAACATTTATTGACGTAATTATCAAAGGAGCGATATACAATGGCTAAACAAATTCTGTTCAATGAAGAAGCTCGCCGCAGCCTGGAACGCGGCGTTAACGCTTTGGCTGACGCAGTTAAAGTTACTCTTGGTCCTAAAGGCCGCAACGTAGTTTTGGAAAAGAAATTCGGCGCGCCGACTATTACTAACGACGGCGTTACCATCGCCCGCGACATCGAGCTGGAAGACCCGTTTGAAAACATGGGCGCTCAATTAGTTAAGGAAGTAGCTATCAAAACCAACGACGTAGCAGGCGACGGCACTACTACCGCTACCGTTCTGGCACAGGCTATGGTTAACGAAGGTATGCGCAACGTAGCCGCCGGCGCTAACCCCATGGTACTGAAAAAAGGCATTAAGAAAGCTGTCGACGTACTTGTTGACGAATTGAAAACCGTTTCCCAAAAGGTTGAAACCAAAGAAGCTAAAGCGCAGGTTGCTTCTATTTCCGCAGCCGACGAGGAAATCGGCAATTTGATTGCCGACGCTATGGAAAAGGTTGGCGACGACGGCGTTATTACCGTTGAAGAATCCAAAACCATGGAAACCTGCCTGGAAACCGTGGAAGGCATGCAGTTCGACCGCGGCTACATTTCTCCTTACATGGCTACCGACCCGGATAAGATGGAAGCCGTACTGAGCAATCCGTACGTATTCATTACCGATAGAAAAATTACCATGATTCAGGACATTATGCCTGTTCTGGAAAAGGTAGTGCAAAGCGGCAGCGAGCTGTTGATTATCGCTGAGGACGTAGAAGGCGAAGCTTTGGCAACACTGGTTGTCAACAAGCTGCGCGGTACCTTCAAGGCTGTAGCCGTTAAGGCTCCCGGCTTTGGCGACCGCCGCAAAGCAATGCTGCAGGATATCGCTATCCTGACCGGCGCTACCGTAATCAGCGAAGAAGTTGGCCGCAAGTTGGACAGCGCCAGCCTGGCAGACTTGGGTCGCGCAGGTCAGGTTCGCGTAACCAAGGAAATGACTACTATCGTTGACGGCCAGGGCAATAAAGAGGAAATTGCAGGCCGCGTAGCGCAAATCCGCGCGCAAATCCCCGAAACCACTTCTGAATTCGATAAGGAAAAATTGCAGGAACGTTTGGCTAAACTGGCTGGGGG
>ERZ779895.2736-NODE-2736-length-15186-cov-3.507832_pt1 | contig 15186 bp, 14 predicted proteins | sample MGYA00511093_ERZ779895 | MGnify/ENA primary metagenome ERZ779895 (study PRJEB29588, sample SAMEA2142970) | human gut metagenome | biome: human gut; feature: human-associated habitat; material: faeces | place: Denmark | collected 2008/2010 ... | reverse complement strand
CCGCAGCCGCTGCGCTTCACGAAGACGGAAGGACGGCTGGATGTGTGGCGGTACGGAAGCCGGGAGCACGCAAAAAACGTGACGGTGTTTTAACATTTAGGTGCGGCAAATCCGTAAGCATTTCCCTGTTTCAGCGTAGAACCGATGCCCATCGTCCCCTACAGGCGCATACGAATTCGCCGCAATCTTTTGCATAACCGCTGCGTGTCGTCAAACGCGCCTGATAAAGAAGTGAGCGGGGCGGCTTGTGCCGCCCCGCTTGCAGGATTCAGGACTTACAGCCAACTCGGGTCAGAGATGAGTTTCTCCCAATACTCGTAGTCGTTGGTCTTTCTGGTGTAGGTGTGGCTGTTGGCAGCCTCCTCAACATCGAGATAGTACCAGGACGTGGTGCTGACGTCATTGAAGGTGTTCAGGCCGTTGAGCAGATCCGAAGTGTTCTGCGGCGCGCGGTTCAGGACACGGTTGAGAATGGCGACCGTCTCAGCGCGGGTGATGTATTTATCAGGCGCGTAGGTCGAACCATAGCCGTTGATCCAGCCGAGTTCATAGGCTCTGGCAATATAGTTTGCCGCCCAGTGACCCTTGACATCGGAGAAGTTCGTGTAGGCATTTCCATAGGAATTACCGTCGCAGCGGGCAATCATTGCAGCGATCTCCGCACGGGTGATGGGATCGTTCGGACGGAAGTAGCCGTCAGAACCGCCGTTGACGATGCCGAGTTTTGCCATGGTGGACACAGCCGTATTGTACCATGCCTTGGCCGGAACATCTTTGAAGGCGTTGTAGCTGGTGGTATAGGTTCTGCGCGTTGTGTCCGTCAGGAGGCGGTAGAAGATGGAGGCCGCCTCGGCACGGGTGATGGTCGCGTTGGGCTTGAACGAGCCGTTGGGATAGCCCTTGATATAGGCATAGTGGTCTTCGCCGTTGAGCATGTATGGAACAGTGCTCGTGGTCTTCGACCACATGGCGGTGAAGGTGTAGGTACTGCCGGACTTTGTCAGATCCCAGCCGTAGAAGGTATAGCCGGTACGAGCCGCATCGGAAAGCGTATAGTCCTTGTCAATCTTGAACGACTGCTTATTTACGAACGGCATGTTGTTCAACCGGGCCGAGCCGCCGTTCGGGTCGATCACGATGGGGGTGTCAATGTAGAAACGGGCGTACTCGCTCTTAGCGTCGTCATAGTCATAATAGAAGACATCATATGTCTCAGACGCGCCCTTCTTTGTCCACATAGCGGTGAACGTGTAGGTATCGCCGGACTTTGTCAGATCCCAGCCGTAGAACGTATAGCCAACGCGTGCCGCATTGGAGAGCGTGTAATCCCGGTTAATCCGGAACGACTGCTTGCTCGAGAACGGTGTTTTGTCCAGACGGGCAGCGCCGCCGTTCGGGTCAATTACGAGAAGGGTATTGGCATCGAAGCGGGCATACTCACTCTTAGCATCGTCATAGTCATAATAGAAGACGCTATACGTCTCCGACTGGCCGCTCTTCGTCCACATAGCGGTGAAGACAGGCTGACCGCTGCGGTCATAGGTCTTATCCCAACCATAGAATGTGTAGCCGGTACGGACGGCGTCATAGAGCGTCACATTTTTTGTCACGCTCAGCACAGTCTGTCTATCCACATAGGTAGAATCCAGATAGGCCGTGCCGCCGTTCGGGTTGACGGTAACGGAGCCGCCGTAGGCAAGCGTCTCATCCATAACGCGCGAATAGTCAAAGTCAGAATATGTGATCTTGACGCTGGAAACTGCCCATCTGGCCGTGAACCGGGCACGCACAGTGTCATAATCCCAGCCGATAGACTTCTGCGTGCCCTTGTAGGCGAACGTCAGCGTGCAGGAACGCGTGATCTTGTAGCTGCCGGAAACGGTGATTCTGGCGCCATCCAGATAGGCCTCGGTGCCGCCGTTCAGATCGATGTAAACAGAATCGCCTGCGTTGACCGTGACCTTCCATGCCTGCTGGTCACGCGCATCGTTGTAGGTGATCTCACAGGCCGAAACGGTATCGTTGTAAACCGGATACAGAATCAGATTTGAAGAGACAGTGATGTTCTCGCCGGGTGCATAGACGTTGCTGCCGTTCGTTGTCCAGCCCACAAAGGACTTTCCGACAGGAAGCGTCCACGTCAGCGGGAAGGTCTTAAGCGCATACACGCCGCCGACATTCACATCAACTATATCGGCGTCCCGCAGGGAAACCTCCGTAAGCTGCCGATAGGTTACAGTGTACGGGCCGGTGGGCGGCGTCACATTGTCCTTCTGCCAAACAGCGTACAGAACAGCGTAGGTGCGTCCGGCAAACAGTTCGGATACGGAAACAGTCTGGCCGTCGTTATAGATCTTCTGGCCGTTGGGGTCGGTGGCCCAGCCGAGGAAGGTGTAGCCATCTCTGGTAAAGTCATTGGCGCGGAGCGTGACTTTGCCAAATGCAACGTCACTCTCTGTGAGCTGCTGCAGTCTTTCGCTGGAACTTCCATAGCTTCCATCGTTTGCTTTGAAGGTGATGTAATTCCGGTCAGCTTCCGAACCGGCGGCCATAGCTGCCGGGATCAGGCCAACTACCATGACAAGGCACAGCAGAAGCGCCACAAAACGTTTTTTCATAAGCAATTCCTCCTTAATTTCATCCCCGGCAGGCGCTTACTTGCCGGGAGCGCATGGTACGCGTGTGGAACCCCCACACGCGCACCGGTTTGCAGGGGCTGCGCGGCGCGCGGTTCCTGCCCATCTTCTATAGATATCGTAGCATAATGGTTTTCAGAACGCAATAGGTGGTTTTCGGGAAACGTCTGCTTTTTCCGTGAAAAATCGAATTTTTAAGAATTCTTAATGAATTTATGTCAACTTGTTTTCCAATTTATGAATAAGGTTCTTTGATTAGGCTGAAACGGAAGTTCAAGCCTTTTCCGCCGCACGGCACACAGCAGAAAAGGCTCGTTCGCGTTTGTTATTCTTCTGTGTCCTCCGGCTCCGGCTTTTCGTCTGCCGGACGGGGCTGCTTGGTCGTGACGACGGCCTCCACGCGGTGGATGGGTGTGCCGAGGGCATAGAATTTTTCCTCATAGCCGGTCATGATGCCGACAGGGCCGTTCGCGTGCAGATCGTCGGTGACGTTCCGCAGCTGTAAAAAACAGCTTTCCATCTCCGGCAGCGACCAGGCGAACAGATTCGCGTTGTCGGTCTTGAAGTGGATCTGCCCGCCAAGCTTCAGCACCTTCTTGTATTTTTCGAGAAAGGTATGGTATGTCAGGCGGCGCTTGGCGTTTTTCTTGCGCGGCCATGGGTCGCAGAAATTAATATAAAGCAGGTCAATCTCGTCGTCGGCAAAAAACTGGTCAATATTCGCCGCATCAAGCGAGACAAAAAAGACATTTTTGAGTCCTTTGCGGATTGCAGCCTCCATGGCAAGGACAAGCGCGTCCTGCACGCGCTCGATGGCGATCAGCAGCACATCCGGCTCGGCCTCGGCTGTCTCGACGGTGAATTTGCCCTTGCCGCAGCCGACCTCGACGCGAAGTTCCCGGCAACTCGGCATCAGGCTGCGCCATTTGCCGCGCAGCGCCTCCGGGTCGTGAATCCAAACAGACTCGCAGGCCTCCATCCGCGGGGCCAGATTGTTTCTTCTTCTCATTCGCATACGCGTTTCCTGCTCTTTCTGAAATGTTGGTGGGGTGGAAACCCTTGTAGGGGCCGATGCCCACATCGGCCCGTTGGGAAGTTGTGAATTCGCCGTAGATCTCCGTGAATACAGTGCATTCTGCCGGGCCGATGTAGGCATCGGCCCCTACAACCACGTTTGGACGTACATACGGATTCGCCGTAGATTCACAAAGGTGCAGCTGCTTTCCGTCGTGCGGAGCACAGAGCCCCGCCCTTGCCGGCTGCGGCTGCTTTAACGGAACGTATTACGGTTCTTCCGGGGTTCTCGGCTTCTTTGCCGGTTTGGGATCGCCGGAGGCGAAGGCCCAGATTTTGTTGAAGAAGGACTTATTGAAGTAGAACAGCCAGACGGCGACAGCGCCCAGGGCAATGGTCAGAAGGGATGAGACACTCACATCGGACAGGAAGTGCATGCCCATACGCAGGCGGGAAACCGCGACAGCAAGCGTCCAGACACCGCCGATGGCCATGAACAGCTTTTCCTTATTGTGCAGACGGCGGTAGAGCGTCGGCAGGAGGATCAGCAGCATAGAGCAGGCGGCGCAGGCCGTGTGGCCGGATGGGAACGAGCGGAACTCGTCAGATGCAACGCCGTCAGCGACAAGCTTTTTCTTGAGCGCTGTACCGGCCTGCCACCAATTTGAAAAATAGGTATCGTTGCCCGTCGCATAGATCAGGCGCATGCGGGCACGGCCCCAGGGAACCTTGATGATATTGATCAGCAGCATGATGCCGACGCAGACTACAATCACTGTGCAGACAAAGCGCAGAATCGTCTTGGTCTGGCACTCACGCGTCAAAAACAGCAGCGCAAACGCAGTGAGCGCATCAATGAATACCGTCACGAGCAGCGCAACTGCCATGGGCAGAGCGGATACGTTGTCCGTCGCCTCATGAACGGCAAGGAACATACTTGCAAGGGTCAGACAGACGCCGAACGCCAGCAGAATAACGTTCAGTTCCGGGCGGAACTTGGCGCGGTGGACGATCAGCAGAACGCCGCAGCCGGCCAGCAGCGAAAACGCCGGCAGTTCGCCAAAGGCGGCAAAAAACTGGCCGAGCGAACTCTCGTGACCGGGATAGAGGAATTTGGAGATCGGCAGATCCCAAATTGAACCTGCTACCAGCAGAACAAGCAGCACAAGCGAAGCTGTCAGCGCGCAGCGTGTATAAGTACGTTTGAGTTTTTTCATGAATTGCCTCTTTGATTGGTTATTTTTTGACAGTATAGCACAAATGTCCGCAAATGACAAGTTGACGTGTGTTTCAAAAGCTGATATCATCGAAGCGTCAACTGACGCTAGAAAAGAGGGTGCGTTATGAAGCATGTGCAGTTTGATTATGTAAACAGCTTTTCCTGTCTGGCGGGCGCATGTCCGGATACCTGCTGCAAGGATTGGCAGATCATTCTGGATTGCGACGCCATCGCGCGCTACGCTTCCCTGCCCGGTGAACTGGGCGAACAGGTACGGGCGGCAATGGTGACGGAAAACGGCGAGACTCGCTTCCGGGAACAGGATGGGAAGTGCGTCCTGCTGCGCAAAGATGGGCTTTGCCCGCTTCAAGCCGCGTATGGTGCAGAAATGCTCTGCCGCACTTGCTTTACGCATCCGCGCTTTACCGAAGAATACGGGCAGACAGCGGAGTTGACGCTCTCCGCTTCCTGCCCGGAAGCGGCGCGGCTTCTTCTGGAGCACGATGCACCGCTGACGCTGACGGAAACAGACGACGGCGGGCCGGTCGTGCCAAATGATCTTGACCCGGAATTGTACCCGGCACTGTTTGCCGCGCGGGCTGCGTCGATCCGGCTGGCGCAGGATCGCACGAGGCCGATTGCAGACCGTCTGGCCCTCATTCTGCTGTTGGCGCGGCGGGTGCAGCGGCTGCTGGACGAAGGACGGGATGAACTTGTCCCGGTGCTGGCGCGGCGGTTTCTCGGGAAGCGGTATCAAGATCGGAGTCTTGTCCGGCTGGCGCGGCTGCGCAGCAGAAACGGACGGTTCTTCCCGTGTTGGATGGTCCTCAACAACATGGAGCACCTGACGCGCCGCTTTGAAGCTATGCTGGATGCTGCTGTCAGTCAGGAAACGCCGCCCGCTTCCTTCCGGGACGCATTTTTCGTCCAGTACGAAAATCTGACGGTCTATTTTCTATTCCGCTACGCACTCAAGGCCGTAAACGACCGGCAGTATCTGGCGCGGGTCGAGCAGTGCGTGTTTCATCTGCTCTGCCTGCGCGAACTTAGCGCAGATGCTGCAACGGTGCAGGAATTGACTGAAGTGGTGAGTCTGTACAGCAAAGAGGTCGAGCACTCGGCAGAAAATCAGGCGCTGCTGCTGAAGCTTTTCCGGCGAGGGACGCTTCGCTGGCAGTATCTGGCGTCGATTCTGGATCTTTGACCAGCTGTTCACCAGAGGCGGACAAAATTTGCTTCTGTTTTGCCTAGAAACGGACAACTTTTTTCGTGGAAAGCGACGAATTTCAAAATTCCACTTTACTTTCAAGCGTTAAAGTGCTACTATAACTAGACCTGAAACCCACCATAAATAAAGGAGATATTCTATCTTGAACAATCGAAATAAACGGTCTGATCCTGACAGCCAGCTTTACAGCGCCATTCTCAAGCTTCAGACTGTTGAAGAATGCTACGATTTCTTTACCGATCTTTGCACTTTCTCTGAACTCAAGGCCATGGAGCAGCGCTTTGAACTGGCAAAGCTGCTGAACGATGGGCTGATCTACAACGACATTTTGGAGAAGACCGGCGCTTCCAGCGCGACCATCAGCCGCGTCAACCGCAGTCTCAACTACGGCATGGGCGCGTACCGCATCATCTTCGACCGCATGAAGGAAGAAGAACAGAAGCAGCAGAAGGAGCAGCAGGCGTGAGCGCATATGAATCGCTTGCGGCCTGCTACGACGAACTGACCTACGATATCCGATACGAAAAGACACTGACCTTTTTTGAGCGGCTGTGCGCGCGGGAGCATGTACAGCCGCATTTGGTTCTGGATCTGGCCTGCGGGACGGGTTCTTTGTCCATGCTGCTGGCCGAGCACGGATACCGGGTGATCGGTGCAGATCTGTCGGAGGAAATGCTGGCTGAGGCAGAACAGAAGGCACGGGACCTGCCGGAGGACATCCGTCCATTTTTTATCTGCCAGCCGATGCAGCGGCTGCGTCTGGCAGAGCCGGCCGACGCGGTCATCTGCGCGCTTGACAGTCTCAATTATCTGATGCGCCCAGATGACTGCCGGAAAACATTTCGGCGCGTATACGACGCGCTGAAGCCTGGCGGGCTGTTCGTGTTCGATATCAACACGCCTGCTAAGCTGCGCGGGTTGGACGGTCAGGTGTTCCTGGACGAGACGGATGATACATACTGCGTCTGGCGGACAGAGTTTGACGCAAAAAAGCGGCTATGCTATTATGGCATGGATATTTTCCGGTTGGACGGCGCGCACTGGACGCGTTCGTTTGAAGAGCATATCGAATATGCCTACGAGCCGGACGAACTTCTCAGCTGGCTCCAAGAAGCCGGGTTCACGCATGTCCGGCAGTACGGCGACCGCGTGCTGCGCGCACCGAAGCAGGACGAGCAGCGCATTTATTTTTCCGCAAAGAAGGACTGACTATGAAAGACGAACTTGTACGCGCCATGACAAAGGACGGCTTTGTAAACGCCGTCGCCGTCACCACGACCGGCATTGTCGAACGTGCGCGGCAGATCCATAAAACACTGCCAACCGCCACGGCGGCGCTTGGCAGACTTTTGACCGCTGCGTCCATGATGGGCAACATGCAGAAGGTTGACGACGGCTCCATCACGCTCCAACTCAAGGGCAGCGGGCCGCTGGGCCGGCTTTTGGCCGTATCGGATGCCGAAGGCAACGTGCGTGGCTGGGTTGAAAACCCGCAGATTTCCATGTTGGAAAAGACACCCGGCAAGCTGGACGTCGGCGCGGCTGTCGGGGCGGACGGAACACTCACTGTGATCCGCGATCTGCGCATGAAAGAACCGTACGTCGGTACGATCGACCTCGTCTCCGGCGAAATCGCCGAGGATATCACGTCGTATTTCGCCCAGAGTGAGCAGATCCCCACGGCCTGTGCGCTCGGCGTTCTGGTCGGCAAGGATCAATCCGTCACGGCGGCAGGCGGCTACATCATCCAGCTGCTTCCCGGTGCACCTGACGATATCATTGACAAGATCGAGGCCGGCATTCAGAACGCCGGCGCAGTCAGCCGACTGCTCGCGGCGGGAATGGACGGTCAGGTCGTACTGGAAACCGTACTGCACGGATTTGATTTGGAAATCCTCGAAACGCAACCGGTCGAATACCGCTGCTATTGCTCACGCGACCGCGTGACGCGGACGCTTATCAGTTTGGGCCGCAAGGAACTGCAATCTATTGTTGACGACGGCAAGGACATTCACATCGACTGCCAGTTCTGCGACAAGATCTATGATTACACGCCGGAACAGGTACGGCAGATCCTGAAAGAACTGGACGAATAATTACAAACAGCACGCCCGCTGCGGCGTGCTGTTTCACTACGGAGGAACTATTATGATTGTATCTTACCAGACCGGAATGGAATTTTTGCAGGATAATCAGGAGTACTTGCAGACAAATCCCTATCTCTCCACCTTCTTTACGCTGGATGCCCCGCTTTTGAAGCAGGCAGATAAAATCAACTATGCGCTCCGCTGCGAACAGGGAGACAAGCGGCTGCTGGCCTTGAAGATCGAGCCGTACAATCTGCTGCTGTTCGGCGAAGAAGCCTGTGTACCGGAGCTGCTGCGGTTCCTGTTTGACGGTGGCTATGAGATCAAAAATTATCTCTGCGCATCAGAACTTGGCTATGTGCTGATGCAGAAAATGCAGTCGTATGGACGGTGCTATGAAGAGGCGCTTGCCATGGACTTTATGGAGGCGCGGAGCATCACCGAGCCGTCCGCACCGGAGGTCGAGACAGCCCGGGAAGACGATCTGGACGAGATCTTTGACTGCGCGCAGCGGTTTGTCTCTGACTGTGGGCTGCTCGATAAGCCGGAAAAAGAGCCGTTCCGCAAGATTTTGGATTCGTTCCGGATCATCCGTGCCGACGGAAAGATTGTCAGCATGGCGCGCATTGCACCGGCTACACAGGACGATCTGCGGCTCGTGCTTGTCTACACGCGGAATGAATACCGCGGGAAGGGTTACGCACGCAAGGTCGTCAACAGCGCCAAAAATGAGATTTTGACGTCTGGGAAGCGTGCAACACTGAACGTTGATCGGAAAAACCCGGTTTCGTATCATCTGTACCTGTCGCTTGGGTTTGAGCGGATGTTCTCGCAGGGGGAATTCAGGCGAGTGGAATAGGATAAAAACGGTAGGAACTGCTCGATATGAAAAATCAAAAAATGCGTTTAATAATTGGCGTTGTGCTGGGCGTCGTGGTCTTATTTTATATCGGCGCGATGTTTGGATTCTTCCCATTTACGATTTGCGACGATCTGGTTATACGGGCAGTCGCCTTCTGCACATTGATCATCTGTCTGGTCATTGCGGTTTGTACCTGTTTTATTATTGATTTCTTAGATAAAAAATAGCACTCTGCAGGGGCCGATGCCCACATCGGCCCGTTGGGAAGTTACGAATTCGCCGAAGATCCCCGTAAAAACGGTGCATTCTGCCGGGCCGATGTGTACCGGCAAGCGGCAGACCCACATCCGTAACGCTCCTTCGTCGCGAACGGCTGTGACCGGCATCGGCACCTACGAAGCTTATAAGTACAGCGCCAGAAGATTTGAGCTGTTTCAAATATCGCGGGAAAGATCCAAGAAAACCGAAGCGGTTTTCTTGGTCGGTTCAAGGAGGCCCGGGGGAAAATCGAAATCCCCCCGGGCTCGTTTTCTTTTGCCAGCGTTTTCTTTTGGAGAAGCAAAAGAAAATGCTGAACGGCAGCTGCAAATTTCTAAGATGAGTTCCTACATTGCGTCCCTGTTATTTCACCACCGCATCATATAGCTGATTCTTTGCAAACCCCGTCAGCTTTGCGACCTGTTTGACGGCGTCCTTGGTGGACAGGCCTTTCGCCATACGCGCGCGAACCAGTTCGAGCGCTGCTTCAAATGTGCAGCCCGCTTCCGGTTTTTCCTCTGCGCCGGCCACAACGAGCACAAACTCGCCGCGCGGCGGGTTTTCTTCGTAATATGCCGATGCCTCGCCCAGCGTCATACGGCGGACTTCCTCGTGCAGCTTCGTCAACTCCCGGCATAGGGAAATCCTTCTGTCTTCTCCGAACGCAGCGGTCAGATCGCGCAGCGTAGCGAGCAGCTTGTGCGGCGCTTCGTAGAAGATCATCGTCCGCGTCTCGTCCTTTAAGCCCGTCAGGTGTTCCTGACGGCTTTTTTTGTTGACGGACAGAAAACCCTCAAACGTAAACCGGCCAGTCGGAAGCCCCGAAATACTCAGCGCCGTCACCAGCGCGCACGGTCCCGGAATCGCGCAGACCGTTACGCCATTCTCCGCACACAGCCGAACTAAGTCCTCGCCGGGATCGGAGATGGCGGGGGAGCCCGCGTCTGTCACCAGCGCGCATGTTTCGCCTGCCAGCAGGCGCACAAGGAATTTGCTGCCGCTTTCCGCCTTGTTGTGCTCGTGATAACTCACAAGGCTCTTTTTGATCTCCAGATGGTTCAGCAGCTTAAGGCTCACGCGCGTGTCCTCCGCCGCGATAAAGTCAGCCTCCGCCAGCGTTTGGGCGCAGCGAGGCGAAATATCGTTCAAATTGCCGATGGGTGTCGGCACAAGATATAGGATACCGGCCATATTCGGTTCACTCCTGTAGATGATAAATGCGCCGACCCTCGGCAGACAGGTCACCGGTCTGTGTGTATAAAATCAGATCCGGCTCATATTGCAGCCCCGGCCCTCCGCCGAGGCGGGATTCGATCAAAACAAGATTCACGGCGGTTTCTGCCCTGTGGCGGACAAAGCGGATGCGCTTTGGCTCCAGCCGTGCCGCGCGCAGCCCGGTCAGAAGATCGACCAGCCGTTCCGGCTTGTGTACCAGAAAAAAACGCCCGCCCCACCGCAGCGCCCGTGCCGCAGCCGCGCAAAGCGCGTCAAACGGGCAGCAGATCTCGCTTCTCGCGGCGCAGAGGCTGTCCTGTGCATGCAGATACCCGCTTTTCGGTGGGTAGTAGGGGGGATTGGACAGCACATAGTCGAAGGTTCCGGGCGCAATCTGCGCGTGTGCCTGCCGCAGATCGCCGCAGATAATGTGCATATGAGCGGAAAATCCGTTTTCTTCGGCATTTTCCTGCGCCTGCCGCGCGGCGGCCTCCTGAATTTCAATGCCGCTCACACGCAGCGTCTCATCTGCGCCCAGCAGCAGAAGCCCCAGCGTCCCGCACCCGCAGCCAAGATCAAGCACCCGGCCGCCGGGCCGTATCCGGCAGAAATCCGCCAGTACCATGGAGTCTGTGCTCACGCGGAACTGTGCATCCGAAATTTTCATCCGAATGCGGTCAAAGAGAAGTTCCTCCATATGCGCTCCAATCAAAAAGACAGGGGGTGCTGCATGCAGCACCCCCTCCTGTTTATGTGCTTATTCCTCAGAGATCGCGTCGTTGGGGCATTCTGCTGCGCAGGTACCGCAGTCCACGCACTGATCGGCGTCGATGACGTACTTGTCTTCGCCCTCGCTGATGCAGCCGATGGGACATGCGTCAGCGCAAGCGCCGCACTTTACACAGTTGTCATTGATTACGTGTGCCATTTGAAGCACCTCCATTTTCAAGGTAGCTTCATTCTATCATACTTTCCTGAAAATGCAATGAAAAAAGTGTAAATTCCTCGAACCGCCCGGATTTTTTCGTGAGTGTCGTATAAACGCCGCCTGCCGCGTCGAAACTCTCTTCCGACAGGAGGCGATCAAAGTGAAAAAACCGGCATACTCCGCGGCGCTGGACCGGGTGCTCTTCCGTGCGTCGCGTCTGGCACGCGAACTTGGCGGCGCGCAGACCGGGACAGAGCATCTGCTGCTTGCGCTCTCGCAGGAACGCATTTCTCAAACCGGACGCATTCTCTGTTATCAGGGCGCTGAGGGCAGGCTCCTGCGCTGCATGCTGCTGACGAAGCGGGAACAGCCGGAACCGTCCGGGCGGCAGGGGTTTTCCGGCGCTGCCGCAAGGGCGCTCGACGGTGCTCGGCACGAAGCATTGCGACTTGGCGCGCCCCTCTGCCAGCCGGAGCATCTGCTGCTTTCTCTCATGCGTGACGACGCCTATGCAGCGGCGCAGGTGCTTTCGGAACTTGGCGTTGACTGCAACTGTGTATTTTCAGAAACATATGACCGCCTGCGCACCCTACATCCGGCGCAGGACGCGAAAGGACAATCGGAATTGAAGCTTTTGGAACTATACTGTGACAACATGATCGACCGGGCTCCGCAGATGGATCCCGTCGTCGGCCGCGAGACGGAACTTTCCCAGCTGATGCAGGTGCTCAGCCGCCGCAGCAAAAATAATCCCGCGCTTATCGGAGAGCCCGGCGTCGGCAAGACTGCTGTTGTCGAAGCGCTGGCGCAGCGCCTTGCCTGCGGCGATGTGCCGCAGGCGCTGCGCGGAAAAAAACTCTACTGCCTCAATATGGCGAATCTGCTTGCGGGCACGAAATACAGAGGCGAATTTGAAGAGCGTGTGCGCGATATTCTGCTCGAGATCCGCCGCTGCGGCAGTGTCATCCTGTTTGTCGATGAGATGCACACCATCGTCGGCGCGGGTAGTGCCGAGGGAGCGATCGATGCGGCAAATTTGCTCAAGCCCGCCCTTGGTCGGGGAGAATTGCAGATGATCGGTGCGACGACGATGGAGGAATACCGCAAATTCATCGAAAAGGATGCTGCACTCGAGCGCCGTTTCCAGCCCGTGACCGTTGCCGAACCCTCCGTTGAGGACACCATTGCCATCCTTCGCGGTTTGAAGGAACGTTATGAAGTTTATCACGGCGTCAAGATTCACGACTCGGCACTTATCGCCGCCGCAACGCTTTCCGACCGTTATATTTCCGACAGGTTCCTTCCCGACAAGGCTATTGACCTTGTTGACGAGGCATGTGCGCTCATCAAGACGGAAATGAACTCCATGCCTTCCGAAATGGACGAAATTTCCCGGGAAATAATGCGTTTGGAGATTGAAGAAACCGCTCTTACCGGCGACAATGACGAACACACGCAGGAACACCTTGCCGAAATTCGCCGCGAGCTTGCCGAAAAGCGCGACAAGTTCAACAACATGAAAGCGCGCTGGGACAACGAGCGCAATGCAATTTCCAAGGTTCAGCAGCTCCGTGAACGCATTGAACAGGTTAACGCGGATATTGCCCGCGCAGAAAACGAATACGATCTTAACCGTGCCGCTCAGCTGAAATACGGCGAGCTGCCCGGCCTGCAAAAAGAGCTGCAAAAGGAAGAGGCTCTTGCCGCAAACCGCGAAAACAGTCTGCTCCGCGACCATGTTTCGTCCGAGGAGATTGCAAAAATCGTTGCGCGGTGGACGGGCATCCCGGTTTCAAAGCTCATGGAAAGCGAGCGCAAGAAACTTCTGCGGCTTGACTCCCAGCTTCATAAACGCATTGTCGGACAGGATGACGCCGTTCAGCGCGTTTGCGATGCAATTTTAAGATCCCGTGCAGGAATACAGAACCCCAATCGTCCGATAGGTTCGTTCCTGTTCCTCGGCCCCACCGGTGTCGGCAAAACGGAGCTGTGCAAAGCGCTTGCCGAGGCACTGTTTGACGATGAGCGCAGTATGGTCCGTATCGATATGAGCGAATACATGGAGCAATACTCCGTCTCCCGTCTTATCGGTGCCCCTCCGGGATATGTCGGCTATGACGAGGGCGGCCAGCTCACCGAAGCCGTTCGCAGGAAACCCTATGCAGTGCTTCTGTTTGATGAAGTTGAAAAGGCGCATCCGGACGTTCTGAACGTTCTGCTCCAGGTGCTTGACGACGGCAGAATTACGGACGGACAGGGCCGCACCGTTGACTTTAAGAATACGATCATCATTTTGACGAGCAACATCGGCAGCGATTTGATCCTGAGCAGCATGGCAAAGGACGGCAGGATAACGACCGAAACCGAGGAGCTGCTGCACAAGCTGCTGCGCACAAAATTCCGCCCCGAATTTATCAACAGGCTGGATGAAATCGTGTTCTTCAACGCCCTTTCGGATGCGGATATGCACGGCATTGTTGACCTGCTTATTGCAGACCTTGCAAAGCGTTTGCAGGCAAACCGCCTGAATCTCAGCGTTTCCGAAAGTGCAAAAGCCGCCATCATCAAAAACGGTGCCGATCCGCTGTTCGGTGCCCGTCCGCTCAAGAGATACATTCAGGGGCATATTGAATCCCTGCTTGCGCGGTTCATCATTGAAAATTCGCCCGAGGAAGGTTCAACCCTGACCGTTGATGCGGATGAAAAAGGCAGCTTCATTATCGGGCAAAAGCAATAACGGAAGCGCGGCGGGAACCGTATGAATTTCTCCCTTGGCAACCCATCGGTTCCCGAATTTCCGAATTCCGATTTTTTCATCCCGATTTTTCATTACGAAGAAAAAAGAAATCCCCCGCGTGCAAGGGAGGCCTGCGCGGGGGATTTTTTCACGTTGTGAAGCTGAGCATGGCTGATGTAACCTTTTCAGGTTATATAACGGTTACAGAGCGTTTCTCATTGCCGTCAATGCGTCGGCTGCGGAGATATCGCCGCTGTTGTCGAAATCGCAAAGTGCGATCCTGTTCTCGGGCAGTTCCGAAAGACCCATCGCATGGCGCAGGATCATCAGTGCGTCGGACACCGTCAAAGCACCGTCGGCATCGGCATCGCCCATAAGGTCATAGCGGGCGAATACGCTGATATTGCCGACAACGGGGCTGTTATCGTAATTCCAGCCGAGGAAGAGCCAGCCCTCATGTGCCGCTGCTTCGGGCATTTCCGAAAGGACGGTGCCGCGGGCAACATTCTGAGTGTTGACAACTTCGCCGGTAATGCTGTCAATGAAGCTTACGGTAAGAGTCTGCATATCGTTCGCGGGAACGGTAAACATGCCGACAAGCTCCGTGATCTGACTTCCGCCAAGGTCGCCGAGATAATTTGCTTTTGCATTTACAGGGTTTATCTCATACAGGCCATCGGCAGTTACCTGAGTTGTTCCGTCGTAATAATAACGTGCCCAGAAGAGCCTTCCTGTGTTGAGATCAAAGGTCAGGGAGAGATTCCTTGCGCCGACAAGTGCTTCGCCGGTCTCGCCGTCGGTGATGCTTCCGATAACGGTTGCTTCACCTGTTGTGAGGTTAAGGCTGTAAAGCCTGTCGGTGTAAAGCTCGGTGCAATATGCATTGCCGTTTGCATCGATTGCAAGGGTCGTTGCCGCAAGATTCATGCCCGTGATTGCAGTGCGCAGAGCCACCGCACCGGTTTCGGTATCAAGGGTGAACACAGCTGCGCTGCGCAGACC
>ERZ779895.2735-NODE-2735-length-15186-cov-4.697310_pt1 | contig 15186 bp, 11 predicted proteins | sample MGYA00511093_ERZ779895 | MGnify/ENA primary metagenome ERZ779895 (study PRJEB29588, sample SAMEA2142970) | human gut metagenome | biome: human gut; feature: human-associated habitat; material: faeces | place: Denmark | collected 2008/2010 ... | reverse complement strand
CTTATCCTCAGAACTGCTTGCTAATAAAGTGGTTATAAAAATCTTCCAGAATTACGAAAAAATCTTGTACCCGCCGCTCCGGCACGGACAGCCCAGGCACGGAAAAGGGCGGAAACCGTACAAGTTTCCGCCCTATCCGTGCTTTCGGCCGGGCTCTCGCCCGCACCGGATTATTTCTCGGCAGGATCGACCTGGCAGGCTTTCGAACCGTCATATGCCCACTTCACATAGATGGCACCCCACGTATACCCGCCGCCGAATGCCGACAGGATCAGGTTGTCGCCCGGCTTCAGCTCCTTCTCGTAGTCGTAGAGGCACGAGGGGATCGTCGCCGCCGTGGTATTGCCGTTGCGGTCGATATTGATCATGCACTTGTCATGGTCGAGCCCCATGCGGCGGGCCGTAGCGTCGATGATGCGCAGGTTGGCCTGATGGGGAACCAGATAACGGATGTCGTCCGAGGTAAGGTTGTTGCGCTCCATGATCTCCACCGACACGTCGGCCATCTTCGAAACGGCGGCCTTGAATACGGCGTGTCCGTCCCACATGATCGTGTGCCAGTTATTCTGCACGGTCTCGATCGAAGCCGGATAGCGCGATCCGCCGGCCTTCATGTAAAGCTGCAACTCGCCCGAGCCGTCCGAACGCAGGATTTCGTCCAGCACACCGTAACCCTCCGTATTGGGTTCCAGCAGCACGGCTGCGGCGCCGTCACCGAAGATCGGACAGGTCGAACGGTCGGTATAGTCGACGATGGTCGACATCTTGTCGGCACCGACCACGACCACCTTCTTGCACGATCCCGACTCGATGAACTTGGCACCTGTCGTCAGTGCGAAGAGAAAACCGCTGCAAGCCGCCGAAACATCGTACGCGAAAGCGTTTTTGCAACCCGCCTGGTCGGCGATCAGATTACCCGTCGAAGGGAAGAACATATCGGGGGTCACCGTGGCGCAGATCACCAGATCCACCTCCATCGGGTCTACGCCCGCCTTGTCCAGCAGGTTGATGACCGCGCGGGCACCCATATAGGAAGTGCCGACGCCTTCGCCCTTGAGGATATGGCGCGTCTTGACGCCGATATGCGACATGATCCACTCGTCGGACGTGTCGACCATGGTGCTTAATTCTTCGTTGGTGAGGATATAATCGGGGAGATATAGACCCACACCGGTAATTGCTGCTGTTATCTTGCCCATTAACTTTTCTTTACCTAATGATTATTAATTTTTGAAAGCGCGCTGCAACTTGGCGGTCAGATCCGCCGTAATGCACCGCTCGGCCGAAAGGATCATGCTCCTGATCGCCTTGGGCGATGAGATACCATGGCCGATGACCACAGGCGCATTGACGCCGAGCACGGGCGTACCGCCCACGTTCTCGTAATTCATCGCGTCCCAGAAAGCGTTTCCGCCGCCGAGTTTCTTGTTGATGTGGTAGAGGCCCTCGGCCATCTTCAGTACCGTATTGCCCACGAAACCGTCGCAGACGACCACGTCTGCGACCTTGCCCGTGAAGAGGCACGACGCCTCGACGTTACCCACGAAATCGATGCGGTCGTCGGCCTTCAGCAACTCGTACGTGGCCTTGGACTGCGTATTGCCCTTGGTCTCCTCCTCGCCGATGTTGAGCACGGCTACACGGGGTTTTCGGATCCCGAGCACGGCTTCGGCATAAATCGAGCCTATCAGCCCGTACTGCGCCAGCACCTCGGGTTTGCAGTCTACGTTCAGTCCCACGTCCAGCAACAGCGCGGGATGCCCCGTCACCGTAGGAATGATGGATGAGATCGTGGGACGGATAACCCCCTCGATCGGTTTCACGGCGTACATCGACCCGACCATCATGGCGCCCGTGCTGCCGGCACTGGCAAAACCGTCTATGGCCCCTTTGGCCAGGTAACCGAAGCCCACCGTGATGCTGGAATCGGCCTTGGCCTGGAACGCCTTGGCGGGATGGTCGCCCATTTCGATCACCTCGGTGGTAGCAACGATATCGAACCGGTCGGCAGGACAGCCTTCGCCCGCGAGCACGGCCCTGACCCTCGCCTCGTCGCCGAACAATACGATACGGCTGTCAGGCCCGATCGCATCGAGTGCCATGACAGCCCCTTTGACCGCAGCCTCGGGCGCATAATCACCACCCATGGCATCTACACCAATCTTTAACATAATCGTGCGATTTGGTTAAACTTCACGTCCCGCCCCTCCCTGCCGGCATCCGGTCACAGGCCGGACGGCCGCACACACAAAGACAGGTGCTTGCATAAATTAAAAAGAGGGCAGCCTCGCGGATGCACTCTTTAACCCTGCCGATTTATTCGGCAGCCTTTTTCTCGATCGCCAGCTTTCCGCGATAGAACCCGCATTCGGGGCATACGCGGTGATACAACGTAGCTGCGCCGCAGTTCGAGCAGATGACCACCGTCGGAACGACAGCCTTGTAATGAGTTCTTCTCTTATCGCGTCGCGTCGACGAGACTTTGTGTTTAGGATGTGCCATTTTACAATATAAATTATAAGTTTAACGTATTTCCTGTCCTAAATATTTCCCGGCCCCGGGACAAAAGCGCCTCCCGGCCGGAAATAGCTTATTCCTTTTGTTCTGTTTGCGTCCCGTCGGCCTCCATCTGTTCCTTGAGCGCGGCCAGCTTGGCCCATTCGCCCTCGTTGCGGCCCTCGGCCTCGATCCTGTCTTCGAGACGGCCGAACTCCTCGTCGGAAACGATGCGGAAACGTTCCAGCATGTCGGGATTGCACTCCCCGTCGGGATGCACCCGCTGGTAAGGCAGCGCCAGCACGATACTTTCGTAGATGTACTGCGTCAGGTCGACTTCGTCCTCCATCGGCAGCAGCCATATGACTTCGCCGTCGTACTCATGCACCTCGTCCGAGAATTTCACCAGCAACTGCCCCTCGTAATGGATTGGCACATTGCAGTCTTCCAGGCAGCGGTCGCACTCCACGACGACACTCCCGTCCACGTTAACATCGAGCGTAAGCATCGACTCGCCGCGCTCCAGGGCGACCGAGACATCGCAGTCCCCGTCCTTGATTTCCGTACTGCCGAAAGCCCTGAACAACCCGCCGTCGACCTTGAAATGGAAGTCGTGCAGGCCGCTCCTGAGCCCCCTGTAAGCAATCGTATATCTTTTTGTTTCCTCCATAGGAGCGCATTTAGGGCACAAAGTTACGAAAATATAAGACATTTGCAAAGAAAATGCAGAGTTTTAGCATCCCCGCACTCCCGGATATCCGGTCGCCCACCCGCAGAAGAGGCACGGCACAGGCTCCGGAAATTCCGGCCGCGGATTCCATCTTCGGCAAAAATCGTTATATTTGCACCGTATGGCAACAAAAGAGGGATTCACAATCGAGATTTCGAGCCGCTACGAAGGCTGGTGGCGCTACAACGTCGCGCTGATGTGCGGCTGCTTCGACACGGCGGGCAACCGCACCGGCTTCGCATCGACCGAGGCACATGTCGCCGACGTCGGCTCGAACCTGCGGGAAAAGCCCGCCGGGAATCCCGGCGGCGGCCGCGCAAGTCTCGAAACCGGGCCGTGCGACCACCTTCTGCTCTACATCTATATCGTACCCCATACGCTGCCGGCCGGCAACGACATCGGCGACACGACACCCTTCGAAGTCGAAATCCGCATCGCATACGGCGGACGGCGGCTCCGCGCGGAGAAACGCCTCATCAACCAGTGGTCGGGCGCCTCGATCGAGATGCGCGTGGATTCCGAAGCCCGGTAGCGGGCATCCCGGGACAACACCCGCCGTCCCGGAATACGTTGCCTGGCAGGGCAACCTCAGCCCCCCCGCAGCCACAAAAAAAGAAGGAACCCACACGGGTTCCTTCTTCCATTATAGCGACGGCTTACGATTATTTGTTGTTGTAAGCGGCCATCTTCTGAATCAGCATCACGACCTTGTTCGAGTAGCCCCACTCGTTGTCATACCAAGCCACGAGCTTCACGAAGTTCGGGTTGAGTGCGATACCGGCCTTGGCGTCGAAGATCGAGGTGTTGGCGTCACCCGTGAAGTCGGTCGAAACCACGTCGTCCTCGGTGTACTCGATGATACCCTTGAACTCGTTCTCCGAAGCCTTCTTCATGGCAGCCTTGATCTCGTCGTACGAAGCACCCTTCTCCAGACGGCAGGTCAGGTCTACGACCGAAACGTCGAGCGTCGGAACGCGGAATGCCATACCGGTCAGTTTGCCGTTCAGGGCGGGGATCACCTTGCCTACGGCCTTTGCAGCACCGGTCGACGAGGGGATGATGTTGCCGCCGGCAGCACGGCCGCCGCGCCAGTCCTTCATCGAGGGGCCGTCTACGGTCTTCTGCGTTGCGGTGGTAGCGTGTACGGTGGTCATGAGACCCTCGACGATGCCGAAGTTGTCGTTGATGACCTTAGCCAACGGAGCGAGGCAGTTCGTGGTGCACGATGCATTCGAAACGATCTTCTGGCCGGCGTAGCTGTCGGTGTTCACGCCGCATACGAACATCGGGGTGTCGTCCTTCGAGGGGGCCGACATAACGACGTACTTGGCACCGGCTGCGATGTGGGCCTCGGCCTTCTCCTTGGTCAGGAACAGACCGGTCGACTCTACGATATACTCGGCGCCGACTTCGTTCCACTTCAGGTTTGCGGGATCCTTCTCGGCGGTTACGCGGATCACGTTGCCGTTCACGATGAGCTGGCCCTTCTCCACGTTATAGTCGATCGTACCGTTGAAACGGCCGTGTACCGAGTCGTACTTGAGCATGTAAGCCATGTAGTCTACCGGAACGAGGTCATTGATACCTACAACCTCAATATCTGCATTGTTGCATGCAGCGCGGAATACCAGACGGCCGATACGACCGAAACCGTTGATACCAACTTTGATCTTTGACATAGTTTTATGATTTATTTGTTAATAAAAAAATGCACTATTTTTTCACTGCGCAAAAGTACATACTTTATGTATATTACGCAAATAAAAAATTAATTTTTTTTAGGAACCCGGCTGCCTACTTTGCAGCCAGCTTGGCCTTTTTGGCCATCGCCGAGGCGAATACGAAATCGTTGAGTTCCGGGTTGTCGGCATGCAGGATATCGTCCTTGGTACCCTCCCACCACTTGCGACCTTCGTGAATGTATACAATTTTCTCGCCGATCTCCATGACCGAGTTCATATCGTGCGTATTGATGATCGTCGTGATGTTGTACTCGCGCGTGATTTCGTGGATCAGGTTGTCGATGACGATCGAGGTCTGCGGGTCGAGGCCCGAGTTGGGCTCGTCGCAGAACAGGTAACGCGGGTTGAGCACGATGGCGCGGGCAATGGCCACGCGTTTGATCATTCCGCCCGACAACTCGGCGGGATAGAGGTGGTTGGCGTCTTCCAGCCGCACGCGCTGCAGGCAGAAATCCACACGTTCCATCTTCTCTTTCTCGCTCTGCGAGGTGAAGAGGTCGAGCGGCAGCTTGACGTTCTCCTCGACGGTCGAAGAGTCCAGCAGCGCCCCGCCCTGAAAGATCATGCCGATGTCCTTGCGGATGGCGCGCCGCTCGCGGAAATCGAGACGCGTGAAATTCGTATCGTCGTACCACACGTCGCCCGAATCGGGTTCATGCAGCCCTACCAGCGTTTTCAGCAGCACGGTCTTGCCCGAACCGCTGCGCCCGATGATGAGGTTGGTCTTCCCGGTCAGGAACTCGATCGAGATGTCGTCGAGCACCACGCGCCCGTCGAACGATTTGGTGATGTGCTCGGCACGTATCATATCAGCAGGACTTGCGTAAGGATCAGGTTAAAGATCATGATTACCACGGAACTGGCCACCACGGCGCGCGTCGAGGCCGCGCCCACTTCGAGCGAATTGCCCTTGGCATAATACCCGTAGAACGCCGAGATCGAGGTGATGATATAGGCGAACACGGCGGTCTTGATAAGCGAATAGACGATCGAATAGGGCTTGAAGTCCATCAGCAGGCCGTCGACGTAGTCGGCCGGGATCATGATGCCCGTGACGGCGGCGATGATCCACCCGCCGAGGATGCCGATCAGGATCGAAAGGATCGTCAGGAACGGGAAGAAGACCACCGCGGCGACGATCTTCGGCAGGATGAGGTACGAAGCCGAATTGACGCCCATGATCTCCAGCGCGTCGATCTGTTCGGTAATGCGCATCGTGCCGATCTCCGAAGCGATGCTCGAACCGACCTTGCCGGCCAGAATCAGCGCCACGACCGTCGACGAGAATTCGAGGATCATCGTCTCGCGCGTGGCGTAACCGACCAGCGAACGGGGGATGAACGGCGAATCGAGGTTGATGCACATCTGCAAGGTGATGACCGCACCGATGAAGACCGAAATAATGGCCGTCAGGCCGATCGAGTCGATTCCCAGGGACTCCATTTCGTAAATGATGCGCCGGCGGTAGATGGCAGCCTTCTCCGGACGGGAAAAGACCTTTCCCATCAGCATGAAATAACGGCCGATCAACTCAAATATCTTCCACATGGCGCTACTCCTCTCCGGGCTCCTTGGTCTCTTCGAATTCGACATAGTCGCCTACATCGCGCGAGACCCGTTTCTCGGGCGTTTCCGAGGTTTTATATACCTTCACTTCGCCTTCGCGACCCTTGCGGGGCTCCCCTGCAAAGGGCGAGCCGAAGCCCTGAGCGCCGAAGTTTCCTTCGCCGAACTGTTCTTCCATCCGGCGGCGCATTTTATAGACGCGCCAGCGGAACAGCAGGATCGCCGCTACTACCAATACGATGACTCCCATAATGAAATAGAGAAAAAAAAGTGCGATCCCCCTGAGCAGCGCCGGGGCGCCGATAGCCAGGATGAGGATGACCAGGGTCGTCAGCGGATTGCGCTGCACGAACCTCACCAGGCCATCTATGATCGCTGTCAGAAAATTCATTGCATTTTCGGTTTACAACCCTACAAAGGTAGGGAAAATTATGCGTATTTCAATTAAATGTCGTAAATTTGGTGCCGGAACTTTGCCGGCGGGCGGGGCAAAGCCTTCGGGCAGGGCCTGCCGGGCGCAGGCGAAGTCCCGATGCCAGTGGCGTATTAAATAAAACCATACATAAATCCATGAACTCCAATCCGCTCAACAGCCTTACCGCCATCTCTCCCGTCGATGGCCGCTACCGTAATACAACGGAGAAATTAGCCGATTATTTTTCGGAACAGGCGCTCATCCGCTACCGCATCCGCGTCGAAGTGGAGTATTTCATCGCGCTGTGCGAATTGCCGCTGCCCCAGCTGGCGGACATCGACCGCACGAAATTCGCAGCCCTGCGCGCCCTGTACCTCGATTTCGCACCGGCCGACGCCGGGCGCGTGAAGGAGATCGAATCGGTCACCAACCACGACGTCAAAGCCATAGAGTACATCATCAAGGAAAAAATGGACAGCCTCGGGCTGGGAGCTTACAAGGAATTCGTACATTTCGGCCTCACCTCGCAGGACATCAACAACACGGCCATCCCGCTCTCGCTCAAGGACGCCATGACAGGGGTTTACTACCCGGCCGTCGAAGAGGTGCGCGACAAACTGGCCGCCTTCGCCGACGAATGGCGCGACGTGCCGATGCTGGCCCGCACCCACGGCCAGCCGGCCTCCCCCACGACGCTGGGCAAGGAGTTCATGGTCTTTGTCGAACGCGTGGAGAAACAGCTCGCCATGCTGCACGACATCGCCGTGCCGGCCAAATTCGGCGGCGCGACAGGCAACTTCAACGCCCACCGGGCAGCCTACCCGCAGTACGACTGGGTAGCCTTCGCCAACAAATTCGTGGGCGAAACGCTGGGGCTCTGCCGCTCGCAATATACCACGCAGATCGAGCATTACGATAACCTCGCGGCGATCTTCGACAACATGAAGCGCATCGATACCATCCTGATAGACCTCTGCCGCGACATGTGGACGTACATCTCGATGGAATATTTCAAACAACAGATCAAGGCGGGCGAAGTCGGTTCGAGCGCCATGCCCCACAAAGTCAACCCCATCGACTTCGAGAATGCCGAGGGGAATTTCGGCATCGCCAACGCCGTCTTCGGACACCTCGCGTCGAAACTCCCCGTTTCGCGCCTGCAACGCGACCTGACAGATTCGACCGTGCTGCGTAACATCGGCGTCCCCATTGCCCATGCGGCCATCGCGCTCCGCTCGCTGATGAAGGGCCTGAACAAGGTAATCCTCAACCGCGAAGCCCTCGAGCGCGACCTGGCGAACAACTGGGCCGTCGTAGCCGAAGGCATCCAGACCATCCTGCGCCGCGAAGGTTATCCCAAGCCCTACGAGGCGCTCAAGGCCCTGACCCGCACCAACGCTCATATCACGCACGAGTCGATCGCCGCGTTCATCGAGACGCTCGACGTGGCCGAGGCCGTGAAAGAGGAGCTGCGCGCCCTCTCGCCCTCGACCTACACGGGCATCTTCCGGTAACCCTTACGGAAAATATCCCGCAGGGGCGCAGTAATACCCCGCAACGGCGCAAGGCCCGGAATCATGTTCCGGGCCTTTGTCTTTGGCATACGTTTTGCGAGAGGATAGTCAACTGCGGACAGCAACCGCAGTGAGGTTTCTTCATTTATTTAAGTTTGGGTTAGTAGTTTTAGGAGGGCAATCCTCCAAGGGCAGCAGGCAATCGTGAGATTCCCTGCTGTCTTGTTATATATTGTCCTCCACCCGTTCACTCCGGCACCCTCACCCCCGATTTATCGCACTTTCAGGCAAGACGGATAAAAAAAATTTGGATTTTATTGGCAGAAAGGTTATTTTTATCCCGTCACATATTGCACGGCCGCCCCGTAAACCCGATTGAATATCCAAAGACGACCGGCCCTGCGCCCGAACAACAGTATTAACCCACTAATTTCCAAAGTTTAACCACTATGATCAAATCTTTCCTGTCATGGGGAACGGCACTGTTGGTGCTGTGCTCCGGTCTGCTAAGCTCATGCGACGACAAAAACGAGGGGGGGGGGAAATCCTGACCCGACCGTTACGATCGCCATCGGCGACGCCGCATTCAACGCGCTGAAATTCACGCTCACACTCAAGGATGCGGACAAATGCAGCTACATCTGCACCAAGGCGTCCGAAGCCGTGCCTGCGGCAGCGACGATCATCGCCGAAGGCCAGTCCGTAAGCGCATCGGGCGTCGTCGAGATCGCCGGCCTCGAACCCAACACGGCCTACCGCCTCTCCGCCGTCGCCCTGAAAGGCAACATCAACGGCAAGGTCAGCTCGATCGAGCACACCACCTCGGCACCCGGCGTACATCCCGCGGTCGTCCTGACACCGGGCCAGTCCACCACAACGACTCTTACGTTCAACGCCGCCCTGACCGACCCAGAAACCGCAGCCTATGTCTGCCTCGAAAAGACCGAGGGGCTGACCCTTCCCACGGCCGAGGAGATACTGCGTGACGGCAAAGCCATCGCACAGACGGGCGACATCCTTGTCGAAAACCTGAAACCCTCCACCACGTATGTCATTGCGGCTGCCGTCACCAACACCGGGATCTACTCGGAAGTCAACAGCATCGTGATGGCAACCGGAACGCCGACGCCCGTGGTGACGCTGACAGCGGGAGCCACAGCCCCGACGACACTCACCTTTACGGTAGGCCTCGCCGACACGGAGAAGGCCGCCTACGTATGCCTCGAAAAAGCGGACGGCACGCCCGTCCCGACGGCCGAAAAAATCCTCACCGACGGTACAGCCATCGCACAGGCCGGGGAGATCACCGTAGACAACCTGAAAGACGGCACCACCTATGTCATCGCCGTCGCAGCATCCAACAAAGAGGTCTATTCCGAAGTCAAGTCGATCGAAATGGCCACCGACAAGGATTTGAGCGGCCCGGCCGTCTTCGACCGCCAGGTAGCCGGCGGCTATTATGGTATTCCCGAAGGTGGCCGATACGGTGAATACCTCGTCATATTGGCCGACGGCGAGGCCGTAGGTGCCGACGGAGTGTATGCGACCATCGGAGCCGGGCGTACCATGAGCCTGAACCTCTATCAATTTGCCCCCACGAATATGAATAACATCGTCCTGCCGGATCGCACCTACAAATATGCCACCGACAAATCCATTTCGACATTCCACCCGGCCAAGACCTACTGCATGGTCAACGACGGCAAGGGGAATATCACGAAAGTGGAATTCAAGGCCGGAACGATCGCTGTGACAAAGTCCGGCTCGACCTTTACGGTCAAGGCCACGCTGACCACGACCGACGACAAAGAGTTCACGGCCAGCTACACCGGCCCGATTACGATCGAGGACAAGACAGCCGTCAAAATCGAGCCCCTGCCCGACCTCGAAAACGACGTCACGAACGCAACTTTCATCCGCGCACTGGCTAAATACTATAACAACGATGCCGGCACGGCAAACGACTGCGTCGTAAACCTCTACGATGTCCAGCCGACGGTCAACGACGATTACGACTACCTCATAGGGGCCGGGCATATGGTATCGCTCTACCTGACGACCGCACTTTCCGAAGAAATGGTACTCCAGGAAGGAACCTACACGGTGTCCGACACAGGCACGCCGGGCACCTACGCACCGGGCGAGCAGATAGAGTTCATGGACTCCATGCTAGCCATGGGAACCTATTGCGAGGAACGCAACGCCTCCAACGAATCGGTTTACGGATTCATCACGTCCGGCACGGTGACAGTCACGAAGGTCGGCACCAACTACCGCTTCGTACTCGACTTTACGACCGACAAAGGCCGCAAGGTCAGCGGCACTTACGAAGGCGCCGTGGAGATGAGGGACAAACGCAAGTAGAAATAATCCCCTTGCCACAACCCGGGATTACCGGAAACAGCACACGCAGGATGTCCGTGGGGACATCCTGCGGTTGTTTATGCCCTTTCCCGCCGGCATGTATCATAGGCCGCACCCCCGCCGCACACACAAACGCCTTTCCGACACGGCGCCGCGGCACGGGATTTGCAACATACCGGGTAACTGCGGAACAGCAACCGCAGTGAGGTTTCTTCATTTATTTAAGTTTGGGTTAGTAGTTTCAGGAGGGCAATCCTCCGGAAGGCAGCAGGCAATCGTGAGATTCCCTGCTGTTTTTTTGCGCCCCGTCCGCAGGCGGTCAACACGCAGGCGCAGAGGAGCCCGCGGGGCGCGGAAACGCCCGCATAAACCATGCACACGCCCGAAAAAACATCAGCCCGGCCGCGTTGCGGCACAGAAACTGATTGACGGCCAGTTGTAAAACACAATTCCACATCATGGCAAAACGTAAAAATATCACCACGACACAGCTCGCCCTGATGACCGCGGCGGCGGTTATCAGCCTGCGCGGACTCCCGATGATGGCGCAGGAGGAGCTGACGATGTTCTTCTACATCTTTTTCGCCACGTTCCTGTTCCTGATCCCGGCGGCGCTGGTAGGTGCCGAACTGGGAAGCGCCTTCGCCTCGAAGGGCGGCGGGGTCTACACCTGGGTCAAGGAGGCGTTCAACAAACACCTGGGGTTCACGGCCATCTTCCTGCAATGGATCCAGAACGTCGTATGGTACCCCACCGTACTGGGATTCGCAGCGGCATCCATCGCCTACATGATCGGAATGCCCGGCCTGGCGCAGAACGGGCTTTTCGTGGGGCTTTTCTCGATCGCCATGTACTGGTGCGCCACGCTGGTCACGCTGCGCGGCACCTCGGCCATATCGGGCATTACGAGCAAAGGATTTCTGATCGGCACGGTGCTTCCCGGCATCGTCGTAATCATCATGGCCGTCATCTGGATGGCCGGAGGCAATTCCGTCGCACTGGAACACATCCCCGACACCGTCAGCCAGGTCGTCAATATCGACGCGGCGCACCACGTGCATCCGCGCCTCTTTCCGCACATCACGGGCATGAGCGACATCGCATTCCTGGCCGGGATACTGTTGCTCTTCGCCGGCGTCGAAGTACACGCCGTGCATGCCCCGGAGCTCGACAAGCCGCAGACCCAGTTCCCGCGCGCCATGTTCCTGGCGGCGCTGATCTCGTTCGGGCTCTTCACGCTGGGTGCGCTGGCCGTGGCGATCATCACCCCCTACGACCAGATCAACCTCCAGTCGGGGCTGTTCACCACCTTCCAGATCGCTTTCGAACGTTACCACGTGGGATGGCTCTCGAACGTCATGGGACTGCTCGTGGCCTTCGGTGCGCTGGCGGGCGTGATGTCGTGGATTTCGGGCCCCAGCCGCGGCCTGCTGTGGACGGCCCAGGAGGGTGTACTGCCCTGTTTCCTGCAAAAGACCAACAAAAACGGCGTGCAGGTCAACATCCTCGTCATACAGGGCTGCATCGTCACGCTGCTCTCGTCGCTCTACATCGTCATGGACGACGTGAGCGTGGCGTTCTTCCTGCTGAGCGCACTGACCGTAGGGCTCTACCTGGTGATGTATATGATGATGTACGCTGCGGGCATCCGCCTGCGCTACACGCAGCCCGGCCTCACCCGCAGCTACCGCGTCCCGGGCGGGAACGCCGGCATGTGGGCCGTCGGGGGCATCGGGTTCCTCGCCGTGCTCTTCTCGTTCATCGTCACCTTCTTCCCGCCGTCGCAGCTGCCCGTAGGCAGCCCGGCCACCTACACGTGGCTGGTAGCCGTCGGCACGCTCGTCTTCCTCTCCATGCCGTTCATCATCAGCTTCGCAATGGATCGCAGGGGCGGCACGAATACCCCGGGCACCGGGAAATAGCCACCGGCACGCCCCGGATCGCACGGAACCGCAGGGGCCGGAGATGCCTACCCCTGCGGTTCCGTATTTTTCTCCCGACACCTCCCTGCCTGCCGCTGCGGCATGTCGGCTTCCCTGCCCCGGTTATCGCCCCGGCTCCGGAATATCGCCCAAAGACACGCCCCCGTACCCTCTAAAACTCAACGGTGATCCCCAGCGTAGGGATAAGCGACCCGCTCTGCTGCCCAATATACTTCATGCGGTAACGCTGTTCCGCCGCCGGGGCCTGGGGGTTCTCCACCACGCCCGTCGACATCAGTACGTCGGGACGGCGGAGTTTGCTGCCCGTCACGTTCTGCAGGTCGATGTAAAGGCCGAGCATACAGCGGCGGAAATAGAAGGTTTTGTCGATACGCAGGTCTACCTGCGCAAAGGCGTCGAGCCGCCCGTCGTTGTAACGCCCATAGTCATAGTACGGGCGCCCCTGGGCGTCCCAGGCTTCGACCAACGACGATTTTTCGACATCGTAGGGCGTATAGGGCGTCCCGCCCACGGCGCTCAGGCGCGCCCCGACGCTCCAATTGCGCGGCAGGTCGTACGTACCGCTGAGGTTCGCCACGAAACGGCTGTCCCAGGCCGATACGATATACTCCGAGGCGGCATCGGCACGGTACTCACTGCGGAACAGGGTCACCGAACCGACGAGGTTGACCCTCCCGGGTATCTGCCAGCGCGCCATCGCCTCGATGCCGTACGACCGCCCGACGGCCGTCGGGCGCAGCGCTTCGTTGCCGACCACGCCATAGTCGTCGCCTTTGCACGAGAGCGGGATGCCGTCCGAGACGGAAAGCGGGATATTCCCGTATTTCTTGTAGAACCCCTCGACCGAGACGACCAGGCGGTCGCGCAGGCGCCATCCGCCTCCGACGCTGAACATTCCCACACGCAGGTAGTCCAACGCCTCGTTCACCAGCACCCCGTCCTGTTTGAATCCCAGGGCCGTATAGGGCGGCAACTGGTAATAAAGCCCGGCGCTTCCGCTCAGCAACCACCCTTTGCCGAGCTGGTATGAGACCGACGCCCGGGGCGAAAGCTGACGCCAGAACCTCGCCATGCGCGCGGAATAGTCGGCCCCGTCGGCACGCACGCCGACCGATGCCGTGAAGCGCTTGTCCGCCGAGGCATAATCCGCGCCGGCGAACAGGCCCCAGCCCACGATCCCCAGCCGGGTACGATAGTCCGAGAGCGCCGCCTCATCGGTGAAAAGCCGTTGCTCGGTACGGTTCGTATAGCCCGAATAGCTCAGCTCGGCGCCTTCGCGCACCGTCCAGCGCCCCAGATAGCTGCGGTTTTCGGCGCGGAGCGTGGTCTTCTGCTCCACGGAGCGCAGCCGCAGCGTCAGGTTGTCCTCCGACGAGTCGTCGTTACCGCGGTATTTGAGGTTGCGGTTATTCAGGTAGGTGTGCCCGAGCGACACGGTCTGCACATGGCGGCCCGCATAGTGGCGCCATGCGGCCCCGACGGTGAAGGTCTCCTGGCGGATGCGGGGCAGGTAACTCAGCAGGTACTCGGCGTCTTCGCCCTCCTCGTCGAGGTTGAGTTTCATGTTGTCGAAGCCCGCCAGCCCCAATACCGTCAGCTCGTCGTGCTCCGAAAGGCGCGTCTTGACCTTCAGCTGCCCGTCGATGTAGTTCGGCAGGAAAGGCAGGCCGATCATCTTGAACAGCAGTTGCAGGTAAGACTGGCGCAGCGAGAAGAGGTAGGATGTTTTCTCGCCGATATGGCCGCTCCCGCTCAGCGACACCTCCGAAGCCCCGAGTGTCGCCTTGAAAGTCTGTTTTTCGGGGTTCCCGTCCCGCAGTTGGATGTCCAGCACCGAACTCAGCGCCCCGGAACGGTCGGCCGGGAAAGCCCCGGTGTAGAAATTGATCTCGCGGATCAGGTCGGCATTGAGGATGCTCACGGGGCCGCCCGTGGCGCCCTGCGTGGCGAAATGGTTGATATTGGGGATTTCGATGCCGTCCAGATAGAACTTGTTTTCCGACGGGCCGCCGCCGCGCACGATCAGGTCGTTGCGATAGCCCACGGGCGAGAACGACACGCCGGGGTACGAACGTACGATACGCGACACGTCGCGGTTGGCGCCGGGGCTCTTTTCGATCTCCCGCACCCCGATGACCTGCAGCCCGACGGGGCTTTCGGCCGTGGCGCGGAACGGCGAAGGCACGACCGTCACGGCTTCGAGCTGCGTGGCATCCTCCTCCATTTCGATTTCGATGAACGGCGTGGCGGCCGAAACGAGGTATTCGGGCGTGACGACGGTCTTGTACCCCACGGACGAGGCCGAGAGGCGGAAAATACCCGCCCGCACCCGCTCGAGGCGGAAGCGTCCCAGCGAATCGGTCGATGCGCCGCGTTGTTCCTGCCCGACGGGCACTACGGCGGCATAGGCGACCGG
>ERZ779895.2729-NODE-2729-length-15213-cov-7.305383_pt1 | contig 15213 bp, 14 predicted proteins | sample MGYA00511093_ERZ779895 | MGnify/ENA primary metagenome ERZ779895 (study PRJEB29588, sample SAMEA2142970) | human gut metagenome | biome: human gut; feature: human-associated habitat; material: faeces | place: Denmark | collected 2008/2010 ... | reverse complement strand
AAAGCGCCCACCACACAAACGTTAGAGCGCCGACCACAGCTTTTGGCAAAGACCCAGAAAAAACCGCCTTACGGCGGCCTCGTGGGCGGCGCTCTTACATAGCGCTTAAACGTTAATTCGCTTGCACGAGTATACAGCGTATCTCTACCTGCATTATTATACTACCATATAATCGAAGTTTTGTCAAATCATTATAAAAGCATCTATTCTATTTTACAAGATTGCACAGATATATTAATTACAACACTAGATTGTATACCAAACGCAAACAATTACCGAATTTTTCAACGCAGCTATACGTATAAAGCTATCATACAATATATCTTATGCCCTACTAAGCAATACATCAGCAAATTATGCATTGCTACAAAATAATGCAATCAGATTCCTTGCGTTCGCCAACTCCCCAAGTATAAACATCAATAATATCGTCCAATACATATACACGCAAAGAATCCACTGCTTCATCTATTAAAGCGCTGCTTTCCCTTAGCATTTTATCATATTGTTTACGAGTTAGTAAGGCTTCAAAAGCAGACTTTTGCACACGCACTCCATAAGTTTCCAAACATTTTACCATTTTATTGCGCCGCTTATTATCTACGATATCATAAATCATTAATACGATAAATTTCTTTACTTCCATTCTATCTTAACTCCAAAGGCTCGTACATTTCTGCACTATCATTCATAATAGTACTGGCATATTTCTTGCATTGCAATTTGATGCTTTCACGATAAGTATATTTGCCATCAAAATACTGATTTAAAGAACGCAACTTTTTATTATACGACTGCAAAAAAACTTTACGCGCATCCGCATCTAAAAAACACCCTTCTTCTGTACATGTAAAGGCAGAATAATCTATCATATTACGTTTCACTAAAGCCAAAACCAAGGAATCTACTAAAGGCGCTCGCCACTCTTCAATTAAATCCGAAACCAATGCTGGATGCCCTTTGCCCAATCTATGCAAAAAGCCTACATATGGATGCAAGCCACACCCTAATACTCCTGTCATTATTTCATTAAACAACATACTATATCCCAAACTAAGCATAGAATTAAACGGATCACGAGGCGGCTGCTTTGTTCTTTTCGTAAACCGGAATTGTTCTGGTACTATTTCACCTAAAGCATAAAAATATACTCTGCTAATGATTCCTTCATACCCCATCAATTTTCTGAAATCATCTGCGCTAAAAATATTTTTTCGTATAGCTAAAATATTGCGAATTGAACTGTTTACACTTTCCAGTTCCAAATTTCTGTTGTACCGGCGCAAAATCGTTAATTGATTATGTACCTTGGCAAAAACAACCTTCTTAGCAATTTGAAAATAAAGTCCATCGTTGTCCAATAATTCAAACTGTTTCTTGTGTTTTAAAACATCAACAGCGCCGTTAGAAACTAAAGAACCACAAAAGCGGCCATAGCCAGAAATCCAAGACAAAGGGATATTACGCTCCAAAAATTCTGTAATAAGCTGTGAAGAAATCTGCACACTATCTACTAAAGTTACGTCCTCAATACGCTCCAACGGAATCTCCATTAAAACCTCATTATTGCGTCCGACAATAACATGACCGCCTCTTTTATGCAAATACGCGCCGCTTTCAGTAATATACAACGATGTCACGAGCATCACCTTCTATAAATAAAATATCAATGCAACTATAAGCATACTAATTGTCCGTCCCCAACTTCGGGGTCTCTTTTTATATTATTGTCAAGTCTTATGACATTGAGATTGGTCATGAGGTTTCCGTCCCCAACTTCGGGGTCTCTTTTTATATCCCTTAACTAAAGAAGCTATTGATGGTAAGACTTATTATGTTTCCGTCCCCAACTTCGGGGGACTCTTTTTATATACAGGGAGTGCGTACGTATCCGTATGTGCTGGCGTTTCCGTCCCCAACTTCGGGGCCTCTTTTTATATGCCAACCTGTACAGAGCCAACCTGTCCAGAGCGTTTCCGTCCCCAACTTCGGGGACTCTTTTTATATACGAAGTTCATATAAAGGATACCGCAGGTACCTGATTTCCGTCCCCAACTTCGGGGACTCTTTTTATATTCGCCACCGGATTTATTATTAACTTGAGGTTATTTTTCCGTCCCCAACTTCGGGGACTCTTTTTATATTACCGACGATTTAATAATAGTTCACGTTGACCACATTTTTCCGTCCCCAACTTCGGGGACTCTTTTTATATCACAGTGAGAATTTTAAAGAAGCGCATAAATCAGCATTTCCGTCCCCAACTTCGGGGACTCTTTTTATATTTGTCCCGGTACGGTCGAAGAAGATATTCTTCACACTTTTCCGTCCCCAACTTCGGGGACTCTTTTTATATGGACGAATATTTTAAAAAATATTTAAAGATTATTAATATTTCCGTCCCCAACTTCGGGGACTCTTTTTATATTGAAAATTTTAAAGAGGCACACAGATCAAATATGGACGATTTCCGTCCCCAACTTCGGGGACTCTTTTTATATTATAATGGAAAACTATAAACCAGAAACTAACGAAAATTTCCGTCCCCAACTTCGGGGACTCTTTTTATATAGAAGACAACTGTATTTTCAACGATTATCAAAAAAATTTCCGTCCCCAACTTCGGGGACTCTTTTTATATGCCCATTACGAAACTATTATAAACGCCTTTTGTAAAAATTTCCGTCCCCAACTTCGGGGACTCTTTTTATATTGTACGAAACTATTGATGATGTAGAGGCATATTCTATTTCCGTCCCCAACTTCGGGGACTCTTTTTATATTATATTCCCAGTCGTTTTGATATGATACACAAGAATTATAAATTTCCGTCCCCAACTTCGGGGACTCTTTTTATATATGCCAATTGAGAAATTAGGAAGGAGGCGTTTTATTTCCGTCCCCAACTTCGGGGACTCTTTTTATATTCAATGGCATAAATGCTATCTGTAACGCTGTGCATTTCCGTCCCCAACTTCGGGGACTCTTTTTATATGATTAAAAAAAAATGATAACTGGAGAGGAATTTATTTCCGTCCCCAACTTCGGGGACTCTTTTTATATTAATAAATTTTAAAAAAGGGGTTGTTAATTATGGAAAATAATTTCCGTCCCCAACTTCGGGGACTCTTTTTATATGGGGATTTAAAAATGGTTCACATTGACCGCTTTGGAATTTCCGTCCCCAACTTCGGGGACTCTTTTTATATTATACTTTTGCTCGTCTTTCTTTCGGGCAATCTTACATTAATTTCCGTCCCCAACTTCGGGGACTCTTTTTATATCTTGGACAGACCTAGAAGAGGACGAATTAACGGAGTATTTCCGTCCCCAACTTCGGGGACTCTTTTTATATAAGCAAATAGCTTATCTTAAAGCATATAAGAAGTATCATTTCCGTCCCCAACTTCGGGGACTCTTTTTATATGGAAGAAGCTTTTGCAATGAATAAAGATTATTCAGCATTTCCGTCCCCAACTTCGGGGACTCTTTTTATATCCTGCCGCGTATATCCCGCTTGCGAAAAGCCTTTGCGCACCGTTTTGCGGCGCACTCATAAATTTACTTTTCACAAGCAGTCTCAACACGCGGCTCACACTCCTCTAAGCGGCTATTCAAGCCTATCGGCGCAGTTTGTCGGAAAAAGTATCCATACTTTTAATTATTTCCTGATTCAAATCGTCATAGACATTATTCCTATAGACATTCTCTCCGGTCATAATCAATAAAAATACCTTGCGCAGCTTCTGCACTATTTCTCTGGAGCTATAATAAGGCTCTGTATTTTTTAATAGTTCTTCGGTAATATCCGTAATAGTATGCGCAACCGTATTACGATGCGTCTTTTCAACGCTGCGCAAGTCCTGTAACACATTCAGTATTTGTGAATCCACCTTAGGTAAATTTTTTAAAATAACCAACATATTAGAAAAAGCCAGCTCCGTATTATCTCTAAAACCACCGTACCTTTTATACTCTTGATTTAAAGCCTGCAAAATATCCGGAAACTTATCATTAAGCTTAGCCGTATTAATCCTCCATGGCTTTAGCGAACTGCTGCGTTCACAATATAAACTTGGTTTATATATTGTTTTATTTTCCAGATAAAACAAGGTCAGTTGATAAAGGAACGGCGTCAGCTTCACGATAAATTCAGCTAAATCGCCTTTTCTTTGCCGCAGCTCCATCACCATCAAAAATTCATTAAGATTGGTGACTTCTTTTTTGAGCGATATTTTCTTTTTCGCTCTTGCAAAAGCCTTTTCCAGCTGCAGCTTGGAGCGTAAATCGGCATGCTCCAAAAGCCTGCCAGTCTCCTCCTCAAACATATTCTTATGCCGCTTATACAACGCCAACGCCGCGCTGTATTCATAACTGTTTACCAGCCCGATTAACTGATGGCGAACGCTGTAACGTGTAAATAACGACAATGGAGGAACATGACAACGATTTTCTGCGTTTTCTTCATCATCAAAATTATTTTCAATAATACAATCAATATCTTCATCATCTTTAGTAGCTGCATTTTCTCTATTAGAACCTTTAGCAAACGACGCTACCTGCACAGCCAGCACATTGTCAAAATCCGTCGCTAAAAAGGACATAATGGTTTTCATTTGCGGCGTACCGGAGCTTAAATTAAGAATAATTTTCTCTTTTGGATATTCCTTGCGCAATTCTATAAAACCATCTGCCAAAGCAACCAACTTTTCCATTTTATAGGCTTCGGTAATATCTGTTTTTATAAATTCTATCGCGCATTCCGGCGCTACCTTTTGAATAGCTTTACTATAAACCTGCCTGCGCTCTTCTTTCTCCACCATATCCTTGCTTAAAAAGATTTTTACCATTCGCGGGCGATAATGCCGAATGATATGCAGCATCGCGCCATCATGCATACCTCTGATAGGATCTGTATCCCCAGCCGGAGAATATAAGATACTCATTCGTTTCGCCTCCTTAGCATACGCACCTGAACTCCGCCCATACCTAAAGCTGTTTTGATGCCAATACCGCTATATTCCGCATAAGCGCACAGCATAGCGATAATTTTATTCGCCATAACGTTATTTTTCAATCCTAACGTATAGGTTCCTCTAAAAGCAGGTATTCTTGTGCTTTCCAAAGCAAAAGTCTGCAAACTCAAATTATAACCGGCAACAAATATCTGCTGACTTAAATCAGAAGCAAGCCCGCGCTCGTCCAGCCTGTTATTATCCGCAAAACAATTCCATTTACGTATCAAGCTGCCAAACAGCAAATGGTTTTGAGGAAAAATTACATAATTCCCGTCACTTTTAAAGCTGCAGGAAGTCATAATTTTAAGCTCAATATATTTTTCAGGAAAGTCCTGCGTAAAATATTTTTCTGCCAGACCTTCATAATCAATCGGAGGAAGCCATTCCTTCCCCAGCACCTGAACATTACTGTCCCTATGTTTTAAATAAATCTGCGCAGGCATTTCAAAAGCAGCATTTAATAATTCCTGCTTGGCGTGCTCGGTCAAAGCAGCCAAACGCCAAATCAAAGTATTTTTTTGTTTATCAAAATAGATATATTGACTATATGGCCTTAACTGCTGTTTATGCATCAAATCAGCGTAATCCTTATCGATTCTTTCCATAAGTACGCCATGCAGCAACGAACCTGTGGACTGCGGCATCTTTACGCCATCTGGTGATAGCAGCTTCAATTCCAAAATTTGTAACGCGCTCATTTTATCTTTATCCTTGCTAATCCCATCAGCACCTGCTGTCCTGCATAAGTCGTAGTTTTCAATGTTCTAGGCGAAATAAACTTATCAAGCGTCATATGTTTATGCTTCCTAAAGCCGATATCCAACAGCTGCTTAACAATCGTCATAGCTAATTTTATTTCTCCCTCCGGAGCCAATGCCAACAAAATAGTTTTACTCAAAAATCCCGTATTGCTGCCTACAAAAACATTAGCCTGTTCAATTCCGTCAAACAATTTTGAATAAGTTTTGCCAAAAGCCTCTCTCTGGAAATCCATTACAAAATCGAAATAATCTGTCACCCATTGTAAAAGCATTTCCACAGAAATTAATCCAATACACTTTGTTATTTCCTTTTCTAATTTGACCGTAAAAGAAAAACTGGTATCAGGAATAAGGCATTCCCTAAAAACGGATATTGTATTTTGCTTAGCATGACCCAAACGGTCAAAAGTCAAATCGCATTTTTGCAAAATAACTGTCGGCATGGCTTTATCAATTACAGCATCGCTCACCAATAAACCGCGCAAAACGCTATTTACCGCATTGTATTTATCCTTAGGCCTACCATTATCATATACTCTCAACCCATGCAATAATTCAACTTCAATATCGTCGGCTAATTTATTCAATTCCCGTTTCAAGAAAATTTTTTGATAATTTTGCTTGTCAGATTCAACATACTGCTGTAACACATTCAAAACCTGCCGCCAATACTTTTGCTTTACGCTTTTATCTTGCTGGAGCAAATGATACACTATCGCCGTCCGAAAAACTCCTTTCAGACTGCTTCCAGGTATATAGGCATTTCCGTCTGTAAGCTTCGTTTGGCCATTAATTTCATTAACGTTTTGCTTACTATCAGTACGCAGTACATTAACCTCAGCTTTAGCGCTGCCGCACACAACATCCTTTATATCTTCTAAATCATATCCCTGCTGTTCCAGCCAAGTCAACATATTTTTTGTTTTATTGCCGCTAACCAAATAACTTTCATATTGTGCCAGCAAATTTTTTTCAATAATAAAGCGATGCCATAACCTGTGATTAACAAAGTACACTATTTGCTTTTTAGCGTCATATAAATAATCGTTAGGCAAAAGCTTATTACCATCACAAACATTTATTGGCGTAACTACCTGCAAACACAGTTTAGCAGATTCTCGATAAAATTCTTGTTTACTGCTCATTTCGCAACCCCACAAACATGCCCAACCCATTACGATATATATTATGCTCCAATCCAGGCACTGCTTGCTTCACCAAACATCCTTTAACTCTGATTGGCAGGCAAGAACCCTCAGCCAACATATATACGCTTGCACGTTTAACGCCTGTATTAGCAGCAGGAGACGTAACAAAACCGCTGCGTTTTACTAATTTATAAGCGCCTTCTTTAACAAGGCTCACATGTTCCCGCTCCGGATGCAGCGGTGCAATGCACATCTGCCAAGCAGCTGTTTTCTCCATAAGCATTGCCGCTAAAACCTCGTCGTCTTCGTAACAGCCAGCGTTAATATCTAATTCTATTTCATCCTCTGCAAGCTGAAATTTTCCATATCCGCTACTGCGCTTGCCGCCTATACCGCTTAGCCCTAAGCTTTCAATCAAATTCTTCAATTTACAGAATGCCTGAGTATCCTCTGCTCCACAAATTAAATATAAACCTGTATTCTCTTTAAAACAATAACTAGCCACATAATATGGCAACGGTTCTTCTTTTCTGGTATTTACCTTTGTGGATAATACTGGTACTGCGAATACCGGCGCGCTATCATCAAACGGACTAGACGCTAAGAAGCGCCGCATCTGCGAAGCCCTTATGTACATAGATTTCTTTACTTTTTTTAACGCAGTAGCAGCCTGCTTCATTTCCGCAAAACTTTTAGCTTCAGCAATAGGCCGTTCTATAGAAAGTAACGGTTTTGGCAAATAAAATTGCATTCCGTCCTCTGCAGTTTTGCAATATGGCATTAGGCTTGATATCTGCATTTTTCTCTCAGCAAACATCGCAATTAAACGCTCGGCGACAGCCGGTGACTGAGCAGCGGCTTCATTGCATAACGCGCTGAAAAACGTATCGGCTGAACAGGTAAAAGTACCCTTTTCCAAGCCGCCACCATTTGCAGCGTCGCCAAAATGCACAGGCGTTAGAAATTTTAAAGTTAAAAGATAATATTTCATAAAGCACTGCTTCCTTCAAACAATTCCTGATATCTCTCGGTATTAACCTGAATGTTGCCAATTTTAACGATAGTAAAATCAGCTAAGCTGACTCTGCCATAACCGCGAGACCCATGCCCGCCTAAATAATCTATCTGTAAAAGCTGTAAACCTTCTGCCAAAGTTTTCATATCCTGATCAAGTTCAGACTGATTTTCTATATTATAGACTAATTTAAAATCAAATTTCACTCCTGCCGGAACTCTTTCTATTTGCCGAGGATTAGCAACGCCAGTAGTACGCTTAATAGCATTTTCAAATTTTACTTCGCCAATATAAGTATCCGTATCGATATTTTTACCGAACAATTCTTCCGTATCCTTCGTAATAAACAGATCAAAAAACTGCAAACGAGCAGGACAAGCAAACTTTTCACCGCTGCTGCCAAAAAGTCTTTTTATAATTTCATTATCCTCATCAACTGTATGTAATATATATCCTTGGCAAGAGTTCTTAGCCAGCAAGGTACGCAGCTTACCTTTAACCGTGCTGCCAGGAATAATAGGAGCATGCGTTAAGGTATCGCGAATAAAAGGACTATCCACTGCTCCTATCGGCGCGTAATCATTGCCGCCGCCAATATGCATACCCGTTTCTACCCTTAAAACGGCCTTAATTAACATCTTACCCAACAAAGCCTTTTGTTTGCCGCTTACATTCATATCCATAATCAATCCTTACCTCCATAATATTTATGAAATGCCACTAACGCTTCAATATACTTACAGAACTTTTCAAATGCAACAATATTATCACCGATATGCAGAATTTTTTCCTCAAGCTTAGCTTTCTTCACAAAATCCTCTACAGGACCTACATATTTGCCACTTTTTTCTCTACCCACAAGGTAAAAAGCGCTCACCTTTAAAAATTTAATTTCCGCAGCTAAATCGGCAGGTAAAGTTTTTACACCAAATTTTTGAGAACAATAAACATCTACTTTATTACGAACTACGTTAACCGCTATTAAAAACTTTCTTATCTGCGTAGTTTTTAAAGCTATATTATCATACTTATCCTTTATTAAATTTTTTATAACCGCTTCAGCTTCATCTACAGGATCATAATTTGCATTATACGATGACTGTTTAACGCCACTAACTGGCACCTGTGAACCGCGTGCATCCGACGAACCTTTATCCATTTGCTGCTTTAATCCTGCCCTTGCAAAAGCGCTGCCCATAACATTGTTCTTCAAGCCCATACTTAATCTTCTCCCTTCTCGCGCAAATAATAAATTAATAAATAAAATGCTGTTCTCAGCTGTTTACAATCTTCATTATTACGTATCCACTTATACATTTGTGTATGAAACTCATTGAATACTGGTATCAAATTTTTATTTTCCCTATCAGGCTGCAGGCGCCCTAAAGTATAAGCAAAACGAGCAATATTAATACGTTCTTCCTTTATTATACTCTCCAGCATTTCCAACATTTTATACAACATGGATTTCCCTATTTTTAACTTATTGTTGTCCTCACCATAAAAATCCAGATGTCTAAGCAAAAAATCAAGCTTTTCCCGACAAACATTATTTTCAAACACAGGCCACTCGTAAACGTGCTGACAGCAAATTTCAGTTTCTTGCGTAGTTTTTTCCGTATCAAATCCAAATAATGCAATACTATTTTTATTAACCATACTTTTGGCCGCATCTTCTAATTTGCCGGTAAAGTCTGCCATTTTACTTATCGGATAGCTGGAATTATATAATGCCAACCCAGCAGAAAACGTCAGCTTACCGCCAGTAAATCTATCGAATGCTTTACGGATATCAACTGCTGTTTCCAACAAATCGTCCCATGCTCCTACTAAAAAAACATCGTCGCCGCCAGAATATACCACATGGACTTTACGCGCCGCAGTCTTTTTATTTCCAAAGATACTAAAAGGCAGCACTTTATTCTGGTCAAAGCCCTCCAGCTCTCCGCTACAAATTTTCTTAACAGCTAATTTAAAAAACATACTTAAATTTTTTGACATATCAGCATAACGTGACAACGTAGCATATTTCAGCTTATCGTCTGCCGCATAATCTATAAAGCCTCCTATAAAAGCTGCACCCAAGTTATCCACGTCAGCACGCAGTACTCCTAAACGTTTAATACCCGTTTCGCCATTACCGCTTGCTTCTGCTAATTCTGCAAAATCTAAAGCCTTACCATTATCTTTCTTAGCGGCATAATCAGCCAGCCATAAACGAGAAGCCAACAAATTACCAGTCACAGCTTTATTTTTACTATATAAACGCAATAAGCCCGACATTCCTTCTAAATCGGCCTCAACAACAGTACGTAAATAAAGCTTTTTCTGATAGCCAAATACCTCTAAACTATCGGCAGATTTTTCACTGCTAATTGCAAAGTCAGAACGATTATATATAATCTGTTCTCCTAATTTATATAAACCTATACATAGCGGACAAACAGCCCCTTCGCTGATAACGCTGTTTTCCAATAATTCCAATGCAGAGGAATGGCATACAGCGCACTCTCTGCTATGATCTTCATTACTAGTCTCGGCAAATAAATTCTGCAGCGTATCGCCATCGTACCGGCATATTTTATCTCTATTCAACTCCTTGCTTACCGCTGCAAAAATATTTCTCTGCTGTCCGGATTGCATAATATTTTCCGCTGAACATTCAGCAAAACCTATCGCCATATACAAAGCTACAGAAAATTTTTCTAAAAGCCATTCATTGCAAGCTTTTTGTACATCTTTTAGTATTTGCCTAGTCGCAGCAGTATTAGCCGCCAAAAGATAAAAATGCCCGCCTCCGGAATAAAGTAAATTAGCTCTGGATAAATTTAATTTTAATAAGAGTTCATCAATAAAATTTTCCATTAATAACTCTAAATAAAAAGAACGGCCTCGTAAAGATTTTAATGCTCCCTTAGACGGTACTGTATAAATAAAATTCTGGATGCCTGACATATCTCCCGATACTAATAAATATGATTTTTCCTTACGAAAGTTTTGATTATCAGCAAAGCAATGTTTTTTATAATTCAGAATACCTTTTTCACAAAAATAATGATACAGACAAGAAGCTATTGCTGCGGTAATCTTGGAATGCATAAACAGCGAAATATCGCAAGCTTCACTTTTATTCGTACTGGATGGAATGTAGCTTGTTAAATCTTCCATAATACGCAAAAGCTCATTATTCTGCATTTTATCTATAGCAGCACGTTGGAAATTACTGGTAAACGTCTCTACTATATCCTTATATTTATCATCTGACGCTAAACATAGCTCTTTCGTAGGATAATTAAAATTGTCAGATGGATCAAGACCTCTTAAATAATGCTTGCCAACAATGCCATTGCTCTTCCCACCAAAAAGGTTGAAAATACTTTCTAAACATGATTGAGCATCAAAACCTTTAGTTTCTCCTTCAACATCTCTCCTATCAGAACCTGCTGCAATATTATCTGCTTCATATACAATATAGCTTAAATCATTGTCGTTTAATTTGGCAGTTTTCAAAGACGAAGCATGATGATACTTAATACACTTAACCAAGTTCCTTGTTTCTTCATTTTGCGGTAAAAATTTACTTATATATTCCGCTCCTGCCTGATAATGATTACCCAGGCTATGATCTGCGCGAATACATACTTTACCAATATCATGCAGTAAGGAACTTTTTATCAAAATATCTAATTCATTCACTAATATTCCTCCCTCGTATAATATATTCAGAAGCAAAAGTACAGCTTACGTTAAATTAACATATTTAGGTAATCGGCTTAGCCAAGCCCATGATATAATTGAATTACACATCACTCACGATGTATTATTAATTCTCTAAGCTCCAAAAAAGTCCTGCATAGTCAGATAAATTGTTTATACTATAATCATTTAAAACCCCTAATTTTTTCGCAACAATCAGAATATCAATCTCATCAGTTTCATTCAATAAAAATGAAATAAAAGGAAAAAGCCTTGCTCGTTCACGACATAAGTCGCATAGGAGCAAGGCTTGAATTTTTTATTTTTTAATGATGGAACAGGCGCAGGCCCGTGAAGGCCATAGCGATGCCGTATTTATCGCAGGTTTCGATAACATTATCGTCGCGGATGGAGCCGCCTGCCTGCGCAATATATTTTACGCCGCTGCGGTGCGCGCGCTCGATATTATCGCCGAAGGGGAAGAAAGCGTCGCTGCCTAAAGCCACATCCTGCAGCTGAGCTATCCAGGCCTTTTTCTCCTCGCGGGTCAAAGGCTCCGGCTTTTCCGTAAAGAAGTTTTCCCAAACGCCGTCGGCCAGCACATCCTCATAATCGTCGGAAATATACACGTCGATGGTGTTGTCGCGGTCGGGACGACGAATGCTGTCCTTAAAGGGTAGGGCCAAAACCTTAGGATTCTGGCGCAGCCACCAAATGTCCGCCTTATTGCCGGCCAGGCGGGTGCAGTGTACGCGGGACTGCTGTCCTGCGCCGATGCCGATGGCCTGTCCGTCCTTCACATAGCAAACGGAATTGGATTGGGTATATTTCAGTACGATTAAGGAAATCAATAAATCGCGGGCAGCGTTGGCAGGAATTTCCTTATTCACTGTCGGACGTTTTTCCAGCAAGGCTTCGGTAATCTTCGCTTCGTTGCGGTCCTGCTCAAAGGTAATGCCGAAAACCTGCTTGCTTTCCGTCAGCTCCGGTTTGTAATCCGGATCGATTTTAATAACATTGTAGGTGCCCTTGCGTTTAGTTTTCAAAATAGCCAGCGCTTCCTCGGTATAGCCGGGAGCGATAACGCCGTCGGAAACCTCGCGGGCCAGCATAGTTGCCGTTTCCTTATCGCAGACGTCGGACAGCGCCACAAAATCGCCGTAAGAGCTCATGCGGTCTGCGCCGCGGGCGCGGGCGTAAGCGTTAGCCAAGGGCGACAGCTCCAAATCGTCCACATAATAAATTTTTTTCAGCGTATCGCTCAACGGCAGGCCCACGGCGGCTCCCGCAGGGCTGACATGCTTAAAGGATGCGGCGGCGGGCAGGCCGGTAGCCTCCTTCAATTCCTTAACCAGCTGCCAGCTATTAAAGGCGTCCAAAAAATTAATGTAGCCCGGACGTCCGTTAAGCACCTCGATGGGCAGCTCCTGTCCATTGGCCATGTAAATACGCGCTTTGGCCTGATTGGGATTGCAGCCATATTTCAAAGCTAATTCCTTCATTAAATATTCCTCCTCATCGTTTCTGAATTACCGGCAAAAAAGAAAAACCGACGCACTGGTACAAAAAATTGCCCAGACGGTCGGCTGCACCGGTCATACTCCCCTGTGGTGAACCACTTCCGTCAGTTATATGACCTACTGATAAAATTATAAAATCTCACGATATTTTTGTCAATATTTTACACGCCCGTACCGTCAAAGCAAGGCACAAAATCCTCGCAGGCCGCCTCTCCCTCCTGCACAAAGCCGTCCTCGATGGAGCTGGCCATTAAATAAGCTTCCGCCTCCGCGTATTCCTCGTCCGTTACCTTGCGGTTGATTTCCGGATAGTCGGCGGCGCGGCCGCAGGGAATGTACTGGTGCATCAGGCTGAACAAAACCTGACCCGGCTTAAAGGTTTTGGCTACCCAGTCGATAACCCGCTTGGTGTTATCGAGCATACCCGGCAGAAGCAAATGGCGGATCACCACGCCCTTGGTCAGCAGGCCGTCGCCGTCCAGATCGTAATCGCCAACCTGCCTGTACATTTCCTTAATCCCTTCGGTAGCAATGCGGAAGTAATAAGGCGCGTTGCTGTATTTGATAGCCGCCATATCGTCGGCATATTTCAAATCCGGCAGATAAATCTGCACCTTGCCCTGCAAACGGCGCAGCGTATCCTGAGCTTCAAAGCCGCTGGTATTGTACACCACCGGCACTGGCAGCGGCGTGTCCAGGCTTTGGATAATCGCTTCCGTGAAATGGGTGGGCGTCACCAGATTGATATTATGCGCCCCCTTGGCAATCAGCTCCTGATAAATTTCCCGCAGACGCGCCACCGTAATTTCCTTGCCAAAGCCCTCGCAGCTGATATCGTAATTCTGGCAAAAAACGCAGTGCAGATTGCAGCCGCTGAAAAAAACCGTGCCGCTGCCGCGAGTGCCGCTGATGCAGGGCTCCTCCCACATATGCAGTCCGGCGCAGGCCACAATGGGCTGCATACCGCAGCCGCAGCTGCCGAACATTCCGTTAGTATCGGCCATATTTTCCGGTCGGTCAACGCCGCAGCGGTGCGGACAAACGTAACAATAGGTCATCGTAATCATCTCCCAGAGTTAATTGCATATTTTGCCGGCCCAAGCCAAAATTTCTTCGGCATACTTTATAGCCAAATCAGCGTCTTCCGCTAACAATTCTAAGTCGTTAGGATAACGAACAGAAATTCCATAAGGTGTTAATGAAGCAGCACAATCATAGATTCTATCAGATATCTCAACCATATTTTTTATCTGTTGAAGCAGAAAAATAAGCTCATGCCTTTTCGGCAAACCACCCTGCGCACCTTTGTAGACAATTATAGCTTTTATCGCTTTTTCGGCGCACTGTTCACAATGATAGCAAATAATCTCAACTGGCTGCGGCTTCATAGCTTGTAAAAATCTTGCTGCTTCTAAATCACGGACTGCATAATTCAGCCATTCTTGAAAATCATTTGCCATATACAAGTACTCCTTTTCTTGCAACCTCGTTTTCAACTGTAAGACTCAAATTTTTTCGGCTATTAAAACGGTGTTCTTTATTTACTATTATGTCTACCGCGCGATTGCCTATCCCTATAATTGCTTTATATGCCTTAGCAGTCAAAGACAACATTCGTTCATCAGTATCATCCTGCACAACGACATAAAAATCAAAATCGCTATCTTCTTTTTGCTTGCCTTCAGCAAAAGAACCAAATAAATAAATTTTTGTGGGATTGAGAGCTTTAACTATACTTTCTTTTAATTTTTCTATTTCCTGATTCTCTTGAAGATTTGTACGCACGCCAACACCTCCCACTAATTTTAAATTCCAGCTGATTCACCAAAACCATTTACAGCTTCTTTATACTAAAATTATATTATCTCCGTATTTTTTCGTCAACTTTTCTTCAGCAGCCGCTGTTTCTGTTGTAGAGGTTATTGAGTTCAGGTTTACAATAATTCGCACAAAAAAAGACCGAACCCCGCTCGTCTCAGGATTCAGTCCTCGTTATTATTAAAAGTACTTTGTCATTTTCTGTGGTGTGGTCGCCCCTTTGTCAGTTACTGTGGT
>ERZ779895.2722-NODE-2722-length-15265-cov-2.904274_pt1 | contig 15265 bp, 20 predicted proteins | sample MGYA00511093_ERZ779895 | MGnify/ENA primary metagenome ERZ779895 (study PRJEB29588, sample SAMEA2142970) | human gut metagenome | biome: human gut; feature: human-associated habitat; material: faeces | place: Denmark | collected 2008/2010 ... | reverse complement strand
CCGCCGGCGACGACAACAGCGAGGGTTTGCGCGGTCAGCGCATTGACCCGGAACAGCGCGCGGCCGAGGGCGGTCAGCTCGTCGAGCTCTTCGGGGAGCCGGCCCTCCGCAATCGCGTCGATTTTTTGCAGTATACCACAATCCAGCATTGTCGCACCTCTTACTGTTTCGTCTGCTGGTCAAGTACGGATTTGCTGACCGTATAGCTGGCGACATCGCCGGAAACGATTTTAGCCCCGGGAACCTCGCCGTATTGTTCGATCGCCCGGCCAACCGCGTTTTTGTCGATCTTCCGGGTCACGGTATAGAGTCCGAGCCGGCGCTCATCCGAAAAGGCCATGACGAACTGCTCATCAATGATCTTCGTGTCGGTGACGGTGCGCAGGCCATACTGGCCGAAAGGCGTCTTGCGCTGGCGCGGCCGGACAAAGCGGCCCCGATGGGCGGCAATGTACGCTTTCAAGCGCTCGGCGAGAATCTTGCATTGCTCCAAATCGTCGGCGGTGCGCTCTTCAAAGTTCTTTTTCAAGTCGGCAATTTTCTTGTCGGTTTCCGCCGCCGCACGGCGGATTCCCGCATCCAGTACGGCAAGGCTGGCGAACAGCGCGTCGGCCTGTTCCGGCGTCATCTGCTGAAATTCGCGGTCGTCTGAAAGTTTTACGGTTGTCATTTTGATAACTCCTTATCGTTAAAAGTTAAAGCTCGTCATCTTCGGGATAGTCGTCCGGCCGGGCGAGGTCGACCGGCTTCAGGTACTCGGATACAGCAGACTGGCTGATCCGCAGTACACGGGCGATTTCCGTCTGCGTCATGCCGGGGCATTCATGTTTGAGCCGGATCACCTGCCAGCGCGTCGGATTCTGCGCGGCGAAGTCGGCGAGCCGGATCATGCGACGCAGCGTCACCGTATCAGGGTAATGACGCACGTCGGTCCAGTTCGAGCGGTCGCGGGAAAGGTCGCGCAGGAGCATAATCGGGCTGACAGGTTCCATCTTATGACCTCCAGCGGCGTTTCAATTCGATCTTCTGCGCGGCGGCATGACAATGGACCAGCTCCGCGCCGTCGAAGAATCCCTCCGGCAGCCGGATTGTGCCGTCGAGCACGCTGGAAAGCACCCGGTAGGTGACGCGGCGTTCCGGCCGAGTGAGCCGGCGCAACACCTTCGGCACCGGCCCGAACGGCAGGTCGGCGGTCAGTTTAGCGGCGTTTACTTTAGGCATGCCGTCACCCCCGCGATGATCAGAGCCATGAAGATGGCCGTCAATCCGGTGAGGACCACCAGTGCGGAAAAGACCATTTCCGCGCCGCTGCGGCCCTGACCGCCCTTGACGCCGGCCTCACGTGCAAGTTTCTCGAGGTCCATAGTTACACCCCCGCCTCTTTGATGATGTCGACCGCCGCGCGGAATTCCGCGCCGTCTTCGGCGGAAAATACGATTCCCGGAGCGCCGCCGAGCTCAAGTTCGCCGTCCTCATCCGGCTTCAGCTTGGCGTCGACCGCGCGCAGCACCTGCAACACGAGGGACGCTTGATTCAGTGACAGTTCAATCCGCATGTTATTCCGCCCCCTCTTTGACTTCGTCGATGTAGCCGTCGATCCATTTCTGTGCGCCCTCCAGCGTGTTCATGTCGCATTCGGGATGGCGGCAACCGGGACCGTTTTCGTATTCACCGGCAGAGTAGACTTTATACAGGCCCGAAACAGCTTTTTCGATTACCATCCACCGGTAACGCATGGCGGAGGTGCCGGTCTCAAGCAGCCCGTCATCGTCGGAGATGCCCCACCATTCGCATTCCTCACCGCACGGCTCAAAACCGGCCTGAACAATCTCCCAAAAGCGCTCCGCCGTGCTGATGCAGCACTCTTCGTGCAGTCCGCTGCCGGCAAAATGGAACCCTTGCGGGGCCTGAAAGCTCCAGCCATCGCCGTTGTAGTCCCGGCTGAGGCCGTGTGTTCTGCAATAGTCGGTGATATCCTTCGGGAGCTTCTTCCCAAGCTCCCGGCCTGCCGCCGCCGGAGCCGGTCCGGTCGTGGATTTGAAGCGGAATATCGGAACAATATCGAGGCATTCGGGGAAAAATATGCGGCGGAGGAGCGCATCGCTACTGAAGAAAACGCAAGTCACCTCGCGATCACCCACCGATTCGACCGTCATAGCCGGCCCGCCGGAAACCAGCCGGACGACATCACCGACATTGAATTTTACTTTTTCCATGATTACCGGCCCTCCTGTTCGCGCTTGGCATAGCCTTGCGTCCGGGGCAGGAAGCACGGCCGCCCATATTGGCAGAGATCATGCGCGACGTTGAATTGAATTTCAATGGGGTGCTTTCCGGCGGCCTGCGCAACACGGATATACGCCGCGATGTCCGCGAGGTAATCCGGGTCGGCGTCGCAGATCGTGGACGCCAGCAATTCCATTTCGTCGGCCCGTTCCTCGCCGGCAAAAAGCGCTGCGACCTGTGTCTCAAGCTTTTTCCGCTCCTCGAGAGTCATTTCCTTGTTCTCGCTCATGATATTTTCTCCTTAGTTGAGCGGGTTGCAATTCAATGTGATGCTGTTGCCCCCGGTTCTTCCAGCAAATCGTGCCAGGTATGGCCGGGGAAAGCTACTGCGAACTTCACCGCTGTACGCGGAGTGCGAACCCCGCGAATTTCTGCATCATGGACCGTCGAAGGAGTTACTCCGACTTTTTTCGCCACTTCCCGCAGTTTTAAGCCAGTGGCTTTTCGCAAGCATTTCAAACGTGTCATTGCTTCCTCCTTTATCGTTCTGTTTGATAAATTGTATCGTTTAAAACGGATTTTTAAATCGTTTTCCGCGATTTTTACGAGAAAAACTTGAAATAAAATCAAAAGGACGGTATTTTTTACGATAAAACCTGTAAAGGGAGGGGCGAAATGATCGAGGAAAACGAAATTTTAGGGGCCCTGAAAGAGCTTTATCGACGCGAAAAAACGCAAAAAGCGTTGGCGGAGCTGGCGGGGATCACACAAAGCACGATTAACGCTTATTTAAGCGGCAAGGCAAAGATCGAAAATATGCCTGTCGGGGTGTTTCTGAAATTGTTCAGAAACATGAAGATTGATTATTTCGGTACGACCAGCGGCAACTCCGAAGCAGACCTGCGGCGAGCAATGTATCTCAAGATCTATGACGCCTTGCCCCCCGAAGAACAGATGCAGTGTTTGGCTATGGTAATAGCTAATTTCCCTGAAAAAATCAGGGAGGAAACGAAAAAATGAGTGAAGTAACCGCAAAGCCAAGAAAAGCAATAGCTGCCGTCTTGAAAAAAAAACTTCAACAAGAAGCAAATTCTATGTGCCCGTTTTGCGGAAACAGTGAACCGGGGACTTGGGAGTTTCATCACATTGATAGCGATCGTGGAAATAGCACCTATGAAAATATGATTATGGTTTGTGGCGGATGTCACAATCGGATTACGAAAGGGGAATTATCAGAAGCAGATGTACGTCTCAAAAAAACTATGATCATGTGGAAGTTAAGCTCGGCCAGAAAAAAACATCTACTTCCGGAAAAATCAAAGCGGGAAATCTCGCCTTGGGAAACACCGGTTGTAAAATAGAGCAAAATGTGTACATTGATCACATGCCTCCACCGCGAGTGAAAGCTGCTCCTGATTCCATCGGCGCAAATGCCAAAGCTAGAAATTATGCCAACTATTTGGCTAGAAAACTTTGCGAATATCGAATGAAAGATAAAATATTTAGTACAGAAGAGGAGCGAAAACACGCCCAAAAGAATTATATGGCAGCCATTTGGAAAAAGGTAAAAAATGACTTTAAGGTAACGTCTTACCACGCCGTTTCAATGGAAAATCGTGAAGAATTATTTCAGCATTTTAAAACGCTGATTGATAAAACAAAGCAGGGTAAAATGAATAAAGGGCGTGGAATAAAAAGTTATTTTCTTTTTGAAGAATATGATGGATGACACATAGCTAGCTCTTCCCACGATCCTTCGGGGCGTGGGATTTTTGTTACTCCCCGCCGATAACCATGTAGTCCTTGACCTCAATCAGTTTCCCCGGCTCAAACAGATACCGGACCGGGCGGGTTCCGAAGAAAAGCTGATGATATGAACACGCCGTGGTGGTGGCCGTTCTAATTCCCCGTACTCCTTCCCGGTTCCGTGTTTGATACGGAACCGGGATTTTTTATATTGCTTAAGCGTAAAAAAACGCAGATTTTTCAGTCCTGAAAAATCTGCGTAACTCATTGATAATAAAATGGTAGGGATAGAGAGATTTGAACTATCTACCTTTTGACCCCCAGTCAAATGTTCTTAAGCTCAAAAAATCCGTATTCCTATTGAAATGTGGCAGAAATGCGACATTCAGTCATTGACACCCTGACGGAGATATGCTACATTAGGCATTAAAGGGAAGCAATCCGAAAGGTGTTTTTATGAGTGTGGCAAAACGCAAAACCAGCAGCGGTGAGACCGGTGAATATCATTACGATTTTTCGCAGAACGGCAAACGTTATCGCGGTGTCTGCGAGGGCTGTACCACCAAACCTGCCGCTCTTCTCTATGAAAAGAGACTCAAGGAAAAAGTCAAAGTTCTTTCTGAGCAAAAGAGCGTCGGGGCACTCGTTGAAAACTTCAAGCGGGAATTGACCGGCGGTGATAAAATCACACTGGATGCCGCATTTGAACTGTATCTTGCCAAGCCTCGCCGTAAACAACCGAGCGTTCAACAGCAGCAGATCAACCAGAGTCAGTGGAATGATTTCGTCGCTTTCATGCATGAAACCTATCCTGCAGTCGAACAGCTTGATGGCGTCAGCCGAACTCATGCGGAAGCTTACATTCGCCAGTTACGGGAAAACGGCCGCTATCTGCGCAAAATCACTTATCAACGGGCTTATCAGGGAAAAACCGTAGTTCACAGCTACGATGCACAAAGCCGGCTTTCAGGACGTACCGTTAATGCTTTTCACAAAACCTTGAAATCTGTCTTTGCCAAGTTGCAGGAAGAAGCAGGGATTCTTTATAATCCTTTTGAATTCGACATGATGGATAATGATTCGGAGAGTCGCGATGCGTTCACCCCGGCTGAGCTGAAATTGATCGGAGACAACTTTGATTCGTTTGTTCGGCCATTGTTTCTTATCGGCATCTGTACCGGACTTTCTGAGGGAGATATTTGTACCTTGCGTTGGGATGATATCCGGGATGAACGCTGGATCGTCCGGAAACGGCGCAAAACCGGAGCGGCTTTGGAAATCCCGATTCTGCCGCCTCTGGCAAGTTTTCTCAATGAACAGAAATCCGTTTCTGCGGACAGTGAATACGTTCTTCCCGAGCATGCGGCGATGTATCAAACCAATCCGAGTGGAATTTCCTATCGGGTAAAAAGTTTTCTGGAAGGATTGGGAATTCAGACCACTCGCATTGGCCGTAACCGCGGCCGGGCAACCAGTGTCAAAGATGTGCATTCCCTGCGACACACTTTCGCCTATCTTGCCGGCTGCTACCAGATTCCACTTCCGGTGGTACAGTCAATTCTCGGTCACATGAGTCCGGAGATGACCAAGCATTACCAGGCTCATGCCGATCGCGAAGCCAAAGAAAAGTATCTCGCTAAAATGCCCGATTTCATCGGCCACTCTGAAGTCAAAAATATTGATGCAACCGGGAATCAAATTCGTACCGAATTGATCCAAAAGATTCAGCATATGTCCCATGCGCAACTGATAAAAGTCGTTGATTTTGTGGAAAGGCTTAATGAATGATGTCAGCCGTGTCCACAAAGTTCAGCAGTTGTATATTGCCGATTTTCTGCACATTATCCCCGGAATAAATGACACTGCCGCCTGCGGTCTTGTCATTGAGCCTCTCAAACTTCTTGATGTTGACCGCAAAATCGGAATTATAGGTTCGAGCGGCTTTAATTTCCATCGGATAGAGTTTGCGGTTCGCCGATTGCAGCAGATCGATCTCCAGCCCGTTGGAATCCCGGAAGAAATAGAGTCCGGCATCCTTACCTGCATTGTATCTGGCTTTCAAGGCTTCGACGATGACCATGTTCTCAAAGAGATTCCCCATCAGAGGATCGCGGGTGACCATGCCGGGATTTTCCAGATCCAACAAATAGGCGGCCAGGCCAACCTCTGTGAAGTAAAGTTTCGGAGTCTTGATCAAACGCTTGCCGAAGTTCTCAAAATAGGGCGGCAAACGGAATACAATATAGCTTGCCTCCAAGATGGACAGCCATTCTCCCAGCGTGGACGAAGACACTCCGACATCGCCGGCCAGACTGTTCAAGTTGACCAATTGCCCGACACGCCCGGCCAGCAATTTGATGAAAACTTCAAATGAGGAAAAATTACGGATGTTGACCAGTTGCCGGGCATCGCGCTCTACGTAAGTCATATAGTAGTTGCGGTAAAAACGCGTAATGTCTATATTCTCTTCGTAAAGCTGCGGCATAAAACCTTTGAACAAATATTCATCCCGATCCAGCTGAATTCCGGCTTCCGTCAATTCCTTAATGGAAAGCGGCAGCAATTGCAAGATCGCGGTACGCCCAGCCAAAGATTGGGAAATTTCCGCTTTCAGCGCAGGTTGATGACTGCCCGTAAGGATGTATTGTCCCTTGATGTTGCTTTTATCACATTCGACTTGAATATAGCTCAAAAGCATCGGAAGCCGTTGGATTTCGTCAATGATGATCGGAACGGAATAACGCTTCAGAAATTCTTTGGCATCGCGTTCCGCCAACTGCCGGGTTTCCGGTTCCTCTAAATTGACATAGGTGTAATCCGGAAACTGCATGCGGGCAAGCGTGGTTTTTCCGGATTGACGAGGTCCTGTAATCGTGACAACCTTGTATTCCTGAGCCAGTTTTGCCAATTCTTGCTGTATTTTTCGTTTAATCATTATGCGGTCTCCTTTCCGACATCACTCAATATATCACTATTTATGCAGATTTCAAGTAGAATCAAAAAACTGCATAAATAGAATTTCGCTTCAGCTTATCCCAGTATCTGAATGGGCTGCTTTCGCTTCCGGTGGTGCAATCGATTCTCGGAACATAAGTCAGGAAATGACCCGGCACTATCAAGCACACGCCGACCGCGAGGCAAAGGAGAAATATCTCGCCGAATTGCCGACTCTGATCGGAGGAACATCAGAAAACTTTGTCTTGGAACTCTTCCGACGGGAGGTGATCCGGCAGATTCAGAGGCTTTCCCGGGAACAGCTGAACGCGGTCGCCGAATTCATCCGCTCCCTGAAGCGAGTCAGGCGGACGGATGCTCCTGCGCGGCGTCGTGCAGAATCACGTTCGCCGTCTCTTTAAAGTTGACCGCAGCGGGGGAGCCGGATCGTTTCAAATCTCCGGCATAGATCACCGTTCCTTTTCGAATTTTCGTCTCCCTTTCGCAGAAACGCCTCAAGTTGGCGGCATATCCGGCCGACCAGGTGCGTCCTGCTTTGATCTCATACGGGAAGATGCTCCGATTGTCAGCCAGCAGGAGATCAATTTCAAACCCGCGTTGATCGCGGAAGAAATAGAGGTCGGGCTGATTTCCGGAGTTCAATCGTGCCTTCATCGCTTCGACAATGACCATGTTCTCGAAGAGATTGCCGAGCAGCGGATCGCGACCGACCATATCGGCAGATTTGATGCCGAGCAGCCATGACGCCAGCCCCACCTCAGTAAAGTAAATTTTGGGACTTTTGATCAAACGTTTCCCAAAGTTCTCGAAATAGGGCTGCAGCCGGAAGATGATGAAGCTTGCCTCCAGCACATTCAGCCACTCATTCAGTGTCGTTGCGCTGATACCCACATCGTCGGAAAGACTGCTTAAGTTCAACAGCTGGCCGGTTCGTCCGGCCAGCAACCGTACAAAGACCTCGAATTCATGCTGATGCTGCAGATGAATGAGCTGACGGACATCCCGTTCCACGTAGGTGGAGAAATAGTTGCTGTATTCCAGCTCCGGATTTGCATCGGGATGGGCATGCAGCTTGGGCAGAAAGCCGCGATGGATATACGCATCGCGATCCATGGAAATCCCGGCCTCGGAGAGTTCCGCAATCGAGAGCGGCAGCAGTTGAAGAATGGCGGTGCGTCCAGCCAGAGACTGACTGACTTCAGCTTTCAGTTTCGGCTGATGACTGCCGGTAAGGACGTACTGCCCCATCCGGCCTGCTTCGTCGGAACGCACCTGAATGTAACTCAACAACTCCGGCACCCGCTGTACCTCGTCAATGATGAGCGGTGCCGGATGATCCCCCAGAAATCCCTTGGGATCCTCCTGTGCGTAAGCCCGGGTTTCCGGTTCCTCCAGATTCACGTATTCGAATTCCTTAAAGTAGTTCCGTGCCAGCGTCGTCTTGCCGGACTGCCGCGGTCCTGTGATCGTAATAACCGGAAACTGCGCAGTTAGCCGTCGCAACTGAGGTTCGATCACTCTGGGTATCATGTCTGCTTCTCCTTTATTCTATCCATCAATAGTAATATATCTGATTTTTGTGACAAAATCAAATGCAAACTTGTAAAAATGTACACAATAATTCATAAATACATATATTAAAATAAGATGTCTTGATTTTATGTTCATGAAATCGAGCTACAGAGCGAAGTGTCGGATCTGCGCTTTGCCCAGCACAGCTTCAAGCTATGGTTCAGTTGTAGTTTTTGAGAAGCGAAAACTTCCGGGTGATGGATCAGTGCATCGTTTTCATCGACCTTTCACTGATAGGAGAGGGGGCGGATCCTCTCTTTCATCTGAGTATGAATATTCTGACTGCTGGATTGGTCATCCTGCCATTGAGATGCTGAGAGTCATCCGGCGCTCTGTTGCAGAAATAAACCAGAGTTTTTTCCTGTACCTCCGATAACGGAAACTGCAAGTGTTCCGTCCAATGTTTTCAATCGTAGCTTGCAGGTCAGGAATGGAACGTTTTTTTGTTTCCATTGAAAGAAAGCCCCACTTGAGAGTGCGGATCGCTGCTGTCGGGCTGTTCTCTTCAGGCAATATATTGATGATTATATTTTTTGTAACACTTTAAGAACCAAGGAATTTATAGATGTAATATTATAAATTCCACTGCCATTTGTATGAAAATTAACAGCGAGGTCTCGCAGAAGTTACGGTTTTCTCCGTATGGAATGGCGGTGAAAATGTTGACTTAGAGCCCGGATGGGAGATTGAGTTTCAACATTTCATCTTGTTTCCTGTAATCGGGAAGTTGCGGGGTGTTTGCCAGTATTCGACGAAATTCCGCAACGCCGTTGTCCGGGATGTCCGTCGGCGACTCCGGTTGCACATTGGCTATTTCCAAGTCACTTAACTTCTTTACGGCAGAAAGAGTCCCCGTTGGCTCAACGGAAAAGCGAATGCCGAATTTTTCCAATTGATTGACCAGATAAAATTCCTTTTTCCCGCACGTATGTTGTACTTGGGAAAAATATGTCTTTGCCGCCACTCGCTGCAGGAAGGGATTGTTGTTGCCTGCTTCAGTCAGTGCAATGACACCGATCTCATGATCCACGCAGTATTGGATTATTGTCTCGCACTTTTGGTTGCCTCGCGTCATTTCTGCTGAAGCAATAATGACGATTGAAGCTTCGGCGATTGCACGAGCCACTTCATCCTGCACGAGATTGCCGTTTTGCCATGAAAGATGCGGATCGCCAATGCCTTGATTTCGACAGAGAGTCAGGTTATATTTGTCAGCAAAGACAACGATCTGCATATTGGCTCTGACCGCGCTCCAGTACCCATCCCAGCAGCCGTTTCTCAACGCTGTGACCAGATGAAGAATGATTTCCGGCACAAGTGCTCCGGCAAGATGGACAACTTCACCGGCGTTTAAAGTGCCGGAAATGAGTGCTTCAGGAGAACGCGTTAGCCACTCGGTCAGGTCTCCACAATACTCGCTTGAAAGTTCCGGTGGGATTCGTAATTTCCACGGGGAAAGATAGTGGCGAAACTCTCTCATTGACAAATTTATACACTCACATCCACGCAGCAGTGTCAATGAAAACGGAATGTTTTCCCGTCGAAGCCGGGCAGCAAATCGCATCGCAAACTCCCAGCCGCTTTTTCCCTGCTTATGCAGTATGGTAATATCAACAGTCTGATTTCGCAGTGGATCCAGATCACAGATTTCCACCGCGGCTGCTCCACCGGGATAACAGAGCCATAGGTCATTGCAGCTCAGACCGTAGAGCGGCAGAGACAATGTCACATGGACAGTTCCGGAGATTCCCTGTCCTCGACGAATCGGGAAAAGGGCATCTTCGGATAACCAGAACACCCGTCGCAATCCCCCAAATCCATTCCTTCTTAAGAACGTAACAGGCAAAACGATGGTGCGACCATCATCAAATAATTTCCATTCATACAGAGATCTTCGTATACCGTCAGCATCGTATACGCTCTCCATAAACCACGCAAGATCTCCCTGACGCAATAGGTTTTTATCCTCATGCCAGGAGCTGTAGTTGCTTGTACGGTTACGTCCTCCCCAGCTTCTACTGAGCTGAAATTTTTTGCACAGGGTTCGGGCCAAATCAAGTTCCGTCTGATTTACTCCGCCCATGTATTGCGGATATAGGTTAGCTTCGGAGATGCTCAAAACAGCCATTCTCAAATACTGGCACGATGTATTCCACAGAAGGAACGAATTAGCAAGGTTCAGTCCACCGTCTGGTTGAAGACAGTCGATTCGCGGCTCCCCAAGGGCAAAGCGATCAAAATCACCAATTATTCTCGATGGAGAAATAAAACTATTTCCCTCCTGCAGATGAAGCCGAAAATTACTTCCTCGCGATACCCAGCATGAGCCAGAATAGTCCAACGAACCTTCTCCATGAATTCGCCCGCTTTCCGCCTCGTCACTGAGAGCCTGGTCTGCCTGGGAACACGTGATCATTTGTTCTGCATCTTCCAGCGCGACAATGAAAAAGTCATCTTCTGATGTTCCATCCGCCAAGGAATAAGTTATATTGTTGCTTGTGAGAATGGATGGCACCGATTGCAGCTGATAAGATAAATCGCTTATCATGATTAATTTACTCCTTTCTTTTTGGGGGTGTAATGGGTTTTTGATGACCAATATATTCTTGGATTGCATAGCCAAGATTCCACGTGTTGTTTGAGATAATTTGCATTACAGTTTGCAAGTCATCGCGGAGTTCCCCCTGCCACCGAACGAGACGGGCGAGGACTTCGATACTCAGTACGGCCATAAATGGCTCCTGATAACAGGGAAGTGTACGACAGTTTTCCAAGGCTTTCAAAGCGGTGCCCGGTTGCATGTCATCTCCATAAAGAGGGATGCAATATTCAGCGCATTGCATCAATTCGTGTTCGAGCTGAAAATGCTTCCTCGGGATCAACTCTATAACACTGCGTACCAGATTTTGTCTGGTAAGCGCCAGCGGTGTACCGGAGTAAGCCCGGCACACCTCGATGCACAACTGCACAACGCTCTCCTCCAACGGCGACTGGGGAAATGGAGATAACCCGATCCGGGAAATTGTTTGATCGTCGACCAGCCACCCCAGCCGTCCCGCCAGCAGGCGAACGACGGGAATAACAGATTTCCGAACATCCTTCAGGTTCTTTTCAGGATTTTTTTCCATTGACACGATAACCTCTTTTGATTGACGGGGCATAATCTGAACGAATACGTTTTTTCCGAATGACTCGGCTGCGCAGAAATTTCTCAAGACTGGCTCTTAAGATCAGTACCGCACCTGGGCGACTGTCATTGAGCTTACTTTTTTCGATAAAACCTTTGGCGCACCAGTTGTCGATGGTGTCGGTGCTGACAGAGGCGTATTCCGCCGCAGCCGCACGGGTCATCCAGGGAGAAACGGAAGTCTCGCCTGAACCAGTTTCGCAGGGGGCGAGTATATCACGTTCAAAATCTTTTCCTGCCAACTTGAATGCCGTGTTGATCATATTGCGTATGTCTTGAGGGAGAGTCGCCCATTCTTCTTTTGTCATTTTTCCTCCTTTATTAACCAATTATCTTTGGTGCCACGAAGACCAATTTACAATAAGAGAAGAAGTTTTTCAATGTGTAATTTATTGAAAACGAACATATTGTAGTCTTTTGATATGTGCGGGGAGTAAATGGCAGGAATTTCCATATTGACAATGGATTTAGAAATGAAGTAAAAAACATTTTCCTAGGCCATACTGTCAGTTACAGGATGAACATGGGAATTGGCTATAAACTTTAGAGCGTCTTGGGGGATACCAATTTGTTCGTATTATTCAGATTGTAATAATTCTGATTTGAAATCAGAACTTTTCCTGATATCTTAGTTTAGCTTGGTTGATAAAATATTTGAGAGGGAACATGCATACAAACGATAATTCTTCATGGTGGAATCAACAGACCGCAATGTGGTTAAAATCTATTGTACATCAAAAAACGGAGCTGCTTTCCCCTCAAGATGTGGATACCTTAAAATTACTTGAGATGATTTGGGGCAAAATGGCAAAAATCATCGACTTTGATTTCACGAATGATTCAGTTGTTGAATCCATATCGCAATATTATAATGCTAATAATGAAGAAATTTTTTCTCTTTTTGACAATGCAGATGATGCTTTGGAATTTTTCAACATCTTTCGTGTCGTTAAGGCATGGTTAATGTTCAACGAGTTAAAACAATCAAAACAACACTACCCTGTTGAGATACAAGGGCTTATTTATTTTTTACTAAAATTAGTAGAGGATTTTCCAACTATATTTCACCACGAATCTCCATCACTTTTAGAAGCTGTTTTGATTTGTATTTGGGATGCGGTCAAAGATAAAAAAGTCTCCTTCGAAGTCTTGATGAAGGTTTACAAAATCATCCATATATTAGAAAAATATCAATATAGTTACGCTGGCATTTTAGAAAATTCAATAAAAGGGAATAATAGGGCGGAAGGTAAACAGAAAACGGTACAACAACGCTTGCATTGTTTCAAGGAATTTGAAAATTTTTATGAACAAAAACATACTACTGATTGTAAGGTCACTAAACATCAAGCTGCACGGATGTTTTTTGTAGAAAAAACAAAAGAAGCTGAAAAGGGAGGATTGGCACTACCCTGGAAAAATGCAGAAACGTTTTACAAAAGTTATTGTAATAGGAAACAGTCTTCTAGTAAAAATCGAAAGCGAGAAGAAGAAAAATCAGAACTCATAGCTCCCTATACGCTTCCAAAGATTGTTAGTGATACGCTGAAGAACTGGCTTTCTGCTTCCGAGCAATTTTCTACTGAAGAATTTTCCGAAAACAAAGCGTGATTATACTTTGACATTCGCAGGATATCCACTCTTACTAATTACAGGCGTTGAAATCGATTTCTTTTAAAGTTTATAAAAGAAATCTGCAAATGTCGTCTACGTGCGAACCAGTTCAAGCACTGTCCCGCAGACTAAAACCAATGTCCTCTACCGGTTTCGTGGCCGGTAGAGGACATTAGCGCATTCCTGTATGTACTATATATTTTAGGTTCATGACATCTTTAGCGGGTTATTTCGGCATTCTTTCAACAACAATCGATAGATATCATGCTTTCTATAATTAAATCTAAATTCACATTCTTTCAAGTGCAAATAAAAGGTATTTTTCGAGATACCTTTGAATTTTGCCAGTCTCGTTTTTGCCAATCCCCAAAAGTTCTCAATCCCGTTGATATGATTATGACCATTGGCAAACTCATTCTCTCCATGCTTGACTCGATGATGTTTACGATAGCCAAAATTAACCAATCCATCATAGGTCTTAAATCCATCAGTGTAGATAACCGAATCTTTACTTACATGGTCTTCGATAATTGGATAAAGCTCTTGATGCGAGCAGTTTTCAACTACTTGAGTATAGACTTTTCCCTGTCGCTTGATCAATCCGAATACGATTTGTTTGCCTCGTGCTCCGCGACCTCTGACTCCACGAACCCTCCTCGCGCCGAAGTAGCTCTCATCCAACTCGACGCTGCCTTGAGCAAAGATACTCTCTTGCTCGCAAATGGCAGCAATCCGCATTCTAAGAGCTTTCAAAAGTCGATTGACCGCGTTGCGACTGAGGCCGGTCAATTCAGCAATTTTGACAGCTTCAATATCGCTGGCAAAGAGACGAATTACCTCTCTTGTTTTGGCTTCAGAAATATGAGAGCGAATTATATACTTATTAATCATATGATTCACAATACTTTATCTTGTTTATTTTACAAGCTTAAAGTGTCATGAACCATATTTTTTTACAATCGGCTTGTGATCATAATAATGCTTTTTTATTGAGCTGTAGGTCATAATGTGAAAATATATACAAGTTGTAAAGTTACTTTTTTTAAAAGCAGAATCTTTTATTTGCATTTCAGAGGGATACCTTGTACATTACTACGAACGTGTAGAAGAGGGGGTGGTTTCTAAGGATTGGGTGATCGTGTTTGAAAAATTTTGGAAACAATTGATTGACAGCCACATGATAAAGAAAGAGATATATAATGTTCTCGGAGACAGTCAGATATTGCTCCCTGCCATAAAAAACGAAACTCGCCAGTCATCACGATCATATTGGCTGAAATCTGTATAATCCGGAATCTTTGTCGAGTGAATCCTAATGAGCGAAAGTTTTCCATGCGCAAAAACCTTCTTGGGCTCAAGGAGGGTGGCCAATGAGCATCTTTTCTGTAAAATGTCCGAATTGTGGGCTTAGTCTTGAGGCTGAAGAGCAATATATTGGAGCGACGGTTGAATGCTCTGGATGTAATTTTAATTTCATTTTGCAAAAAAATCAGGAATTGGTTCCCATAATTAAACTTCGGCAATCTTCCAGATCAATAACTGATAGCCTAGATATTCACAGTAATTTATATTCCGGTGAGATATCGTTTGATTTTGCCAATCCTCCTAAAGCATTATTTTTTACCAAACCCATTCGGTTACGTTTACCTTGCCGATAACCGTTCAATGAGCTATATCGAGGATTGAGATTGTCGGTGCAGTGTATTCTTCACCGTCCGCGTACCATAGAGGCTTTTCGTAAAGATAAGGACAATAAAAAAAGAACGAGAATCTGTGTAGTTCAAATGATTTTTGTCCATATATAACCACGTGACAGCAGACTGAGGATATCAGCTTGAACCTTATCAAACGGCTCTTCCGGTCTTTCGGGATCGGAGGGGCTTGTTATTTTCAACATCATGGAGGTTGTATATGAAGATTGAAGTGAACAAAAATGAATTGGAAAGAGCGCTGATCGCGCTCGGA